>Ga0116171_10001717_pt1 | contig 21501 bp, 36 predicted proteins | sample AD_JPNHW2_MetaG_FD_89798 | JGI IMG/M metagenome (GOLD analysis project Ga0116171, IMG submission 89798) | Active sludge microbial communities of municipal wastewater-treating anaerobic digesters from Japan - AD_JPNHW2_MetaG | ecosystem: Engineered > Bioreactor > Anaerobic > Digestate | place...
CGTTGGCCCACGATTCGCTCCGCCGAAGACGCTCATCGTTCATCCCCATCCCATACATTCGATCGACCTGATTCAACACGTCGAGAGCATTCTCACGCCTCCGATCACCACTCAGATCCCGATCCCATTCATCACGAGAGACAACACATCCAACTCCTCCCCCTCCCGACCAGAAACCGAAGCATGAAGACGCACGTCCCGCCTCATCCCATCCCCGAATGACCACTCCCAGTTGACATCCACCGGATGTATCCCCCCACAGTCCAAACACTCGATCTCCTCCTCCTCTCCAGGATCGGAAACCGTCTGCCGCTCCAGCTGGATGTCCGTCATCTTGCTCATCCGTCCCGTCACGGGACACCGATAACTCACGATCCCTTTCGCCTCCCGATCGCTGTCCCATTGAGAACCCAGGACATCCCGCCCCCCGGGATCGTTCAGATGATCATGACCAGAAACCCGAACCGAGGCCTCCCGATCCTCATGCCCCAACGCCCGCTCGATCCGCTCCCGAACCTTCCCCGACAGAACATCGTCCTTCCCCTCCAACCGATCCAACACCTCCCCCAACAGATCCGGCTCCAATCCAGCAAGGAACGACTCCATGTCCGAAGAACCCAGATCCCGTCCGAACGAATGAGCATGCTCGAACTCCCGTACCTCCGATGATCGATTCATCGAGGAATCGATTCGGGACCCAACACGATCACCATGAACACATCTCCTCCCACCACAGAACAACCCATGATCGTACATGAAGTTCACCGCAGACTCGGGATCATCGTCATCCTCCATCTCCGGATGCATCTCCAACACCTGATCCAACACCTCCCGACATGCTCCACACAGATGAGGATAGTCCTCCCCCCGCAATGGACCCGAAACGTGATCCGGATTCTTCACCCGAGTGTACTCCCCACATGATGAACAACGATAACCCAACTCGTCAGAGATCGTCCTCAGGATCGCATTCCTCCCACAGTGAGAACAAAGGATGTGCTCCGGAATGCGACCAGCAACCCTCCTCATCTCCCCAACCACCGATGAGGTCCGCTCCTCCCCCGTCCCACCACACGCCCAACACCGACGACGAGAACCCCACTTGCCAGAATACAACCCCGTCCCCCCACAACGTGGACAGGAACCAGAACCCCCACCCTCAGAAACCCCCGACAACCGTGAGGCGAAACCCTCCCTCATCCCCGAAGAACCTCCCATCTCGGAACCCCCTCCGATCACCCGATCCAACACCCCGATGATCCGATCCTCCTCAGCATCACTGTAACCATCCATCACCAAACTGCGAACCACATCCATGACCCGATCCGCATCCATGTTCCGACCAGACTCGTACATCCCCCTCGCCCAATCCATCACCCGCAACATCAACCCCCGCAACCTCTGCGCTCGCTCGAAATCCTGATCATCTTCAGTCACCGCCTCCTGCGGCAACTCCTGTGACACCCGATCGATCCAATCCCCAAAACGAGCCAGACGAACGAAACCATCCCCCGAACCAGCCTCCGACCGAAGACCTCCTCCCCCCTGACCAGACCGCTCCTTCCTCATCTCATCCACCCTCTTCCACAACCCCCACGTCGCAGGAGAAAACGCCCTCATCTGAGGATCCATGTTCATCAGGAGGAGAAGGGACCAGATCGAATCCAACTCCTCATCGCTCACCGTGCCTTCCTTGACCCGCCTCAGAACATCCCTCCACTCGGAACCATCGGACGACCCATCTTCGACCTCCACAGGACCCCCCATGTATTCCCGATAATCATTCCGAGAGACAGGAGCGGACCGCCGAGACACATCCGAGCCCCCTGACGTCATCTCCTCATCCACAGAAGCGAGCGTGATGGGAGGATTCGGGACGTGAATCGTCATCCCGCCAGAACCACGAATCGCCTGCAAACGGCCAGCAGATGCGATCCTCGCCCTTTCATCATGGAAGACATTGGGCGATCCTGGAAAACCCTGGGCAGAATCGGAGAGATTCGGAGAGACTCTCCCGTCCAGCCCGCTCATGTTCGCATGAGAAGCCATCATGAAATTCCCGATAGATGATCTTGAGGAAAGCCTCATGATCATCTCATCTCCCATCCTTCCGGCCATGACTGGCTCGTCCCAGGTGCCTCCGTCTTCTCCACTTTCCACGCTCTTCAATGTTTTCATGACTTCCTCCAAGCAGTCTGGGCAGATTGAATGAGTGCCATCGATGATCTCGTGATGAGGGAACCAGGAACCGTCATCCCTCTGGATCGATCCACACCATGCGCATTGCACCATCGGGGGATGAGATGCCGATGACAGGAGTCCCTCTTCTTCGTCATCTCCGAGGAGGGAGAGCGAGAGTTCGATCTTCCTGATCTCAGCCCATGCTTTCCTTCTCTCATCGGGCGAGAGGTTCCCCATGTTGAGGTCATCGACGAAGCGTTCGATGCGTTCGATGAGGGCGGCCTTCTCATCGAGGATGGGGTCATCGGGGAGTTGGAGGGTCTGGGCGAACTTCAGGGTGATGCTTCTTTCCCTGAAGTTCGAGGCCGTGACACCCTGCGGAATCTCCACGGATTCGAGCATATTCCTCGAGACCGACACCAGATGCCTCACCAGCACCCAATCGGATGAAAATGCCGCATCTATGGCCCTTTGGAGGGCCTCCTTGACCCGGTTCAGGATGATGGCCGCCTTGGTCCCCGGCAGGGAGACCTGAGCCGTCCTCAGGGAGGAGAGATTCGAGGCGACCGTGTCCTCCTGATCCACTCCCATGAATTCGAGCATGTCCCGCTCGAGATCGAGGATCCATTTGTTCGCCATCTGGAGCCCGACCAGGGCCTCGGCCCACTGGCCGGAACGACAGAGGCCCTCGAAGTTCTCCAGCATGTTCCTGACATCGGCGATGGGGGAGGTGAATCGTTCGAGCGTGGAATCTGCGACCTGAGATGCCCTCCACATCCTGGGCTTGATGGGGATCGCCATCATCGTCCTCCTTGAGGGAATCGATTCCTCGACGAATCGAGGAATCGATTCCATGTTATTTCCCGAGGACCGGAGCTCCGGCCTTGACCTTCTGGTTCGACTGGAATGACTGAACTGGCTGTTGGTTCCCGTAGGTGTTCGTCATTGGGTTGTATGGGCGGGCGGTGAAGGGTTCGTTGGCCGACCCTGCGGTGTTGAGGGATTGTTGTGTGGCCTGATATTGTTGGACGCCACGGGTCGCCTGTTGCTGTCCCTGTGGGGTGTTGTAGTATTGGACCAACCCCTGTTGCTGTTGTGGAGTCATGTTTCCGAGGAGCTGCATCGCCTGCTGACCGACCTGTTGGGCCCTTGGGTCACCCCTCGAGAGGAGGGCGTTGTAGGTCTGCACGGCCTGCTGATATGACATGGTGGGAGACGTCTGCCTCGCACTCGGTCCTAGCTGAGGGGCCTGTCCGGGAGAGATGAACTGTCCTCCCGCCGAATTTCGAGCGACCATCTGCTGCTGCTGAGGAGTCATCCCCGTTCCCTGCCAGGTTCCCTCGCTCATCCCCTGATATGCGGCTCCAGAGAGGTCCGGGTTCCCCTGTGGCCAGAACATCGGATTGTACTTCTCGAGCTGGGTCTGATCCTGGGTGCTCCCCGTGAAGCCATAATCCATCGAATCGTCATTCGGGGCTCCCCACATCCCGACAGGATTGCCTGAGAGATAGGAATTTAGAGCCTGTTCCATCGTCACATTCCCACCCGGCCCTCCAGTCGCCCCTGTCAGCATCGCATCGGCGGCGGCTGGATCGTAGTATCCTCCACTCGATGCCGCCTGCATGGCTGCCCTGGCGAGATCGGAAGGTGACACCCCGATCGTCCGATCTCCGAGGAGACCTCTCCCGGAGGGGGAGAATGTCATCTGAGAGGATCGAGGAGTTTGGAACGCCCCCATCATCCCCTGGATGAGGCCATTTCCAGCCCCCATCGAGTTCGACCACCCTCCGCCCCGATTGAGGGCGGCCTCTCCCCTCCCCACTCCCATGGGAGTGGCCCCGATGGCTCCGAAGGGGCCTCCCATCATCACGGGATTCGAGGAGGCCATCTGGCCCTGTCCCTGACCGATCCATGAGGGGGTTGCAGATCCATATGACCAGGACGGGAGCTGCTGTTGGGGGACCGGCTGGAACCAGCTCTGAGCCGTCTTGATCATCGATCTCGTGATCTGGTCGGCCTCCTTCGTCATCCCCTTCTCATCGAGGGCCTGGGCGAGCCTGACGAGGGAATGCTGGTCGAGTCTCATGAGATTCGAGGCCTTCTTCTCGATGTCGTCGACCTCGGCTCGGCCCTCATCCATCTTCTCCTTCTCATCGGAGGACAGTCTCTCGACGATGGCGGAGAACTCTCCGGCGTGGACTCGCTCCTCATCGGAGACGCTCTTGAGGACCTTCTTGGTCAGATCGTCATCGATGGAGTCGGCGAGCTGGTCATACATCTGTGTGGCCTCGAACTCGGCGGCGACGAGGAACCTCATCGCCCGGATGAGCTCATCCTTGTTCAGCTTCCGATCGTTCGCCAGTCCAGAAAACGGGGCTCCGAAATCAGGCATTGTCGTCCCCTCCCTTTCATCTCATCGTTGCGAGGATGGCTTCCTTCTGGGATGAGGAGAGCCCCGTCCTCTGCGAGGCCTCCCTGATGCGTCCGAGATCCCCCATGTTGGAGGAGATTCGAGGAGCATTGGACTCCTTCAGCTTGCAGTGGGGGCAATACTTCTCCCCATCCCGCTCCTTCATCTCCATGCTGCATTCTGGGCAGAACTCCTTCCCCTCGTACATCTTCCCGGACAGGAGGGATTCGAGGAGTCCAGATGCGGCCTCGAGCTCCTCATCGGAGACGAAGTCCGGGGAGCCCGGATCGTCCGATGGGAGATCCCTGATGGCATCTCCAACCCCCCGCATGGTCTCATCGTACTTCCCCCTGTCTGGAGTCCCTCCATGTCCCTCTTCCCTGTTTTCGTGTTTCTTCATCTGCCTGAGGAGGGAGGGGAGGTTCCCGAGCTGGGCGGATCGATTCATCGAGGAATCGATTCGTCGATTCGCATTTCGATGATCGGGGCCAAAGGCTCGGTCCATGAAGTTCTCGAAGGATTCGAGGCCCATCTCATCTTCCATCTGGCGCTCGTCATCTCCCCCGTGGAAGAATCCCTGGTTGTGTTCGCTCATTCCCTGCTCGGCCTCGATCTCTGCCCTCTGTTGGTCGTTGAACTGTTGGATGGTCATCCCGTTCTCGAGGTAGAACTTCAGCTCCTCCGGGGTCATGTTCTGCATCAGGGTTTGTTCCCTCTCAGCTCTCGCCGCCTCTTCCCTGGCTAGGAATGCCATCCGCTCCTCATCCGTCATCTCATCGCCGAAAGGGTCATCCACCTGGGCGAATCGATTAGAAAGATTCGAAATGGATGATCTTCGGGGGTCGTTCATGATCTGAGAGGACATGTCCTTGGGGGGGAGATGGTCTTCGAACTTGAACTTGGGGAGCATATGCTCGGGGATATGTTTCTCTTCGGGGGGTTCTCCTTGGAGGATCTCGAGGAGCTTTTCGAGGAGGGTTCTCTTCTTGGACAGTCTCTGCATCGAGTCTTCGATGATGATGTCATCGATCTCGCTTGCGAACCTGAAGAGTCCACGGGAGTCACATTCTTCGGCGATCTGGATCAGTCTTTCGAGATTTTCCATGTTCATCTCCTCGATGCGTAAGCGTTCTGGATGTCCGGGACACCTTGGGAGAGCTGGTCGAGATACATCGGGAGTTTATTCTCTCCATATCCCTCCAGGGAGGGGTTTCCCTTCATCAGTCTGTGGGAGTAGTCGGAGACCCTGTCATCCGGGCTGTCGATGATCTGTCTGAATTCGAACCTGGGTTTCCCCTCCGGGGATTCGCCGGTGATCTCGTAGAGCTTGAACAGTCCATCGGGGGACTGGACGACCATGTTGTTCCTCTTCGGGTCGAAGGAGATGATCCGAGACTGATCGTCGGCTGGATCGAGATCGATGTCTTCCTCATCGAGACCCTCCTCGGCCAGGGCGACCTGGGCCGTGCGGACGGAATCCTTGGCTGGTTTCCCCTTCTTGCATCGGCAGGGGCGCTCGTTGCATTTGGGGCATCGGTCCAGAGATGACCAGGGCTTTTCCCCCTTGGAGCAGTGGCCACAGTGGGCGAGGGATTCGAGGAGATCCTCGATCTCGACCTCGGCGGCTCGATCGAGGTCATCGGCGATCTGATGGAGACCGAACTCATCCAGGTGGGCGGCGAGCCTGACCAGGCGGGAGGGATTCGAGGACGATTCGATGTCCCTCGTGTCGTTGAACATGTTCCGATAGTCACCGAATTCTTCACGGAGTCGGTTCCTCAGATCGGCGTCACCTCGAGCATCTTCACGCTGTCGATCGATCCTCTCAGATTCGCCCATGAATCTCTGCGTTTGCGGGTCATCGGATTCCGAGGAGAAGTCCATCACTCCGGGGAATTCATCCTTGAGGGCATCGATCTTGGCTCTCTGTTCCGGGGTGGGGGCGATGTCGTTCGGGTCGAGTCCTTCGGTCTGCTGGAAGACGTCCTCATCCTGCTGAAGATCTCGGAGCATCCTCTGAGCCCAATCCCTGTCGAAAGGTCCTTCGTCATCATTGGTCTGGGCCCAATCCCTGTCGAAAGGTCTTTCGTCATCATCGGTCTGGGCCGTGATCTGCATAGCGAATCCGGCGCTCGCAGCCTTTGCGATCCTCTTCATATCTTCTGGTCTCATGAGTCGCACCTCCATCGAATTGGCATTCTTCATCGGAGTTATCGATGTGCGGGTCTAACTCCTGCTGGACAAGAGTGCGGAATCGGAGTATGATGGGATCGGAGAGTGAAATGAAGATCCCGAATCGTCTCGTCCTGAAGTTGAATGCCGACTGGACTCCTCATCAGATGATGCCATGGAACAAGGTGATCCATCTGTTGATCGAGGGTCTCGCAACCATCGTGAGTCCGACCGGGATGCCGGAGGACGAGGAGATCTATCGTTGGGATGATGGATCCCCGATCATGATCAGGAGTGGTCCGGGGGATGATGGGGTGACTCCGAGGTATTCCATCAAGATGCCCTCGGTCATCCTGTTGCGGGATTACATCTCGGTTTCCAAGAGGCAGAGGCTGTCTCCATCTCGCCACAACATCTTCCAGAGGGACATGTACACGTGCATGTACTGTGGGGACATGGACTCCGAGGTGACGATCGATCACGTGTGGCCGAGATCGAAGGGGGGTTTGACGACCTTCGAGAATTGCGTGGCGGCCTGTGAGAGATGTCAGAATCAGAAGCGGAATCGGACGCTCGACGAGATGACCCACAGCGTGACCTGGAATGGTCGTCCCTTCAGGTTGGTTCACATCCCGAAGGAGATTCAGCATTTCGGGGTGGCCAGGTTCGTGTTCAGGGTCAATCGGTCGAATCTGAGCTGGCTCAGGTATCTTCCTGGGTGGGAGGATGTCGCACCCCGGATCGGGCGGGGCCATCTCATCGAGGATTTCGAGAGATTCGAACGAGAGGGGGGTTCATATGAGAGGGGCTCCGAGGCCGGAGATCAGGATCGGGGATCTTGGGCTGGATGATGATCTGAGGCCCGTGCTCGTCGCCGACGACGATGTCAGGCATCCCATCCGGAGGGTGATGGACGGGGGAGCGATCGAGGAGGTGTGGGCCTCCGAGCTCGTCATCGTCGATCACGAGAGATTCGAGATGGCGATCATTCTGAGGGAGATGGAACGATGAGGGATCTGATCGAGAGGATTCGAAACTGGCGACGTGATCACGGTGATCTGCGTTTCGGTCAGTGGGTGTGGTGCGTGTGTGGGGGGGACCCGTTCTATGTCGAGGATGACGAGATGGCTCGGAGGATTGAGGAGTGGGAGGTCGATGGGAATCCTCAGGGGATCGAGGGGGAGGCATCGGGATGTGTGACATCACGAAGTCGAGGTGAGAAGATGCTCATTCAGGGATTCGAGTTCTCGGACGGTCTGAGGGATGGTGACGTGAAAGACATCCTGAATCTGATCCTTCACAAGGTCAATGTGAAGGGGGCCTGCCGTGTCATTGGTGATGACGGTCCCGTCACGGCTGAGGTCAGGGCGTTCCTCGAGAAGGAGGGAAAGGGGGACTTCGAGATCCTCCCTTATCCTCGGAGCGACACCATGTTCTTCGTCATCGGGAGCACCAGCGCCATCGATGTGGAGGCCCGGTAGGAGTCTGGGTATCTCGTCTCGATCCTGTTGAGGATGTGGCGAGAGCCCGTCATATCTGGAGAGGAGGGATGTTGAGATGACGGATCAGATTCGCAGAGTCGTCGAGGTGGTGGCGAAGAGGCTCTCTAGGAAGATGTCGAAGAAGGAGCAGGAGAGAGCCAACATGGGGGAGTTCTTGTGCCCCTTCGACATCGGGATGGGGTGCTCCCTCAAGGAGGAAGATTGCCCATGGAGCAGCATGATTAAGAGGCCTCGGGCCTTCATCAAGAAGTGCTGGAAGAAGTCCTTCAAGAGGATCAGGAAGGGTCGCAAGGATGGTTGAGGTCGATCGATCTCCTCAGGATCCATCACGGGGGGACAGCGGTTTGGACGCTGAGATGAGGGTCTAGAACCTCCTCGGGGTCCTGGGGCGTGCTCGAACACTGGGCGGATGAATCAATCTCAGCTCCGTCAAGCACCCTTTTCTCCTGAGAAGGATTGGGAACCGAGTGAAACAAGGCATCACTCGGGCACGCCCTCATCAAGATTCGAGGTGAGGAAGATGAGTGACTTGCATGTCCTGCATGCGACGATGGGCGAGAAGCATCTGTACAAGTTCCTTGGGCAGACCCTCTCGGCAATCGGGAATCTGCGGGTGAACGGGGAGCCGATCGATCTGTCACTGGCGGTCAGAGATGATCCCTATGTGTACACCAGGTTCCTCGGATTCGAGGAGGCCATGGTCACGCTGGAGACTGTCACGCTCAGGGACGAGGGTCACTACGAGAGGAACGACCTTGAGAACCCATTCAAGTTCGATCTCCCCGATTCGTTCTCCTGTCGAGAGGAGATGGTCTCCTTCGCTGAGGCCAATGACCTCATCAGGGATCTGGGGGGAGAGATCGTCAGCGTCCAGGTCGCAGCGTTCTACGAATGGGTCAAGGAGATGGTCGAGAAGCGGTCTCCCGTCGAATTCGAGGTCCGAGAGATCGGGGAGATCGTCCCCTGTCCATCGGTCTCGTTCCCGTGGACTGCCGTGCAGCCGTTCGACGTGGGAGTCCCGATGGAGATGTGGCATCTCGGCCCCTGCCAGGTGACGAAGGACACCATCCTCAGCAGGTTCTGGGCATGGGTGAGGGATAACAAGAAGGTCCTGTGCATCGACTCCATGTTTCCCGACCAGAAGGGTGGCCACGTCTACTTCAAGATCGACGGGGTCTCCGCCGGGATGATCGGTGTCACCGAACATCCGAGCTTCGCTCCTCTCATCGGGGCCATCCAGGCTCCGAACCTGACGGAGCTGGCCATCCTCTTCGACGAGAGGATGAGTCTCCTCTGCAAGTTGATGGCAGATGCCTCCCCGACTCATCTGTGTCCTCGGTGCAATGGGGATGGTGCTCTCCCCTGTCCTCGGTGTGCCGGAACCGGCCAGGCGGATCTTGGGCCCATGGCCGAGCAGGCCCTCAAGAATCTCCGAGAGTCCGTGAGGAACCTTCAGTATGCGAAGGGCAAGGACAAGGTGGAGGAAGTAGATCGGGCCATGCGTTTCATCGATGGGCTGAGGAAGTACATCCTGCCCGAGTGAGGTCGATCGAAATCCTCAGGGCACCTCCGTCGGTGGCAATCCCTCACGAGAAACCACCGACGGAGGTGAATCGATGCAGCTCGAGGCTGAATGGATCGATGACAAGGTCGTGATCAGCAGGGATGGGGTGGTCGTCGTCGAGACTCCCGTCATTCACGTGGGGAGGGGGAAGGACTGGTTCAAGCCGGAGGGGAACTCCAAGACGGATGGGATGGTGGGGATCATCTCCTGCCTCTCTGGAGGGTGTTTCCGGGCGCTGACGGGATTCGGCCGATGCAATGAGGCCTGCTACAGCAAGCCCAACGGCAGGGGAGGGTGCTATGCCAACCTCACGCTTCATGCCGAGTTCCGGAAGTCGAAGAAGCACTTCCAGAATCCCTACAACGTGATCTACAATGGTCTCATGCCGGGGACTGAGCCTTGGTTCAAGGTCAAGATCCCCCGATCCTTCGACCTGTCGATGCACGGCAGGAAGGTCTGGCGGATCGACTCCGAGACCTCCACCTCATGTTTCTCGCTGGCGCTGGGAATCACGCAGCGCTTCGCCGAGGCCAACCCGGGCAAGATCATGACCGGGATCTCCTCCGACTACTTCCATGTTCCCGACGACATGTTGGACTGGGCGGCCCGCTGTGGCAACATCGTCACTGGTCACACCCTGTCCTCATGGTTCGCTCCTGACGACCTGCACAACCGGATCGAGCAGGCGTTGCGGTTCCAGTCTCATGGGGTCGCCACGAGCCTCTGGGTGGCGACGAATCCGCAGTGGGATGATGAGCGCCCCGAGTCGAAGAGGATCGTCGACGAGGCCGTCTCCATGTTCGATCCATCCCAGATAATCGTCGTCGGATACCATGATCATAGCCAGCATCTCGTCGCCACGGAGACGCCCAACCCTCGTGGGTGCTGTTGTGAATTGAGGGTCGATAAGGAAGGCCGCAGGGTCGACACCGAAACCATGACGGTCGACGGAGAACCCCTCAAGGGAATCCCCTATGGCAAGTGTGGTGTCAAGGGACAGGGAGGGTGCAAGCTGTTATGTGGGGCCACATGGCTCATACAGAACCGCAAGGTCGCATGATCGTGGTAGGTATCTTGCAGGAACTTACCACGACAACTGCGGACAGAGACTCCTGAAAGGGGGTCTCGACATGCAGACCAAGAAGTGCAGTTCGTGTGATGAAGAGAAGCCGATTGGCGAATTCACGTTGAGGCGCAACTACCATAATGGAGAGAGGGTTCGTCATTCGCAGTGCAAAGAGTGCGTGTATGAGAGTGGAAGGAGAAGGATCAGGGCCGTCAAGTTGAAACTGGTGAACCTGAAGGGTGGGAAATGCATCTCGTGTGGTTACTGCAAGAACCTGTCGGCGATGGATTTTCACCACCGAGATCCTTCAGAGAAGGAGTTCGATTGGCGGCAACTCATGACGATGTTGAAGCAGTGGGATCGTGTCCTAGAAGAACTCGAGAAATGCGATCTCCTCTGCAACCGCTGCCATCAGGAAATACATCACCCTGGGTATGATATGGAGATGTTGGAGTCCATGTCTGAATGCCCGATCTGTGGTGGAGAGACGTATGGGAGGAAATACTGCTCTCCCGAGTGTAGGCATGAGGGAAACAGGAAATACCCACGCCCACCGAAGGAGGATCTTCAGGACCTCCTAGACCGAGGGGTCTCCCAGAACAAGATCAGGGAGATGTATGGGGTCTCTCATGGTACGCTGACGAACTGGCTTGCCAAGTATGGGCTGAGGGAGTACGCCTGTATGAGGATAGCCAACGTCATTGATTGACAAGCATAGGAGGCTGCATGATGATCAAGATGGAAGTCACACTGCTGAATGGCGAATCCCTCTTCGTGGGGGGCCCAAGGACCATGATTTCGACGAGGTCGTCGACACCATGAAGAAGGGTGTCGAGGAAAACTCTCCGATCGTGTATCACGAAGGCGACAAGGTCGGGATCATCCCTGCGAGCAGCGTCTTGTACATCAAGATCCCGAAGGGTGGTGAGGACTCATGAGGAAGATCGAGGAGGACCTGCTGTCTCACATCACGGCGCTGAACGAGGCTTTCAGGGGGATGAGAGCAGGACTCACCATGGGTTGCGAGGACATCATGACTCAGCAGGAGTTCGTCATGGAGAACGGGTCCTTCTGGGAACCCGCCCCTCTCCCGGAGGGAATCGAGAAGGGGTTCATGAAGGCGTGTTTCGACAATTCCCAGAGGCTGGCCCGCAAGCAGGGGTTCAGGTACGTGGAGGGATTCGCCCTCGGGGCGTGCTGCATCCCGGTCCTTCACGCCTGGTGCGTCGGTCGGGATGGGGCTGTCATCGATGCGACTCCAGTCTGGGACGGAGTCGAGGCGGCATACCTGGGCGTCCCCTTCGAGATCTCCGATGTGGGCGAGATGATCGATGGGAACCAACATTCGATCTCCGTCATCGACAACTGGGAGAAGGGGTTCCCCCTGTTGCGAAGGTCGATCTGATTCCTCAGGGGAACGGACTCGAAGGAATGAGGATGAGGTGATGAAGATGAAAGCCCCATTGAAGAACGATGAGACGGTCAAGACCAACCGAGGTCTTCTCCTCGATGCTTTCGCCGCCCTGAGGCAGAGGGGTTTCTTCGCTCGGGCCAACTACCTGTGTTGCTCATCCTGTGGGTTCTCCGCCCTTCAGGTCCGTTTCGACGAGTTGACTCCCGAGGAGAAGTCGGAGACCAAGGGGTTCGTGTTCTGGCACTCCCAGAACGAGGATGACATCTGGGCCAGAGGAGAGGTCAACCTGGCGTTCGGCTCATTTTCGGGGTTCGACGAGGACGAGAAGGTTGGGAAGGAGATCGTCTCGGTCCTCGAGTCCTTCGGCCTTCACCCGGAGTGGGACGAGAACCCCGCCCGCAAGATCCTCGTGCCCCTGAAGGAGTCCAAGTGAGGTCGATGGGATTCCTCAGGGGATCCCCATCGGTCCCATCCTGATGAGGTGAGATGAATGATCCACAGGCGCAGGATGATCGTCCCGAAGGCCGTCGCCGAGGAGATGAATCGGATGTGCAAGGGGGTGGAATCTAACCTCGGGGATCGCAGTTCCCTGTTCGATCATGAGGTCGATTTCCCCAACCACAAGGTGATGGCCATCATGGTCTGTCCCTGTGGGAGCGAACCGGCATGGACTCAGGGGGTCATGTTCAATGATGTCGAGGGTGACCTGTTCGAGATCTCCTGTACTGAGGTCAAGGGGAGTCTGACGGGGTCCTTCATGATCGAGAGTGACGGCGACGAGTTCATCGTCGATGTCGAGGCCGGGGATGTCGAGAAGGTCACCATCGAGGAGTCTTGACATGATCATCAATGCGTGGTACGTGTCGGTGTGGGATGGGGGAGTCACGCTGAAGAGTCCCTGTCTCTACGACGAGGAGAAGAAGCGCTGCTTCAGCATCCTCCCCGTCGATGTCGATGGCGTCGGGAATCTGGATTTCGAGGCCGTCGAACTTCCCCCTGATGGCAGGTGGGAGGGCAAGTGTGACGGAGTCACGTTCGAATACTGAGGAGATGATCGAGATGCAGGTTCCCATCAAGAGGGAGGATCTCCCCGCCGAGATCGACTCCCTCCTCGAAGGTCAGGAGATCATCCCCGGTGACTGTCACAGGGAGGTCTTCATCCTCGACACTCTCATCGGCTACAACGTCTTCCATCGTGGGTCCGATGGTGTCGAGTACGTCTCCTCCATCGTGAATGGGGACGGAGGGCTCTACGAGGATGACAGGCAGGAGTCGATCTGTCTCAGGTGTGGGAAGCCGTCCGCCGGGCACGACTGTCCTCATGAGGGGGAAGTCGAATGAGGAAGGGGAAGGTCTACACCCTCTGTCACACCGTCGAGACGATGATCGGACGTGACGATGAGACGGGGGTCGAGCCAGACGAGTGAGGTCGATGACTCTCCTCAGGGAGATTCGATCCATCCCACACCAGTGAGGTGATGAGAAGATGACAGAAGAGAAGATGAGAGGCGTCAACGGGATCTTCGAGGCCCTGTTCTCTCATATGAAACCGGACTTTGAGATCAGGGCTTTCTCAGATGTCCATTGGGGACCCAGAATCAGCATGTTCTGCTCTCGGGCTGGTTACCCTCAGGCCTATTCCTACATCGATATCATGCTCAGGGGGCATGAGGAGGTCGTCTCGGTGAGGGGGAGCGGGCGTGAGAGGGCGAGGACCTTCAAGCGGAACAAGGATGGTCTGTTCAACCTCGATGGGGTCCACAGGGCCTGCGCATCTATCGTAGACAGTCAGGCCTCAGCCTTGGTGCTGATGGAGAGGAAGAACGAGAACCGCCGAGCCGCCTCGAAGATCGTCGCTAAGGTCTGTGAGAGGAACGGGGTCTCTCCCTACAGTTACATGTTCGTCGGGCAGGATGATGGGTCGATCAAGATGACCCTCTCCTGTCCTCCCGAGAAGTTCGAGGTCGTGATTCCCATGTTGGTCGAGGCGGGGTTGATCAAGAAGACGGAGAAGGTCGACTGATCTCCTCAGGGAGATGAAGGAGTATTCCATGAGTGAGTTCAACAAAAGAAACATCGATCTGGCCCTTCAGGGTGATGCCCTCGGCTGTCTGTCGTGGCATGTCGGGCTCAGCCCATACGAGATGGAGGAGTGGGCCAAGTTGTCCGAGGGACCTGACAGTCCCATGCGGGCTTTCGTCCGAAGGGTCAATGACCCCGACTTCCTCCCCGAGAGCGAGATGTGGCGAAAGATCCACAAGGGGCTCCCCTACAACATGTGGGTGGTCGGTAAGGAGGGGACGAGGGTAATCCGTGTCAACTACAACCTGACCTTCATGCCGGAAGACGCAGCCGACGATCTCGCCGGGATCAAGCGCAGATTCGAGGAGGTCCTGAAGGACCTCGCACCTGACGAACTGGACGTGACGACCGATGGATTCAGCATCAAGGTCCGCATGTGGTGGGACTGACGTGCAACGTTCTGAAGAGGGGTCATCATGACTAAGCCTGGGAAGTACGCACTCGGAGATCTGCTGGACCTTCTCGACGAGGAGGAGGACCTCGTTTCGGTGTGTTACCCAGGGTCGATGCTGGGTTTCTCTGCGGGCCAGAAGAAGGATTCTCTCATCCCCGCCGAGCTGTCTCAGAATGTCATGTTCGACGGGAACCACATCAGCACCGTTCGTGGCGGTCGTGTTCTCTATGATGTCTACCGGGATCTCGGCATCAAAGGTCCCCGCATCTGACGAGATTGACATCGAGACCGGCATGTGGCAGAGGTGATCGAAGATGGCAAAGTTCATAGTGCCCATCCCCACTGAGATCGAGTGCGATGGCGATTTCTGTGGGGAGTGCAAGGCCCTCCATCTGGGGTGGTGCAGGGCGTTCTCCGATGACTGTAATTGGGAGGACGTGGATGGGGAGATCAAGAACATACGCTGCTCGCAGTGCTTCAACACCCAGGCCTGTCAGGAAGTCGGCGATGAGGTCGATGACTCTCCTCAGGGGGGCTGCTCGAACCCCAAGGAGTCGAGGTGAGCAAGATGAAGATGGTGAAGAAAGACGAAGATGTCGTCTGTCCCAAGTGTGGCGGGATGGTGGTATGCAAGGGGACGGTCGAGGTCAGTCTGGTGCCGGTCTACCTCGATGAGGATGGTCTGTATCAGGATTGGACCTCGGCCGGGTCGGGCGAGTTCGAGGTTCAGGAGTACACCTGCGAATCCTGTGGGGAGGAACTGGAACCCCCCGAGGAGTGATGGTAGTGGAGAGATTCGATCTGCAGCAGAGGTTCGGCTCCGGTTGGATCTCGGTCCGGAGCGGCTCTTATACGGGATGGATGGAGAGTTTGGTGGAGACGGGGGAACTCGACAAGAGTCAGCCCTTCCGCTGCTACGATGGTGCCCTCGGGCGGGTCGTGAGCAGGTGGGACCCCATTGCCGAGAGATGGCAGGAGGTATCGGGCTCGGCGGACGAGTTCAAGGAGTGGCTGAGGGAGAGGATGTCCGATTTCTTCGGGGTGACCGAGGACGACTCCGCCTTCAAGGACGAGTCCATCGACCTCGGGGACATGTGGAGGGAGATCGAGGACGAAGACGAACTGATGGATGTCGGTGTCAAGACCGTCTGCGACCACGAAGTTCACGAGTTCTTCTTCTCTGGCGGGGAGGAGGGGAAGAGGTGGGTCCTGTCCTCTCGTTTCGAGTTGGGGAGGGATGGGGAGAAGGTCTGGCCCAATCCGATCTTCAACATGGTGAAGAGAAGTGAAGAGGATGTGCAGATCGTCATCAACAGGCTCGTCCGTCGGGCGAGCGAGTTCGCAGACCTCATGAGGTAGGTGGGAATCGTGGAAAAGAAGCCCGTGGTCAACGTGTGTCCGGAATGTGGGGGGAACCTGCTTGCCGTCTGCAACGTGATCGTCGAGTATGGAATCGTTCAGGAACAGGGATGGCAATCATGGGATCGGTATGAGGTCTTCGACGACACGTCCTCCCTCTCCCATGTCCGCTGTCGTTCCTGCGAGAGGGAGTTCCACGGTTTCGAGTTGAATGATGGTGGAGAGCTGATCGGCCTTTCGGAGAAGGGGGCCACCAAGTGGTCCCCGGAATTGCCCAAGGAGGAGGGGATGTTCTGGTTCTTCGGGCGCAGGTCGCAGTACGCCACCAAGGACGAGATGTTACTGGTCGAGGTCTGGAGGTCGAGGGACTTGCTCCTGTATGTCGCCTCGGGGTCGTTCCTGCACGAGGAAGAGGGGGCGAAGGGGATGTGGAGGAAGGCCGTCATCCCCGCCCCTCCTGAGGTCGATGGGACTCCTCAGGCATCCGAGGGTTGAGCGAGGGATTCGAAGGAGTGATGGGATGACTCGCCTGATGATGAATCTGATCATGCAGCACCCTGAGGTGATCCCTCCCGGGATGTTCGCCGTCTCCGATCACTCGATCGATCGCACATCGTTCGAGTGTCATATGTGCGGATGCAGGTCCAGCCTTGGGAGGGAACTCGTGTGCTCCAGTGACAGGAATTCGTATCACAGGATCAATATCTGTTACCGGTGTTGTCCTCCGTGGGGGCTGGGAGTGAACGTGGTGGGTATGTCCTACCTTCCCCCGTTCAGGACTCTCTCGGTGAAGATGGTCTCCCTTCTCAGGAAGCTCGCTGGCCGGCCCTTCTTCGAGGGCCTGATCCCTCTCGCAGACAATGCATGGATGGGGTCTTCCCAATGTTCCATCTGTCGGGCCGGGATCCCTGCGGGCAAGGAGAGCAGGATGCTGTTGCTCGCCGACACGGCCAATCAGGTGTTCGTGAAGAGGCACATCTGCTGGACGTGCTATGAGGCCCCCTACGCCGACAAGGACGATGTGGTGCGGAGGCCCCGCTCGAAGGACCTTCTCATGGGCAGGATTCGTGACCTCGAATCCCAACTGGGGGAACTGACAAGAAGGGTCGAGCATCTGGAGAAAGAAAAGTCCATCTGGTGAGGTCGACCGATCTCCTCAGGGATCTCTCGTGAGAAGGAGAAGGACAACAACTGGCGGATTCCGCCCGAAAGGATGAGAGAGATGAGAACGAAGGGTTTCACGCTGATCGAGCTTCTGGTGGTGATCGCCATCATCGCCATTCTCGCCGCCATCCTGTTCCCGGTCTTCGCCCGGGCGAGAGAGAAGGCGAGGCAGGCGAGCTGTGCCAGCAATCTCAGACAGATCGGATTGGCTGGCATCATGTACACGCAGGACAACGACGAGATGTACGCCTGGAACTTCATTGACATCTCCGGAGAGGGTGAGTTCACCTGGTGTGAGACATCATGGAGGATGGGGTTCCAGCCATACATGAAGAACGCACAGGTCCTCCAGTGCCCTTCATACCAGGCTCCCGGGACCCCTTTCAATGGGTACGACTGGACGGATGAAGGACCAGTCACGACATCTGGATATGGGATGCAGTTGGTCCATTTCTGGCACGGGCACTCACCCATCTGGTGTTTCGATGGGAAGGTCGAGAGTCCATCTGAGTTCATCGTCTTCTCCGACTCGATGACGATCATCAATGGGGATGGGAACCCGGAACCCGGATACGCCATCACCTTCAGGTGTGCGTATGGGGATAGCTACTGGTCTCCCTTCGGGTATGGTCTCGACAGGACGATGGATACGGACTGTGGCGGGGCAGCCACCCGACACAACGGAGGGGCCAATTACCTGTTCTGGGATGGTCACGTGAAGTGGATGAAGCCCACTGCCATCCCGGACGAGATGGGTAACTCCTACTGGACTCCTGACCCGAACAATGATGTGACGACAGGCTAGGCGTTCAGAACAACACCTGTATCTCGAAAAGGGGACCGACATTGAGGTCGATGACTCTCCTCAGGGAGATTCGAAGCATCCCACGCCTCCGAGGTGATGAACATGGAACCAAGGGACCTGCTGTTGGCCGCTCTCGATGGGAGACAACTCCACATCTCTCAGAACATCGCTGATGAGGAGAAATCCATCAAGAGGTTCATGGTGCTGTCCCGCAACTATCAGGAGCCTTCCGAGTTCTTCATCGAGGGTTTCTCGGACGACTTCTCGGGGGCCTTGGTTCTCGTCAACAAGATCGACCCCGAGTGGGTTCTGCAGGATGTCTTCGACCTCTTTGCCATTGCCATCGGCAAGGATGTGAGGATCGAGATCGTGAGGGGGGCGAAGGCCTTCATCGACGGAGTCGAGACCGATCCAGTGTGGGAGGAATGAGAAATGCAGAGCGAGATCCTCGTGGATGATGGCGGGAAGAGAATGTCGAGGGAGGATGTCATTGCCCTGGCGTGGCTGGCGGCAGAGAGACTCGACAAGAAGGCCCTCACGACGATGCTCATCGTTCATCTCGATGATGGAGAACTCGTCGACATGGCGACCGACAGCAATGGGCTCTTCATCCTCCCGTTCTCCATCGGTGACATCGTCCTCGTCAAGGATGAGGAGGAAGATGAGTTCGAGGGGGAGATCGTCGACAGGGTCTGGTCGGATGAGTTCGAGATGTGGTTCGTGGATGGGAAGCACGGGAAGCAGCCTTACGAGGCGAGCCGACTGACACTCGTCAGGAAATACGAGGACGAGAACGAGGGGTGAGTGACGATGCTGATCCTGGATGAGAGAGGATCGACACGGGTCGTGAATGACGACAGGATGAGGGTCCCCGCCGTGGTCTCCTTCGACAATGCGGGGGAGGATGGTCTGATCGTGTCTCTCCCCGGTTCGTTCCCCTCGATCAGGGGAGGTGTGGTGGGAGAGGGATGCACCCAGGTCTCCGCCGAGGATGCCAGGACGTTCGCCCACATGATCCTCCTCGCCATCGGGGATGATGTCCCCGAGGAGGTCGACGGGACTCCTCAGGGGTAGTTCTCCACACACATTCGAGAGGTGATCGAGATGCAGGAGATCAAGTTCTACCACGATGATGGGTTCGGGGGCACGGCCGAGACGATCCAGCATCTGCCCGACGAGGGGAAGTTCATACTCTTCGGATACGACATGGATTGCTCCGAATGGGAGCAAGAGTTATCCCTCGAAGAGCTGTGGGATGCCATCGAAATGAACTGGAGATACCTCAAGACCTGCGGACTCGTCGGGGTGATCAACAGTCGTGGCGAGATCATCGAGTTCGATGTCTGGGGCCATAGCCTCCTGATGGAGAGGTGAAGGTTTGGGGGAAGCCGGGAGGACTGGCTGAGTGGCCATAGCCCAGACACTCCCCCGGCCTCCGGGTCCCACCTCAAGGGGCCACGGAGGCCGCCCCCAAGATTCGAGGTCGATGAGTTTCCTCAGGTGTCATCCTCCCCACCCCACACATTCGAGGTGATGAACATGGCGAAAGAGATCTGGCAGTTGTCTCCAAGGACCGGGACGCACCTGCAGCACGCCCTCGCAGCGATCTCCAACCTGTCCGTTCCCAGCGTGATGGACACCGAGGATGGGTGGTTCGACAGGTCGGTGATGAACCTGTCAGAGAGTCCGTTCTTCGGTGAAGACAGGACCGTGAGCGTGCGAGAGTTCGGCGAGATGTGGTGCGAGATGTTCGGGCTCTTTAAGTCGGCTCAGCCGGTGAATCCCGTCGAGGGAGCCATCGAGGAAGAGTCCGAGATCTCGTGTCTCGAGGTCAACAACGACCCCTTCGTCAGGATGATCTTCTGCATCCATGGTCTCGTCGAGGTGAACGAGTCCAGGCCGTGGAATGCCATCAGACTTCACAAGGACTTCTTCATGCGTCACTTCGTGGAACTCGAATACGAGGAGGTGTGAACATGGAAAGATTCCGTCTGATACTCGATCTGGAGACGGAATCGGTGCCTGACCTCGAAGAGGCTCTCCGTGAGCATTTCGAGGAAGAGATGGGCCTCAAGACCGGAGGGCGTTCGGTCCAAGCCCTCCTGAGTGAGTTCATCATCGGGCAGGCCTTGTCGAACGCCGAGTTCGACCACATCCCCATCAAGTTGATCAACGGGGTCATCGGAGACCCGACCGAATGAGGTCGATGAATGTCCTCAGGGGCCTGCCATCACTGGCAGGCCCCTGCTGGTCCTGAACATGTGAAACCCCGAGGTAGAAGAGTGATGCCAGATGCCCAATCTTGAGACGGGTGAGATCGCCGTGACGTTTCGAGCCAAGTTCTTCAAGAGTGAGGATCGGATGATCCGAATCAGAGCCATCTCCGACTATGGGGTCGCTGCGGAGGAAGGAGTCGTCTCTCTCGAGGATGTCGTGAGGAAGATCATCGAGGAGTCCCTCATCGATGGGCTCAAGGACATCCCCATCTCCATCTCCTTTGAGGAATGAGGTCGATGACAGGATGATCGAGGTCTTCCCAGAGGAGGGACTCGAGGACCTGTGTGAGAAGGACATCGTTCACGAGATAGGGGGTGTATCAAAGGATGCCATACGAGATCAAGAAAGACAAGGTCTTCGTCACGGGGCCATTGACCGAGGCTGAGATCGAGGACCTCGTGGATGATGAGGGGAGGCTTGAGGTCTTCATCGAGGTCCTCACGAAGGAGGACACGGCCACCTACCTGAACGACCCCCTTCAGGCCTTGGAGGACTGTGTCGAGGAAGGCGACGACTTCGATGAGCCCGATGTGTGGGCCGATTCGCCTGGCGTGGTTGGGGTGAGGCTCCTCGTCGACTGAGGTCGATGGGAATCCTCAGGGGACATGCGGAGATGCGAGGAGAACATACGAGACAGGGGCACAGACCCCACCGAAAGGAGACGTGAAGAACTATGGTGAGCGAGATCACGGGCGAGAAGATGGCGTGCCCCCAGCGGGGCCACAGGGTCAAGGCGTCGGCGTCGACGGCGATCGTCGATGGGGTCAAGCTGGTGGGGAAGAACTTCGCCAAGCCGGGCACCCGCTTCTACGGGTTCCTCGGGGCCTTCATCGGCAAGGCCAAGCGGGTCGCCACGGTGCAGCAGATGATCGATGCCTGTCAGAAGATGAGCAAGGACCTCGGGATGCCCGCCGACTCCGAGGATGCCCTGAAGAGGGACCTCGCCAACTACATCTCGGCGTGGCTGAACCCCACTGGCGGGCGTGGCTACCACCTGCGGGTCCAGAGGGTCGACGGCACCGAGGTCTCCAACACCGATCCGGCCGCCAAGTACGAACTGGTCTCCGTGCGGGCCGAGTCCCGGTACGCCGACAAGGCGAAGGAACTGGGC
>Ga0116171_10001718_pt1 | contig 21485 bp, 17 predicted proteins | sample AD_JPNHW2_MetaG_FD_89798 | JGI IMG/M metagenome (GOLD analysis project Ga0116171, IMG submission 89798) | Active sludge microbial communities of municipal wastewater-treating anaerobic digesters from Japan - AD_JPNHW2_MetaG | ecosystem: Engineered > Bioreactor > Anaerobic > Digestate | place...
GTAAAAAATCATAATCATTTTCGGCTTGAACCGAAAAATATTATCACTATTTTCGGTTTAACCCGAAGAATGAGATGAAATAGAAGAGCAGACTTCTTCTAAAAATGGATAAAATGCAACTATTTCTTTTCGAAAACCAACTCTGAATTCCTGTTTCCCCAGGGGGTCGATGAGGTTTGCTCTATTCTTAACGTTTTGCCATCGTTTTCCAGTTTCCAGATCTCTTTGGAAAGCACCTCTGTCTTTTCACTTCCGCGTGTAAAGGTCGTTTTAGAATCAAATACCAGTTCGTGGTTCTCATTCCAGCTGATTGTTGTTTCCACCGGATTGTTTTGTACTTCCGACATGACTGTCTTACCGTCAGGAACAAAGATGTCGAACGTGAAATTGTCTTCACTCCATTCCACATACGATGTGCGTTCAACCATCAGTTCTTTTGCGGTTTGGATAACTTTTATTTTGTACGGAAGGTTGCTGAATCCTTCGTCCGATTTGCTCTTTTCTTCATTCAGGAACCAGATTCCCTGCATTGCATTGGGCTGAACGTCGATTCCGGGCAAATTGCATTTTTTCCTGAACCGGTTGATTTCATTCGAGTAATCGTTATCTGCCTGAAACAATACACGCGAATCATCTTTTAATTTATTGTATTGTTCATTCGTTGTATTTCGCACCATACCAGCCCAAACGACCCAGTAGCACCAGTCGGGTTGGTTGTCCAGGATTTCAGGTGCAGGAGGGTTTCCAACTTCTCCAAAAGCAAGAGGTTTTCCGTTGGCGAGTTTTTTTAATCCGTCGTAATATTTTTGGTTGAAATCATTTCCGTAGATGTCGATCGAAAGAATGTCAAGGTATTCGTTACCGGGATAGTAATTGGCGAAATCCATGCGGGAATTGTGTGGTCTGTCAACATTCCATACCCAAATAAGGTTGTTCAATTTATGATAATTGACCAGCCGGTTGAAAAGGGCCAGATAGAGTGCTTTGGTCGTATATTGCCCGTCAATACGGTCGCCCCACCAGAACCAGTTTCCGTTCATTTCGTGATACGGGCGCCATAAAACCGGCACGTGGGCATCGCGAAGCTGTTTCAGAAAATAAGCGACCGTGTCGACCTGTGCGATCCATTTTTTATTCAGTGGGGTTCCCGGCGTGAGTATTTCTTCAAATTGTTCATCGGTTAAACGTCCCTGCACACTTTCCAGCTTTTTGGGATTGGCACCGGGAAGCGGGCGAAAAGTAACTGGTTCGTCGGCAGTGGGAGGAACGGCGTGCCAGCAAAGGGTTACGATGTTGCCCATTTGGTGCTGCCTGATGGCTTCTTTAACAATGTCGGGCCGGGCAAGGTATGAATCGGTGTCACCATCCTTGGCAAATCCCATGTCGGTACTCCAGATGACGGGCGCACTTCCTATGTAATTTTCTGCAAATCTTGAATTCCGGCTGTGTGTATTGGGGTAATTGTGCTGACCCGACAAGGTGTATTTTTCTGAAATAGAATAGATTAGTTCGAGCAGTGCTTTGGCTTCGGGCGAAGCATTGGGCGATACTGGCTGGATATTCTTTTCCGCGGCAATAATATCGAAGTTGATGAAAGTAATCAGAAAAATGATCGCGATAGCAGGTCGTACAAAATTCATGGATTTGAGATTTTAAATTTCGGATGAAAGATAGTAAAACTGTTTATTTCTCAATCTTGAAAATGTAGTCTGAATGTCTCAAATTTGTTCTAATTTGGTAAACAAAAAAGAGAATGCAGCAGATACCTTTACAGGAATTGACCCATCGGAATGAAAAAGTTTTTTTTGCTTTTCGTACCATGGCCGAAAATTACGAGCGTACCGGAGGAAAACCGGATGTCCCGCATCGGCATGATTTTTATACGGTTATGCTGGTGAAAAATGCCGTAGGGAAGCATTTTGTCGACTATGTGGAGTATCCCATTAAACCGGGAATCCTCTTTTTTGTGAGCCCCGAACAGGTTCATCAGGTAATTGTTGAAGAGCCAGTACCCGATGGCGATCTGATCATGTTTAATCCGGAGTTTTTGCTTCGTTATTCCATCAGGGAAGAGTTTGTTCAGAATTTAGGACTCTTTTCGTGTAGTATTGAGACACCTCCATTGAAAGTTCCTGATGAGGAGATGCCCCGTATTTCTTCGCTTTCCAGTGAAATAAGAAAAGCTTTTCTCGACGAGAATTCCTATAAGTTTGAAACGATTGCGGCTTATCTTCAGCTGTTTTTAATTGAATGTAACAAGTTTGCTTCAATTTCAAGCGATCAAAATCCTCAAAACCTTCAAAGCGGAAGGCCTCTGATAAAAAGCTTTAAGAATTTGCTAAACAGTCATTATCCCTACTGGCATAAAGTAAGTGACTATTCCGGTGCTTTAAACATCACTCCCGACTATTTAAACGAAGTACTGAAATCGAACCTTGGGAAATCGGCCAAAGAGATGATCTTTGACCGGATTGTACTCGAATCAAAACGACTTGGTTTGCACACCGAGCTGACATCAAAAGAGATAGCCTATCGCCTTGGCTTCGACGATCCTTCCCATTTCAGTAAGTTCTTTAAGAACGAGACCAATCAATCCTTCTCCGAATTCAGGGTTCAACTGGAAAAAAAGCTGAATCAATAAGTCATACATAAATTGGGAAAATCACTCGTGATGAGTGATTTTCCCGATCTATTTTTGCCTATTTAAAAATAAAAGACAAAAATATCTGAAATATACATCATGATCCCGTTTTTTTACATTGACCAGAGGAAAATAGCACCCTACCTTTGTGGTGTAAAAATTTAAAAATCATGATAACAGTAGTACATAAAGCAAATACAAGGGGACATGCCAATCACGGTTGGCTCGATACCCATCACACATTCAGTTTTGCCAATTATTGGGATCCGGAAAGGGTTCATTTCGGAAATCTGAGGGTTTTGAATGATGACATCATTGCGGCTGGAACCGGTTTTGGAAAGCATCCGCACGATAACATGGAAATCATTACGGTTCCAATTACAGGCAAAGTGCTTCACCAGGATTCGATGGGGCATACGCAAACCATTGGTGTAAACGAAGTACAGGTAATGAGCGCGGGAACCGGAATTTTTCATTCGGAATACAATGCTTCGGAAACCGATGATTTGAGCTTGTTGCAGATCTGGATTTTACCTGAAAAGAGAAACATTAAGCCCGTCTACAATCAACTGCTTTTTGATTCGGAAATGGCTCAAAACAGGTGGCAAATATTGGTTGATGATGAAAATGGGCCGTTGAAGATAAATCAACATGCGGTTATCTCCCGCATATTTTTGGATAAGGGGAAGGAGGTTTCCTATTCGTTGAAAAGAGGATCAGAAAGAAGCTATCTGTTTGTTATCGAAGGTTCAGTCGAGATGGATGGTGTGAAATTTGATGCCCGCGACGGAGTTGGATTGGAAGAAACAAATGAATTTAAAATGAAAGCATTAACAAAAGCCTTAGTATTAAATATTGAATTATAAACTTTAAAAACAGATAATTATGAAAAAGTTAGTTGGAATATTCACACTGGTTCTGTTCGTTGTATTGGCAGCGAATGCTCAGGAACTGAAAATCGATACGTCGAAATCGGAATTAAACTGGACCGGGAAAAAAGTAACCGGCGAACATCACGGAACAATTCAGTTGAAAGAGGGGAGTGTTACATTGAAAAAGGACAAAGTGATTACCGGCAAATTTGTAATCGACATGAATACGATTAAAGATTTAGATTTGCCGGCAGGGGAGTGGAACGATAAGCTGGTGGGGCATTTGAAATCGGACGATTTTTTTGGAGTTCAAACTTATCCGGAAGCAACATTGGTATTGACGGGGAGTACACCATTTACAAACGGAAAAGCCACAGTTGATGGCAAGCTGACTATCAAAGGGATTACCAATCCGGTTCAGTTTGAAGTGACCAAACTTGACAATCAGTATACAGCCCAGATCGTTGTTGACCGCAGTTTGTACAATGTCCGTTATGGATCGGGCAAATTTTTTGAAAACCTTGGAGACAAAACCATTTACGATAATTTCACCATGGATGTGAAATTGGTTACCGAATAAGTTTCTAGTTTCCAGCTGGATGAAGAAAAGGGAGAAGTGGAATTCATTTTTCCCTTTTTTCGTTGCCGGTGTCAGATGTGAACGAGGTTTTCTTGTTTCAGCATGGTTTCTCCTTCCCACCGGTAAGCCGAAAGGGTTTGGGTACGGGTTACACACCGGTCGACGCAGCAAAGGTTGCTTTTTACAATCAAATCATGTTTTTCGAGGCAGTAATGCCCGAAAAAAACCGGTGGCAAATTGTTGGTGTATTCTTCTATGGAAGGAGTGATTTCCTTTGGAATGGTATAAGCCGGAAGTTTAAACCGATTTCCAAAGGACATTTCTTTAAAGGTTTTTCCGTCAGCCTGTTCCCACCATTTGATCCGGAAAACCCGGCGCGAAATCCCTTTGTTGTCTTTCAGTATCAAATCTTTAGGAAGCCGCATTTCAACTCCTTTCACTAGTTCGTTTACTGCCTGGTTCAATTTGTTGTCATCGATATACTCTTTCAGAAAGCTCTTTTTGATTTTGGCTTCACCATTCATGAATTTTTGAACGGTTTCAACATGAGCATCGCTCCATCCTCCGTGAACAACCCGGATGGAGCCCAGATCGAGATAAATTGGAAGATGCCTGAACCATTGGATGGTGTCTTTTAGCTCATCGGGATATTTTGCATATTCTTCAATGGTTTTTATCAACGGAAGTTTTAGGTGTGCAACCTCTTTGACGTAACTTTTCCCCAATTTCGGAAGGGTGAAATAGAGGATTGCATTGAGTTCATGGTTTCCCAAAATAGCCAATGCATTTCCGTTTTCAACCATTTCCCTGATTAAATGGATGGTCTTTCTGATTTCGGGGCCGCGGTTGATATAATCGCCGGTAAAAATTACTTTCCTGCCTTCACAAAAATAGCCCACACTGGTTTTGGTATATCCCAGTTCCTTCAGCATCTTGACCAATAAATCGTAATGGCCGTGAATATCACCGATAATATCGTATTTGCACATCAAATTAGTTGTTTTTTGAAGGAGATTTTATGTTATCAGACTTCAGATTACCAGAAGAAGAATTGTTCTGATAATCTGAAGTCTGATTGATTGTTAGAAAATGCGGTGACCGCCCTGGCCAATTTCAGCAACATAGAACTCGGGTTTCAGCCCGGTCCGTTTTTCATAGTTGGCGCCCACACTGGCAACGAATGTTTCAACGGCTTCGTCTTTTACCAGAGAGACGGTCGATCCGCCAAAACCACCACCCGTCATACGCGAGCCAATCACGCCGTCGATTTTGCGAGCTTCTTCAACCATCGTATCCAGTTCGTTACCGGTAACTTCGTAGTCGTCGCGGAGCGAATCGTGCGAACCGTTCATCAATTTTCCGAAAGCTTCAAGGTTCCCGGCTTTCAACTGGGAAACCGCATCGGTGGTCCGTTTAATTTCTGAAACTACATGACGTGCACGTCTTTTAACCACATAGTCAGCAATTTTATCTTCCACTTTCAGGAATTCATCCCACGAAATTTCGGCCAGGTTATTGATTTTTTTATACGGTTTGATGGCTTCGACAGCTGCTTTGCATTGGGCAACCCGCTCGTTGTATTTCCCCGAATCGAGTGAGTGCGGGCTGTTGGTGTTGCCGATTACAATCTTCACACCGTTAAGTTTCACTGGGACAAGCTCATATTCGAGGGTGTCGCAGTTCAGGAAAATGGCACGGTCTTTTTCTCCCATTCCTGAAGCAAACTGGTCCATAATTCCACAATGAACCCCGGCAAATTCATGTTCTGCCATCTGGCTCATTTTCACCAGGGTGATTTGGTCGAGACCAAATTGATACTGGTCGTTGATTGCAACGGCAGTTACAACTTCAAGGGCTGCTGAAGAAGATAAGCCGGCTCCACCCGGTACATTCCCGTAAATAAGGATATCGGCACCACGGTCAAATGTGAGACCTTTTTTGACAAATTGCGCAATGGTGCCCAGCGGATAATTCACCCAATTCCCTTTCGACAGGGGAGTGGTTAATTTATCGAAGGTTATCTCTTCAGTCACAGGAAGGTTCATTGAAGCGAACCGGAAAAATGGATTGTTTGTTTTTCGAATCAGGAAATTGGTTCCAAAAGTTAACGCACAGGGGAAAACAAAGCCCCCGTTATAATCGGTATGTTCACCAATCAGGTTCACCCTTCCCGGCGAAAAATAGCCGGCAACTTCTCCTTCTCCATACCTTTGGGTGAAAGCATTTTTTAATGTTTTTATATCCATAAATACTGTTCTTATTGTTTTTGAGTCTTTACAAAAATAGAAGTTATTCGATAGAATAAAAATGATATGGTCAGTGAAACATTTTCAAAGGTGGCCAATGGATCGATCTCTTTTGGTTGCCATCCATAATTTGTTTGGTTTGTGAATTTTTTTAAATTCAAAACATATTTTATGGGGGGATAAGGGCAGAAGATACGTGTTGGGATTGTTTAGAACATTCATTTTCAAGTATCAATTTGCTCTTTTCTCTTGATTTTAGGTTCTCAAAAAATCTGGATTATGAAAACTTTAATCGAACTATTTGAACAGAGTGTAGAAAAATTTCCTGAAAATCCGTTGATGTGGGAAAAGGTCGGCGGAAAGTATATCAGTTATTCCTATTGTCAAATCAAAGAAGAGGTTTACAACTTTGGCGCAGGGCTGATTTCGATTGGGATCCAAAAAGGCGATCGCATCGGGCTGATAGCCGAAGGGCGTACCGACTGGCTGGTTGGTGAATTGGGCATGTTCTATGCCGGGGCGATCAATGTGCCGTTGTCGGTTAAATTGGATGCAGGCTCCGAAATCACCTTCCGGTTGAAACATTCGGGCGCACGCATGGTGATTGCTTCCTGGACCCAGGTTGAAAAGGTGGAAGCCATTCGCAAAGATGTCCCTGACCTGGAGAAGATTATTTACCTCGACAAAATAGATGTTCCAATGGAGCACCGTATTAGTTTCCAGTCGATCAAAGAGGCGGGTAAGGAATTTTTGAGCGATCCGGAGAAACGGGCTATTTTTGATCAGATACGACAAAATGTCCAACCCAATGATCTGGCCAACATCTCCTACACTTCGGGTACAACGGCCGATCCAAAAGGAATTATGTTGTCACAATACAATTATGCCGAGAATGTTCGCCAGGCCAATACGCTGATGGATATTACGCAGGATTACAAGACTCTGACAATCCTTCCCTGGGACCACTCGTTTGCCCACACAGCCTGTTTGTATTGTTTTATGTATAACGGGGCAAGTATTGCCGGACAGGAAATAGGGAAGACAGCCATGGAAACGCTGCGTAATATTCCAAAGAATATTAATGAAATTAAGCCCGATCTTATGATGAGCGTTCCCGCCTTGTCAAAATCGTTCCGTAAAAATATCGAGAGCAGTATTCGAGCAAAAGGAAAAACAGCCGAGAAGCTGTTTAATCAGGGGTTGAAGGTGGCATATAAATACAATGCCGATGGCTTTTCCCGGGGAAAGGGACTTCGCATTTTTCTGAAGCCACTGTATGCTTTCTACGACAAAATCATTTTCAGTAAGATACGGGAAAATTTTGGTGGAAATCTGAAGTTCTTCATCGGCGGAGGGGCGCTGCTCGATACCGAGTTGCAACGTTTTTTTGCGGCCATTGGTATCCCAATTATGCAGGGATATGGGTTGTCGGAATCATCACCGGTTATTTCATCCAATGCGTTACATGCTTATAAATTTGGCACTTCCGGAAAATTGGTCAAGCACCTTGAACTGAAGATTTGTGACAACGATGGGAATGAACTTCCAAAGGGCGAAAAAGGCGAAATGGTCGTGCGAGGTGGTAATGTGATGGTTGGCTATTGGAAGAACGAAAAAGCAACGGCTGAAACCATTAAAGATGGCTGGCTTTACACCGGCGATATGGCTTACATGGACCAGGATGATTTTCTGGTAGTGCTTGGCCGTTTTAAAAGTTTGCTGATCTCGAGCGACGGTGAAAAGTTTAGCCCCGAAGGAATCGAGGAGGCCATGGTCGATCAATCGCCTTTTATTGAACAGTGTATGCTTTACAACAATCAGAACCCCTATACTTCGGGGATGATCGTTCCTAATATTGCAGCGATTAACCGGACTTTGGAACAAAAAGGGATCAAACCAGCGACCGAAGAAGGCGATAAGGCAACCCTTACTCTGATTCAAAACGAAATTGATGCGTACAAGAGCAATGGAAAATATGCGGGAATGTTCCCCGAACGATGGTTGCCGGCTACCTGGGTTCTTTTGCCCGATTCATTCAACGAGCAAAACCATCTGATGAATTCAACCATGAAAATTGTCCGTGGAAAAATTGTCGATTACTTTGCCAGCGAGTTGAATTTCCTTTATACTCCCGATGCGAAAAATGTGCTGAACGAGGTCAATTTAACTTCTCTTGCCCAATGGAATAAGGTGAAGGTGAATTAGCTTTTTCGATGTCTGAAATAAGACAACTTTATTTGACCGGTATGAACGAAAAGGTTCCTCTTTTTGTTTAGTATTTAATTTTATTTCAGGCGATGAGAAAGAAAATTATCATTCTGTTGGCAATCGTTGTTCCTGTTGTCGTTTTTCTGGCAGGGCCACGTTTCGAAAAGCCTCATTTGTCGGGTAAGTTGCCAGACATGACGGTTGATGTGCAAAATGTTGGGAGGTTTGTCGATTCCATTGAATCCGCAGTAAAGGTCAGGCCCGACAACGAAGCCCGTATTGTTTGGTCCAACGATTCGTTAAAAAACAAGACCGAATACGTAGTGCTATATCTTTCTGGTTTTGGGGCTAGTTGGTACGAAGGGAACCCAACCCATATCCGTTTTGCCAAAGCGATTGGAGCCAATTTGTATTTGAGCCGGCTGGCATCTCATGGAATCGATACCTCCGAACAACTCATTGATATGTACCCGGCAGCATTGTATGAGTCGGCAAAAGAAGCTCTGCTGATTGCTCAGGCGCTTGGGCGAAAAGTTATTGTGATGAGTACCTCCACCGGGGGAACGCTGGCATTAAAGCTGGCTTCCGATTTTCCCGACCGGGTGAATTCGCTCATCTTGCTTTCACCGAATATTGCGATCAACAATCCGGCCGCTTTTCTGCTTACCGGCCCGTGGGGATTGCAAATTGCCCGGATGGTGGGAGGCGGTTCTCCCTATCGCATTCTCAAGCCCAAAAGTGAGATTGAGCAGAAGTATTGGTATTTGCACCAGCGTTGGGAAGGAGTTGTTTATTTGAAACAACTGGTTGATGCCACCATGAGTCGAGAAGTTTTCCAGAGGGTAAATCAGCCGGTTTTTCTCGGTTATTATTATAAAAATGAAAAGGAACAGGATCCCGTGGTTAAGGTGAGTGCCATGTTGAAGATGTTTGATCAGCTGGGAACCTCTGATTCACTGAAAGTAAAGGTCGCATTTCCCGATGCAGGTGACCATGTAATCGGCTGCTCCGATTTTTCAGGGAGCTATCTGGACGTAGAAGAAGAAATAATGAAATTTGCCCGTCGAATTGGAATTCTTTAATACCAACACAATAAAGATTCATTATTTTCGATATTCAGAATAAAGTCATTAAAGAATGAAGTATTTGTATCCCTTTTTATGGCTCCTTGTCATTTCGGTTTTATCGCTAACCCCTTCGGCAAAAATGCCTTCAGTACATCTTTTCCCCAATGCCGATAAGCTAATCCATCTGGTAATGTATGGCATATTTTCGTTTTTGCTGATGCCTCCATTCAAAGCATCAAGACGAAGGGAATTACGTTTTTTTATTCCGTTCATTGTGTCATCATCGATCGGTATATTGTTTGAATATCTTCAGCTTATGTTGCGAAAAGGTCGGTCGTTCGAGTTTCTTGATATTGTTGCCGATGTTCTTGGAGCTGCGGTGGGTATTTTTATTTATTGGTTGATTGTCAGAAGTCTATCGAAAAGAGAGATTGAAGAATAAGGAATCAAGTTTTTTAATTTGGTCTTATCTAACTCTTTTGAAGTAATATGATTTTTTTAGCTCCCGGTCGTCAAAAGTGTACATTTCGTACGAACGGAAACGGCTAAAGAGTGAAATAATGGCAAAGTCGCCGCCGCAAAACATGAAATGGAGTAAAGCAATTACCAATCCCGAAATAGAGATAATATTGGATGAAGAAAAGAAGAAACACCCCATCCCGGCAATAAATACCGTTATAAAAGGAGCCAGCGCAACAAACAGCATCTCTTCCCGGTTCAAAACCTGGCGGTTTGCTTCGGCATAAAAGAGAAATTTCTTCCATTGTACACCAAAACCAATGTCTCTTTTTCCCAAAAGAAGAAAAGCTGCCGCATGGAGCAACTCATGGATCGGTACCAGTAAAGTGAACGAAAAGAGAACGGAAAGCCCCATAAACAGTAGCTCTTTTTTATGGCTTCCATTTTTGATGAACATTGTGATAAAAAAGGCGAAGATGAAAAACAGCGCAAGTAATGCCAGCATTTGAATAAAACCGTAAAGCCTTATGATGATGGATTTTCGGCATACCTCTTCAGAGATAAACGATTTTAGGTTTGAATATTCTACTTCTTCGATGAGCTCAAATTCGGAATTTTGTAAAAGTTCTTCCGGAGTAAGTAACTGTTTCATTCTTCGCGGTTCAATACCATATTAATGAGCGATTTCAGATCGATTAGCCCAACGGCAAAGGCCACCAGTGAAGAAGCAGCAAGCAGGGCTAAATATCCGATCAACCGGTTGTCGATGTATTTACTGAAGAACCCCAAAACGACGATGAGAATGGCAAAAAGCATGACTTTGAGAATCATCCCCATTTGAGGTTTGAAATGGAAAATCCTGACGGCAATAATTACCTGGGCCAGTGCGGTAACCGATTGGGTGAACAGACTCACAAATGCGGCACCCTGGGCCTGCAATTTAGGGATCAGAATCAGGTTCAACACAATATTCAGAACCATTCCGATAGCTGCCATGATATTCAGCTCCCTGATACTTCCGTTGGCTGTTAGTAACGTGCCGAAGATGTAAGTAGTTGATATTGGAATAAAACCGAACATTAACGTGGCAAATATAGGTGCCGATTCCGCGATATTTTCTTTGTATAGCCATCCCATGATCTCTTCCTGATAGAAAAACGAAGAAAATGAAAGGGTAAGCGACAGAAAAATGATCAGCGAAAAGGCAAAAACAACCATTTCGCCTACGCTTTGCCGGGTTTTAATCATGCGCGAAAAAATGGGCAACAACATTCCGCTGAAAAGTACGCCAAACATCGAAACTGCGTCGAGAAGCCTGAATCCATGGGCGTATAAACCAACCTGCTGCATTCCGTTTTCCGGCAAAAGCCATTCAATCAGAACGGTGTCGAAACGATTGTAAAACGACATCAGAAGGATCAGGATCGCATACGGAAAGGTTTTCTTTAAAAAGACAATGCTGAAATTGAGATTAAAGGCAATTTTTATTTTCCCGGCTTTTTTGAGTACAATTAAATAAATAATTAATGCAGCGATTGCATACGACAGCGTTTGAATGTACACAAACCATTCAATTTTAAAAACACCTCCTGTAATATTGGTAAAGAGGAGTATCCCGCAAAAAAAGATCATAAAAATGCGGTCGAGCACCGACACAAAACTGTCGGTGGTGAACAGGTGCAGGGCACTCAGGTTCGATCGCAGATAGAGAATGAGCTGTAATAGAAATTGATTGAAAATCAGGAAATACAACAGATGGAATTGAACTTTGTTGTAGCCGAAGATGAATCCCATCGAGATACATATAATCGCATAAACGATCGCCAGCATAAATTTGATCCCCAAAATATTTCCCATGTGTTTGGGAAGTAAATGGTGATAGCGTGCAATATTCCGGTTGTTGTAATTGGTAATGCCCATGTCGAGCAAAACATTCATCGTAAGCGACAATGATAGTAAGGAATAATATAAACCATAATCAACACTTCCGGTAATAACCTGAACCGTTCGGTCAATGCCAAACAGCCAGAAGGGTTTGACCAAAACATTGACTGTGAGTAATAGAATAAGGTTAGTAAAAAACTTCCGCTTCAAAGTTGTCGTTCAATTTTTAAAATGGTTCGTAAAGTAACAATCTTTATCCATTATTTCCAACCCCCAAAGCAAAACATTCAGGATGCTTTTTTTCGGGCGATCGATGGAAACCCGGGCATTTCAAAAACAATTTTAATCGAATATATCAAATTATTTTCCTTATTTTGATTGAAGAGAAATTTTTGTTTTACAGAAGGGGGCAACTCTTTTGATTTAGAAAAAAAGTAACGTGAGAATTGCAGTAAACACACAACATCTGTTGAAAGATAAACTTGAGGGAATTGGCTGGTTTGCACACGAATCGTTGTCACGAATTGTAAAGGCACATCCGGAGCATGAATTCATCTTTATTTTCGACCGGACCTGGGACGATTTATTTCTTTATGGGGAGAATGTGATCCCGGTTTCCACCCGGATCCCTTCACGCCATCCGTTTTTGTGGTTCTGGCATTATGAAATGGATGTTCCCCGGATTTTGAAAAAATATAAACCCGATCTGTTTTTTTCACCCGATGGTTGGATTTCTCTGGCTACATCGATCCCAACGGTCGATACCATCCATGATATCAATTTTATACATCGTCCTGGCGATTTGCCTTTTCTGGTTCGGAATTATTACAATTACTATTTTCCAAAATTTGCCCATCGGGCAAAGCGAATTATCACGGTTTCCGAATTTAGCAAGTCCGATCTGGTGAAAACTTTCCGGCTCGATCCATCAAAAATTGATGTAGCTTACAATGGTTGTAATGAGTTGTATTGTGGAATATCTTCGGAGGTGAAGGCTAGTGTTCAGCGGAGGTTCACAGGCGGGTTACCTTATTTTATTCATGTGGGATCGCAAAATCCACGAAAAAATATCCTGGGGCTGCTCGACGCATTTGAATTGTTCAGAAGGAGCGGGAAGACGCCTTATAAGTTGATGCTGGCTGGCGAATCGATGTGGCGGGAGAGTTCGGTGGAAAAGAAACTCGAAGGGATGCAATTTAAAGACGATGTGGTTTTTACGGGCCGCATTTCAACTGAAGTAATGCAACTGGTCCTGTCGAGTTCCGAGGCGTTGGTGATGCCTTCTTTCTTCGAAGGGTTTGGGATTCCGGTGGTTGAGGCAATGTATTGTGATGTGCCGGTAATTTGTTCCAATGTAACCTCTTTGCCTGAAGTTGCCGGGAAAGCTGCTTATTTGGTCGATCCGTTCAATATTCAATCGATTGTCGATGCGTTAGTTGAGGTGTCGACCGATGAAAAACTCCGTGAAAAATTAATTGCTGAAGGGCAGGTTCAGCGGCAAAAATTTAGTTGGGATCATACCGCCAGTGCAGTATGGTCAACCATTGAAAAAGCGTTGGAAAAATGAAGTCGGAATTCGGATTAAAACCTTTTTTTCGGGAAGGTGTGCTGGAAGCAGGTTGTGACGAAGCGGGGCGGGGATGTTTGGCCGGCCCGGTATATGCCGGAGCGGTAATCCTTCTACCCGATTTTAATTTGCCGTTGTTGAACGATTCGAAACAACTGACCGAAAAACTACGATATGAGCTTCGGCCTCTTATTGAGGAAAAGGCAATAGCATGGGCGATTGGTGTCGTTACCAACGAGGAGATCGACCAGATCAACATTTTGAATGCTTCGTATCTGGCGATGCACCGGGCCATTGAACAGTTAAAGCTTCTTCCCGAACATTTAATTATCGACGGAAACCGGTTCAGATCATTTAAGAATATTCCACATACCTGCATTGTGAAAGGCGATGCCAAATTTTTGTCAATTGCCGCAGCTTCGGTACTGGCAAAAACCTACCGTGATGATTATATGGTGAAAATCGATCAGGAACATCCCGAATATCAGTGGCGAAAAAACAAAGGGTATCCAACCGTCGCTCATCGGATCTCGATCGAGAAGTATGGAGAAACTTCTTATCACCGGAAAACATTCCGGCTTTTGCCCGGACCCAAACAAATGGAACTGGGATTTGATTCGTGATTTTAGCGTGTTCGATTATTTGTGTTAATTTGTTTTCATTAATTCCATTTAAACAGATCCTGTCGGTGAACAGTTTTCATGAATTATTCTTACCATTGTTCCCAATTTTTTGAGACCAACAGGAATGAATTGGTTGAGATGTTTTAATTTCATTAAGTTGATTACACGATTTTTAGATATATGAGACATAGAATTTACGCCCTTATTGCAGCTGCCTTTTTTGCAGTTGGTCAGGCTTCCGCGGATGAAGGAATGTGGTTGCCTTCCTTTCTATCCGAAATAAATGTGCAGAAAATGCAGAAAATGGGTTCCGAACTTACGGCCGAAGATATTTTCAACATCAATTCATCGAGTTTGAAAGATGCTGTGATTGTTCTCGACGGCGGTTCATGTACCGGTGAGCTGGTTTCGCCCGATGGACTTTTTCTTACCAACCATCATTGCGGATACGGTGAGATCCAGGAGCATTCGAGTGTGGAAAATGACATTTTGAAAAATGGTTTCTGGGCAAAAAACCGGAAGGAAGAACTTTCGAATCCCGGGAAAACTGTTTCGTTTTTAATCAGGGTGGAAGATGTAACCGATACGATTCTTACGAAGCTGACACCGGAAATGAATGAAGACACCCGCAGGGATAGCATCCGGGCAATCTCTTCCCGTTTGGAGTCGGCTGCTGAAGAGGGTACTGATTATGATGCCGAGGTGAATGACCTTTTTGAATCGAATCGATATTATCTTTTTGTGTATGAAACCTTCCGGGATGTGCGGTTGGTCGCTGCTCCTCCTCAGTCGGTCGGAAAGTTTGGAGGCGATACCGATAACTGGATGTGGCCCCGGCACACCGGCGATTTTTCCATCTTCAGGATTTATACCGATCCCAACGGGAAGCCGGCGGAATATTCGGAAAACAATATCCCTCTGAAGTCCCGTCATTTCTTACCGGTGTCATTGGAAGGGTATCAGGATGGCGATTTTGCGATGGTGATGGGCTATCCCGGATCGACCAATCGTTACCTGACGTCCGAGGGGGTTAACTATGTAATGAATGTTGTAAACGATGCACGGATCAAAGTACGGAAAGAAAAACTGGACATCCTCGCAAATTACATGAATACCGGAGAAAAAGCGACCATTCAGTATGCCAGTAAATATGCCAGGAGCTCAAACTATTATAAATTCAGCATTGGTCAGAACCGTGGGTTAACCCGCTTGAATGTTGTGGAAAAGAAGAGGGCGACCGAGAATCAGTTCCTCTCCTGGGTCAACGCCGATGAGAACCGAAAAAAAGAGTATGGCGAAACCCTGAAAATGATTTCCGATGCTTATATCCATACCGATGACAACAAGGCTGTTCAATACATTGCGGAAGCCTTCCTGCGGGGACCTGAAATTTTCCAGTACGCCAACCGCTTTTCGGATCTTCAGATGAATCTGAAGCAAAATCTTGGTAAAGATGCTGTTGCCCGGAGTGTAAATTCCCTGAAAGAAAAGTTAAACGATTATTATAAGGACTATGATGCGGCGACTGATCAAAAGTTGGTTGCTGCGCTGACAAAGGTTTTTGTTGAGAATGTTTCACCGGTATATTACCCCGAGTTTGTAAAAACAATCAAAGGAAAGTATCAGGGAGATTACGATCGATGGGCTGCCGATCTTTTCAGAAAAAGTATTTTTGATGAAAAAGAGAAAGTTGAAGCTTTCCTTTCGAAACCTAAATTGGCCGTTCTTGCCAACGATCCAGCCTACAAGATTTCGGGACAGATTTATGATTCTTATCGAAAGGCTATAAAAGAAAATGAAACTGATCATACAAATTTGGGGAAAGGTTACCGGCTTTATCTGAAAGGATTGATGGAAATGGAGCCGGAAACTCAATTTTACCCCAATGCCAATTCAACCATGAGGTTAACTTTTGGGAAGGTGGGAGATTATGACCCTGCAGAAGCAGTTCATTACGATTATTTTACCACCTTGAAAGGCTATGTGGAAAAGGAGATACCGGGCGATTGGGAATTTGATGTTTCGCCCAGGTTGAAAGAGCTTTATTATGCCAAGGATTATGGCGAGTATGCCGATAAAGATGGAACCTTACACACCTGCTTTATTTCAAACAATGATATTACAGGCGGAAATTCAGGTAGTCCGGTCATCAATGGAAAGGGAGAACTGATTGGGATTGCCTTCGATGGAAACTGGGAAGCCATGAGTGGAGATATTGCTTTTGAACCCGATCTTCAGCGGTGTATCAATGTTGATATTCGCTTTGTGCTGTGGATGATCGACAAATTTGCCGGTGACAAACAATTAATTGATGAAATGACGATTGTCAAGTAAACAAAGACATTCTTTTTTCATAAATTTGGCGACCAATTCACAAAAGTATTAAGTAACCTTTTTTGAACGAAAATGCCCTATAAAGTAACAATTTATACTGATGGAGCTGCAAGTGGCAATCCTGGCCCCGGAGGTTATGGAGTTGTTATGAAATGGGGGCCGCACCGAAAGGAAATTTCGGCTGGTTACCGGCACACAACCAATAACCGGATGGAGCTTCTGGCGGTGATTGTGGCTCTGGAATCGTTGAAAGTCGATCATTGTGAGGTGACCATTTACACCGACTCAAAATATGTAGCCGATGCGGTAACGAAAGGGTGGTTGTTTACTTGGGTGAAAAACCGCTTTAAAGGAAAAAAGAATCCTGACCTTTGGCTCAGGTTTTTAGATAGTTATAAAAAACACAAGGTTAACTTTGTCTGGATCAAAGGCCATGCAAATATACCTGAAAACGAGCGTTGTGACCAATTAGCCGTCGAAGCATACCAACAAACAGATCTGCTCGAAGATGCAGGTTATGAAGCCGAAATATAAATTGAATTATGGGTTTGATTTACAATCTGGGAATTAAAACATTTATTCTGGGAGTAAAAATTGCATCACACCAAAATCCCAAAGCAAAACAGCTAGTTGCAGGAAGAAAAGGTCTGCTTAAACGAATTAAGAAAGAACAGGATCCCAAGGAGAAAGTGATTTGGGTGCATTGTGCTTCTCTTGGCGAATTCGAGCAGGGACGGCCACTCCTCGAAGAGATCAAACGGAATTATCCGGAGAAAAAAATTGTGCTTACGTTCTTTTCTCCTTCCGGGTATGAAGTCCGAAAAGATTATAAACAGGCCGATTACATTTATTATTTGCCATTTGATACCCGCAGGAATGCCCGGCGTTTCATTAAATATTGCAATCCGGAAGTCGCTTTTTTTATCAAATACGAGTATTGGAAGAACTTTCTTTCCATTTTGAAGAAGAAGTCGGTTCCCACCTATTTTGTTTCGGCCATTTTTCGAAAAGATCAACTCTTTTTTAAATGGTATGGAGGTTGGTACCGGAAGATGTTGAAAAAGGTTACCCATTTCTTCCTTCAGAATCAGGAGTCAGCCGAATTGCTTAAGTCGTTAAAGATTGATCATTATACCGTTACCGGCGATACCCGTTTTGATCGGGTGGCTCATGTGTTTGAGAGCGTGAAACCCATTCCCGAGATTGAAAGGTTTTTGGGTTCTCAGCGGGCTATTATTGCCGGCAGTAGCTGGAAGGCCGAAGAAGCCCTGTTGATGCAGTACAATCGTATCAACCCCGGGTATAAAATGATCATTGTTCCTCACGAAGTAACGACAGAAAATATCCAGCGAATAAAAGGCCAGTTTAATGGGAACTCGGTTTGCTTAAGTGAGTTTTCGTCGGTGAAGGGAAACGACAAGAATGTTCTGATTGTTGATTCCTATGGAATGTTGACGTCCATCTATCAATACGGGCTCATTGCACTTGTTGGAGGCGGTTTTGGCGTAGGAATTCATAATGTGCTTGAGGCGGCTACTTTTGGAATGCCCGTAATTATTGGCCCCAACTATGAAAAATTTCAGGAAGCGGTCGATATGGTCGACCTTCATTGTGCTTTTTCGGTTAACAATATTGAAGAGTTTAATGCAGTAATGAATACACTTTTGAAAGACCCGTCATTGGTGCTGACCATATCAAAAACTGCATCCGATTATGTGAAGGCAAACGTTGGGGCAACCCCCAAAATCCTCCATTTTGTTTTTAACAACTAATTGTTGATTTTTATTCCAATTATTTTTTCTCCGGGTATTGACTTTTATTTGTAAAAGCTTTATGTGAAATATTTGCTTTTCATAAAAGATGTTTTATTTTTTGTGAACTTTTTGATCTTAAGCAATATTTAGTGTTTTGTATGTCAGTTTGTTGATGTTTGAAAGTTGAAAACTTATTAATAACTTCCGGTCTATTTCTTCACCAATATTGTATTCTCTATACTAACTTCGGTAACGTAAATTTTCATGAAAACCAAGTATTGCATCAACCTATTTTTTAACCCTTAACCCCTTTTTTAGTTGTATTATGGAACTAGAAAATGTAGAAGTTGTTACCAACAAAAAGAAAATTTTCTCATCGGAAGAAGCGTTCCAGGCCTCATTGAAGTATTTCAAAGGGGATGAACTGGCAGCCCGGGTCTGGGTGAATAAGTATGCGCTGAAAGATTCTCAGGGAAGCATTTTTGAGTTAACCCCGGATGACATGCACCACCGATTAGCAAAAGAGATTGCCCGAATCGAAAAAGCGTACGAGAATCCGCTCTCCGAAAAAGAAATCTACGAAGTACTCAAGGATTTTAAGTACATCGTTCCTCAGGGAGGTCCAATGACTGGTATTGGAAATGAGTTTCAGGTAGCTTCGCTTTCAAACTGTTTTGTTATCGGGAATGATGGAAATTCAGATTCTTATGGTGGAATCATGAAAATCGATCAGGAACAGGTACAGTTAATGAAGCGTCGCGGTGGAGTGGGGCACGATTTGTCTCACATCCGGCCCAAAGGTTCGCCAGTAAAAAATTCAGCGCTTACGTCAACCGGGCTGGTGCCTTTTATGGAGCGTTTTTCCAATTCAACCCGCGAGGTTGCTCAGGATGGCCGGAGAGGCGCATTGATGCTTTCTGTTTTGGTAAAGCATCCCGACGCCGAGCAATTTATTGATGCTAAGCTGGAGCAGGGAAAAGTGACCGGTGCAAACATATCGGTCAAAATCGACGACGAGTTCATGAAGGCGGTGGCCGATGATCGGGAGTATATCCAAAATTATCCCACCTATTCATCGAATCCGATGGTTGAACGGAAAACAAAAGCGAAAGATTTATGGAATAAAATTGTTCATAATGCCTGGAAATCAGCGGAACCTGGAATCTTATTCTGGGATACCATTATTCGGGAATCATTACCCGATTGTTATGCCGATCTGGGCTACCGGACTGTTTCCACCAATCCTTGTGGTGAAATTCCATTGTGCCCGTATGATAGTTGCCGCTTATTGGCGATCAATTTATACTCTTATGTCGATAAGCCTTTTACAAAAGAAGCCCGTTTCAATTTCGATTTGTTCAGAAAGCATATTGGATTGGCACAACGAATAATGGACGATATCATCGATCTGGAAATGGAAAAAATTGACCAGATTCAGAAAAAGATTGAAGCCGATCCCGAATCACATGAGATTAAAGCCACCGAGCTGAATTTGTGGAAAAACATCCGCAAAAAGGCGAAGGAAGGCCGTCGTACCGGTATTGGCATTACTGCAGAAGGCGATATGCTGGCCGCGTTGGGGTTACGTTATGGTAGCGAGATTGCGGTTGATTTCTCCGAAGAGGTTCACAAAACCGTAACACTCGAGGCGTATCGGGCATCGGTTAAAATGGCCACGGAAAGAGGAGCTTTTGCCATCTATGACGCAAACCGAGAAAAGAATAATCCTTTTATCCAGCGTATAAAAGCAGCCGATCCGGGACTCTATTCCGAAATGGTGCAACACGGTCGCCGAAATATTGCGCTTTTGACAATTGCTCCCACCGGAACAACCAGTTTGATGACGCAAACCACATCGGGAATTGAACCGGTGTTCCTGCCGGCTTATACCCGCCGCCGTAAAGTGAACCCGAACGATAAGGATGTTCAGGTCGATTTTGTGGATGAAGTTGGCGACAGCTGGGAAGAGTACCGTGTTTTCCACCATAAATTCCTTACCTGGATGGAGGTGAACGGGCACGATATTTACAAGAAATATACAAAGGAAGAGCTTGATGAACTAGTTAGATTATCACCTTATTACAAAGCATCCTCAAACGATGTCGATTGGCTGAGCAAAGTTCGTATGCAGGGAAGAATCCAGAAATGGGTTGACCATTCGATTAGCGTGACGATCAATATGCCGGAAGATGTTACCGAGGATTTGGTCAATCAGGTTTATATTGAAGCCTGGAAATCGGGGTGCAAAGGAGTGACTGTTTACCGAGAAGGTTCTCGTGCCGGTGTTTTGATTTCCGACAAAAAGAAGAAAGAAGAACCGGTGTTGGTGGAATCGATTTTCCCGACCAAACGTCCGGAATGTCTCGAAGCCGATGTCGTTCGGTTCCAGAATAACCGTGAAAAATGGATCGCTTTTATTGGGTTGATCGATGGTCGTCCGTATGAAATTTTTACCGGATTAGCCGATGACGAAGAAGGCCTTCTAATCCCACGATCGGTAACGAAAGGTACCATCATCAAGAGGAAAGATGGCGATGAAAGCCGTTACGACTTTCAGTATGCCAATAAAAGAGGATACAAAACAACGATGGAAGGCCTTAACTATAAATTTGAGCCCGTTTTCTGGAATTATGCCAAGCTGATCTCGGGAACATTACGTTACGGAATGCCTATCCATAAGGTCGTTGAGCTGGTTTCGAGCCTTTTGCTGAACGATGATTCAATCAATAATTGGAAAGCCGGAGTTGCCCGGGCCCTTAAAAAATACATACCCGACGGCACCTATGCCGAAGGTGCGGTATGTGGAAATTGTGGCTCCGACAAATTAATCTATCAGGAGGGTTGCCTTACCTGTAAAGATTGCGGCCATTCCAAGTGCGGTTAACTATAAATATCCATAAATGAATGATGGAAGCAGTACCAATCTTCGGTGCTGCTTTTCATTTTTTTGAAATTTTAAGTATTCAACACAAAATCAATTATCTTTGTATTGGTAAAAAATAAGAAATTAACTTTTTGTCTGAAAATGAGAAAAATAGTTGTCGTTTTCCTGTTTCTTACGGTCGTTTTTATTTCCTTAAGAATGCAAGGTCAGTCTTCGTTACATACCCAAATTTCTGTTCCGCAGTCCAATACCGAGAATTTTACCGATGACCATTTGAAGATTCATTGCGATCCCCGTGTCGATACCCTGATCCAAATACATCGCGAGGAAAATATCCGCAAAACAGGAATTGAAGGTTACCGGGTA
>Ga0116171_10001721_pt1 | contig 21477 bp, 22 predicted proteins | sample AD_JPNHW2_MetaG_FD_89798 | JGI IMG/M metagenome (GOLD analysis project Ga0116171, IMG submission 89798) | Active sludge microbial communities of municipal wastewater-treating anaerobic digesters from Japan - AD_JPNHW2_MetaG | ecosystem: Engineered > Bioreactor > Anaerobic > Digestate | place...
ATCGGCGACAATGATACGCTTTCTGCCCATGTATACAGTCTTGTTGAGGCTGACCTGCTTGTGCTGCTGAGCGATATAGACGGCTTTTACAATGACTTAAATGACCCTGAACCTGTGAGATTTATCGGAAAAATAAGCGATGATATACGTTCCAGGGCAGGGGGATCGGGAACCAAGCATGGTACCGGCGGTATGGTTACCAAGGTCAATGCTGCTGAAATGATCATGAGGCTCGGCGGAATGATGGTAATCGCTGACGGCGGTGAGGAGTCAGTTCTTGAACGCGTTCTTCGTGGAGAAATGACAGGTACACTTTTTGCGGGACAGTCTGTAAAGGTCAACAGCCGGAAAAAATGGATCAGTATGAGAAAGGGGAAAGGGATTGTAGTCATTGATGACGGAGCAGTGAATGCAATCACGAAGAATAAAAAATCCTTACTTGCTGCAGGAATAACACATGTGAACGGCAGGTTTGTCATGGGGGACATCATTGATGTCGTTAATTCATCGGATGTTCCTGTCGCACGTGGTATTGTTAACTATAGTTCTGAAGAACTGGAACAGATCAAGGGTAAAAAGAATGCCGAAATACGCGGCATACTGGGCATAAAGTATTTTGAAGAGGTGATTAACAGGGATGATTTTATTCTTCTTTAAAATTCATACAGCATGCCCGGGGGAACGGTAAATAATTAATGAGTCCTTTTGATATAACGGCAACATGTGCTTTCGGTATTGAGGCTGTAGTTGTCGATGAACTGCGAAAAATTGGTTTTGATAAAACATCAGTTGAAAACGGCCGTGTGAATTTCCAGGGTGACTACATATCAATCATAAAAAGCAACCTGTGGCTTAGATGCGCTGACAGGATTTACATTAAAATCGCTGAATTCCGGGCTGCCGATTGGGACGAACTTTTTGACGGAACAAAAGCAGTGCGCTGGGAGGATATCATACCCGGAAACGGCATGATGCATGTAGTTGGACGTTCTGTGAAATCGAAGCTGCACAGTGTGCCTGACTGCCAGTCCATTGTCAAGAAAGCTGTTGTAGAGGGGATGAAAAGAAAATACAGGCAGGAACGCTTTACAGAAGACGGACCTGTTTATAAAATAGAAATATCTATCCTGAATGATATTGCAACACTTTCTCTTGATACTTCCGGGAACGGACTTAACCGCAGGGGGTACAGGTCACAGCAGGGTGAAGCTCCGCTTAAAGAGACACTCGCAGCAGCCCTTGTCTACCTGAGCAGGTGGAGGCCTGACCGCATGCTCGCTGATCCGTTCTGCGGATCCGGAACTATCCCCATTGAAGCTGCGATGATCGCCGCAAACATTGCACCCGGTTTTAAAAGAAGCTTCGCAGCAGAGTCATGGCCTGAAATCCCTGCAGAGTTGTGGCGCATGTGCAGGGAGGAAACCCTGGATCTTGTGATAAAAGTGAAACCTGAAATTTACGCGGCTGATATAAACAAGGATGTTTACCGGTACGCAGTGAAGAACGCCGAAAACGCGGGTGTATCTGACATGGTGCTTTTCCAGAAGAAGCCGCTGTCTGAATTCAGTACCAGGATGGAATACGGCTGTATCATATGCAATCCGCCATATGGAGAGCGTTTAAGTGAACAGCGCGAGGTGGAAAACCTGTACCGGGAGATGGGGAAAATTTTCGGCAAGCTGGAGACATGGTCATATTTTATTCTGACAGCGCTTGATGATTTTGAAAAATTTTTCGGGAAAAAGGCAACCAAAAACCGCAAGCTCTACAACGGCAAGATTAAAACTCATCTTTACCAGTACTTCGGGCCGCTGCCCCCGAGAAAGAAATCAGGTGAGCATTCTTCTGACAATGTCTGAGATTTCACTGAAGTAGAGAAAGTGACCGTCTGCATTTACATGCAGTTCGTCAATGCAGAGCCTGTTAATGTCATGAAAATCTTTTACAGGGTCTGCAAGTGTGACATTGTCGTACACTGCCGCGAAATGTTCGAGCATGTTGTTAAATCCTGATATATTCTGCTGAACAAAAGGACTTTTTGATCTGTAATAGTCGCATGCCCTGTGTATTTTCAAGTACACAATTTTTGTCCCGTGCTTTCTGCATCTTTCAATATATGTGCGGATATTGTTTTCTGTAACTGAATGATCAATCTCGGTACAGTCCGGCATGCGCACCCTTCTCTTTTTAATAAATGAAATATACCTGTTCAGGAACCTCTTCGGAAGGATGCTGTGCATGAAAAAATGTTCAAAGCCCGTTTTTTTAAAAAGTCTTGGAGCACATTCCTCGAGTCCCATCTGTATAATTACAATGTCCGGTGTGTAGAATTCAAGCAGGTCTGCACCGCCTCCGCCTTCAGTTACAAGCCGTGCAGTTGTAGCCCCGCGCATGGGCCTGTCTATGATGTCGCAGTGAGAAAATTCATTTTTAAAATGGAAGATCCATGTGTCTTCGTACGGGATTCCCGGACGGGGAATCGATATCGAATCGGTTATTATAAGTATGCGTTTTTTCTTTTCCATCAGATCGTAATGTTCAGTCCTGTAGCATGGTAGTCGGTCACCGGTTTAAGGAATGATTCCTCAGTTTTCATTTATGATGACAGTTGCGGAAGAATCAAATGGATTTGATCGTATGGCAAGCGAGTAGAGAAAGGGGTACTCGCTTTTAATATGAAAAAGGTATGACAGCCAGAGTACAAGAATGCTGTTATACACCCGTGAAATATCCTTTGAAATGTGTTTAAAGTCAGACGCGGGGAGCGATGCAAGGTCGTCGCGCATCCGGAGCTCATCCGAGAGGTGCGATAAAGCGAGCAGCATGTCTGTAAACCGGTCATGTTCTGCAAGGTTGGCGTTTTCCATCATTCCCAGAATAAACCTGCGGTTAGTGTTAAGAAAGTTCTTCATTTCTACAAGAACATCTGTTTCATGCTTAAGTTCAATACTGAGTTGAGCTGCTTTTTGTCCGGCAGTCCTGAAATCTGCTTCGTCCCACACCGGCTTTATGCTGAAAATTGGCGTAAGGATCTCCCTGTTCACTGTTATATCAAAAAGGAGTTTAAGCAGGTTGTTGCCTGTTTCGCTGAAGAATATACCGATGCCAACGAATATTTTTTTTGTAAGGATTTTCTTTTCATGGCGTTTGAGCAGCCTGTCCAGAAATATTGTAACTATAAGTACCTGGACAGGAACAAACGCCAGGTCCTGCATCATGTAGAAATATGTTTCACCGGGCCTGTGGAAAAAAAATAGCTGTGTATAATATATGGATGCAGAGGTTATTATCAGGGCCAGTGCTGCCATAATATACCAGTTGCGGTCGTTATCTAAAAATTTCATATTATCGTATTACAAAATATTTTTTAAAGTTATCATTAAGTCTCTGGTAATATGATGCGTACTGGGTTTCACCGGTTTTTGTATAGTAATAGATAAGAAGCATTGTCGCCCGCACTATAAAGACATTCATCTCCTTGCCTTTCATCCCTTTGTTGATCTCAAAGTTTCCTGATTTTATCAGTTCACGCGCAAAATTGACATGTCTGCCGTAACCTGCAAACTCAGATCTTGTCTTGTCGGGATTAGCATTGACGGCTGCATCAATCTTTAATGTGTCCGGGTCGCCGGTCAGGAGAAAGTATTTTTTTATGCTGACAAGTGATGATGATATCAGGCTTTTTTTCAGTGCAGTATCAAGGTGATCCTTCACGAGTTCGAATGATTTGAGCTTGTTCGAATCTGTTGAAGGGAGTTCGTCGAAAAGGTTCCTGTAAAGATTTGAAGTTATTTTCAGGAGGTCGCAGAAGTCCGGGTCTGTTGACATCATCGAAGAGACCTTTCTGAAGTTCCCGGGATTCCTCTGGAGTATTTTCATGTAAAGTTCAATTCCTTTAATTGCTTCGGAGAATATGACTACATTTCTTGATCTGAAATCATGATTCGAGATCAGCTTCATTCCTTCGATTATCATAGGGGTTTGCGCGCTGATCAGCAGAAGGTCCATGTCCGGTTCGAAGTCTGCAGATGACCGTCTGCCCCCGGAGGGAGCCTGTTCCTCTTCGGGGTTTACGGGTTTAGTGTTCTTCTCTTCGTTCTCGAGGAAAAAATCATCATTGTCAAAAGTATCCCCTATCGGATCAAAGTCAAAGTCATCAGGAGATGTCATTGATTATTTTGCCCGGCTTCGATTTCATCATACACAAAATTAAATGAAATCAGACATGACAGTACCGCTTTAAGCGGCATGCCGGTTGTTACCTGTATAAGGTGTTCATCTTTCACTCCCTCATATTTCCAGTCCCTGCCATTTACGATCATTGAGCCTGAATACTCAAGTGAATCTGCATCATACAATTTTATTTCCTTGATGAGATCCATTTATCACCTCTTTGCAAAATATAATTATTGTATATATTTTAAATTAAAATGTTTTGCCGGTATAAGTGAAACAGAAAGATAATACAGCTTGACATTATCTCTCCGGCAACTTATTGTATTTCATATGCAAAATTTTTTTCAGACAAAATATTTACGTTAACTGATTTTAGTTGAACGGTGATTTCATAATCAAGCAATTTTTATTATGATTTACCGGTTTTATTCATTTCTTATTCCATTCAAGAGGATGTTTATTTATGTTTTTTAGGCCGAATGTTGAAAAATTTGCGATTGCCGGGGATAAAGAAAAACTTTTCCGTCTGCTCAAACACAGAAACTACCAGGTTAGAATCGACAGCATGATGGCGCTTTTCAAGTTATTTGAAAAGGATCCCGAATCTGCTGAAAAAATGAGATTTCTGCTTAAAGATAAAAATGTCAGGGTCAGGAACAGGGCTGCAATGATGTTCGCCCGTTATAGTGACCTTGCTGTAATTGACTACCTGTTTGAAATAATAACTTCCGGTTCACTTGCAGAGCAGATAGAAGTATTGCGCATCCTTCCGCATTACTACAAGTGGGATAATGATAAGATAACCCAGATTCTTGCACTTGCACTAAAAGACAAGAAGGTTCCCGTACAGGGCGAGGCCATAAAAACTATAGGCGAGATGGGCATCGAGACTATGGCGTTTTATCTCCTGGAATTTGTCAACCACCCGAGCATAAGGGTAAGGCTTGATGCTGTTACAGCCCTTGGTCTGACTGGCAACCCTCTGGGCACTGATGAACTTATAGGCGCATTGACGGATTCAAATCCCGAGGTGCGGAGAGCAGCGGAGGCATCCCTGAGGAAACTGGGAACTGACAAGGCGTTAAATGCGCTTAAAGATGCACCATTCATGCTGATGGTTAAATCAATGAACGAAGGTGTGGCAAAGAGGCAGGATACTGTTATCAATATCGGTAAACAGAAAAGATACCTTGGTCTGCCGCTTCTCCATAAGGCGTGCCACGATGATTATAAAAATATCCGTATGGAGGCTGTCAAATCGATCGGGCAGCTCCATGATCCCTCTTCATTAAGCGTTCTGATAGAAATGCTCAATGATAAGTACTATGATATCAGAATCGAGGCAATTAAAACTATTATGAAATACAGAAACGAAAGAGCCTTAAATGCGCTAAAAATGGCCATGGATGACACAAATACAAATGTGAAAATCGAAGCCAAAAGAGGATTCGCAAAATTAAAATCAAGGCTTGATCCAAATAATTAACATTTATCTTAACGATGTACAGGATTTTTAGAAAAAAACTTCTCTAAGCCCCGCCGTGCTGACATTTTTAACTTGACTTCAACACTTATAATCGTTATCTTTCATATGTTCATAAATATAATGAACATTTATTGAATTGTGTCTCGTTTTTATTGAGCCAAAGAATTTAAATTAAAAGAAATTGAATGATAATATCAGGTCTACTTTTAGCTTTTTTTGTGTCGTTCCTTGTTCATATCTTTGCCCTTGCGGCATATGTGACAAAAAAGAGCAACCGGTCTTTAAAAACATACATAACAACAACATTTACCAATATCGCATTGGCAGGTGCCTGTATAGTCCTTATCTTCCTGAAGCCCGAGATGGCCAAAGAGGTCGATATCAGGTTTCTTGTATGGCTGATGTCAGGTATTATACTCGTAATTACTATTATTATAAAAATAGGCGTTTTTAAAAGAATATACCGCAGGATGAAAGACCCGAGCAATTACCATGTAAATTTTTTCGGTAAAAAGGTTCTTCATGCATCGGTTGTAAGCAGGCTGGAAATTGCGGTGTTTTTCGGTACCGTTCCATTCTTCCTGATGGCAGGAGCCTATTTTGTTGCAAGGGGGGTCAATTTTTTTTTATACAAACACCTTTGACAATTATATACAACATGTTGTTTTCTGTATAAAATTCCTTTTATAATATAATTATACTAAGGATTGCTTATAAAATAAATTTTATTCCGGGAGGAAGACGATGGCTTTTGTAAACTGGAGAGCAAAAGAGAACACTAAGCAGTGTGCCGAGTGTAAAATCAACTTTTCCACATTCACGATGGATGATAAAGGTTATATGCATTTCATGGACCTGGACGGTATGGTTAACAAGGTGGTTAACAAAGCGGCTAAGGCTACAATGTGGACAGGCTGTAAAGTATGTCCGATCAGAAAGGATTTCGTGAATGTATACGGTGTCGAGCCGATTCAATTTTTCAGTGTTCCGACAGAGTAAACAGTCTCTGCTGATCCATTAAAAAAGCCCCGGAAGGGGCTTTTTTAATTTGCAACATAATACTCCCGCCGCCGCGTGGTAAAATCAGGCGTCATATAATTAACAGCATACAATCCGGTAAAAATTTTGGATTATTCATCTTTGTTGTTATATTTCATAGATAAATCATCAGGAGGATTTTTATGCCGGCAACAATGACAAGGGACGAAAAAAAGGTTCTGATTGCAATATGCAGATATGTTATCAGCTCGGACGGTATAATAACTGACGATGAGATCAGCAGGATGAATGAAATTGCAGATGAAATAGGTATTGATGATTACGAGGAACTCTTTAATGAGGTTGACAGCGAAATAACATCAGAAGAAGATCTTCACAAAAAAATTGATGCACTGGCAACCCCGAAGAATAAAAAAAAGATTATTCAGTACAGTATACAGCTCTCAAGGACAGACGGCTGTATTACTCATGATGAAATAGATATTCTTGTATATGCTGCTGACGCATGGGGTATCGATCTGAAAAACGTTATGAAAAAATGCTGATTAAGGAGAAGTCCGATGAGCTTTACCATAAAAAACCTTGAAGGGAAATCTGTAAAATCACCGCTGCTTGACAAGTTCCATCTTAATGACATGAATTTTGTAAGAGATGATAAGCGGATGATATATAATGTAATGATCGACAAAGGCATCCCCGCTGATATGCACCTTGAAGACACATTTGAACTTGCAGGTCCAAGGGAGTTCCTGCACTTTAATCCGGAAAAAGTAAAGTCTGCCGTGGTTACCTGCGGGGGATTATGCCCCGGGCTTAATTCTGTCATAAGGTCAATTGTAATGGAATCATGGTACAGGTACAATTCAAGAAATATACTTGGTATCAGGTACGGATACAACGGGCTCAACCCTGCAAAGGGATATGATCCTATCCAGCTTGATCCTTTGGCTGTACAGACTATTCACATGGATGGAGGCACAATACTCGGTTCATCCCGCGGCGGTACAGATAACATGGATATCCTTGTGGATACTCTTGAGCGGTTAAAAATCAATATACTCTATACAATCGGCGGAGACGGCACACTTAAAGGTGCACACACGATTGCCGACATGGCGACGAAGCGCGGTCTTGACCTTGCAGTTGTAGGTGTGCCGAAAACAATAGACAATGATATAAGCCACATCCAGAGATCGTTCGGTTTTGAGACTGCGTTTTCTGAAGCTGTTAAATCCATCTCATCTGCACATGTAGAGGCAAAGGGCGCGTTTAACGGCATAGGGCTGGTTAAGCTCATGGGACGTGACTCGGGATTCATTGCGGCAAATGCAACTCTTGCGATGAATGACGTTAACTTTGTCCTTGTACCTGAAGTTCAGTTTGAGCTTGATGGCGGGAACGGACTCCTGCAGCACCTGGAGAAGAGACTCGCAGACAGGCAGCATGCTGTTATCTGTGTTGCAGAGGGTGCGGGCCAGGACCTCATGGATAAGGATGTTAATGGTGTGGAAAAGGACGCATCCGGGAACATAAAGCACAAGGATATTGGAATATTCCTCAAGGAGAAAATTGAGCAGTACTTTAAGGCAAAAAAGATTGAAATTACCCTGAAATATATAGACCCGAGCTACATAATAAGGAGCGCGCCGCCCGTACCGAATGATTCAATATACTGCGCACAGCTTGGCCAGTACGCTGTCCATGCGGGTATGGCAGGGAAGACTGACCTTGTAATAGGGCAGTGGAATAACAACTATACGCATGTGCCGATTGAACTCGCGATTTCAAAACGCAGGAAGATCAACCCGAACAGCAGGTTCTGGTTCTCTGTTATAGATGCAACAGGCCAGCCTGAACGTATGGTTAATGACTGAGTATCCCCCCGCTTTAAAAAGTCTTATCGTTGAGACGGTTGTTGAGCAATCCAGGATACGCATTCTTAATTACAGGGAGCTGAACAGGGGACTCTATGTGCTCTACTGGATGAGGAACTCGCACAGGGCTTCAATGAATCCTTCGCTGAACTTTGCAGTTGAGGCAGGGAACAGGCTTAATCTCCCCGTTGTTGTTTTTTTCCAGCTGAATAATTACCATCACGGAGGTTACCTGCGCCACTACAGCTTCATGCTTGAGGGCCTTGAAGAGGTATATAAACAGCTGACGAAGAAAGGCATCCTGTTCATATTGCGGTCCGGTGATCCGGCAGCGGGACTTGCGGCGATAGCCGCAGAGGCATCTGCAGTTGTGACAGATTCAGGATACCTGAAGTATGAAAGGGAGGCTGAAGCAGATGCAGCCCGGACTCTTGCATGTCCCCTTGTATCAGTAGAATCCTCTGTAATCGTACCGCTTAATTCGCTTTCGGGAAGGGAGGAGTATGCGGCATCAACGCTGAGGCCTAAACTTAAAAAAATTCTACCCGCATACCTGGACCCGCGGCCTGACCCTGGAGCGCAGCACTCCTCGCTGAATATGAAACTTGAAAGTGAGGATATTGCGCTTCTGCTGAATAAACCGGCAGCCGATGCATCTGTACCTGCAGTGCCCGGAGTACGCGGCGGTACAGGGGCTGCACGCAGGATGCTTGACGTATTTGTACAGAAAAAACTCCGCGTCTATAATGAGCAGCGAAATGACCCTGACCTTGATGCCACATCGCATCTCAGCCCGTACCTCCACTTTGGACATATATCCCCGGTCGAGGCTGCACTGGCTGTTATCGATACCGGAGACCCGAACGCGGAAAAATTTCTTGATGAACTCATAGTGCGCAGGGAACTGGGATTCAACTTTGTGCGGTTCAATGACAGTTATGATAATATTAATTCAATCCAGTCCTGGGCTTATGATTCGCTTATGATGCATAAATGTGATGCACGGGATTATGTTTACAGCCTGGAGGAGTTTGAACATTCCGGGACACACGACCCGTACTGGAACGCTGCGCAGAACCAGCTTGTCCGTGCGGGGACCATCCATAATTACATGAGGATGTACTGGGGAAAAAAGATCATAGAGTGGTCAAGGTCGCCTGAACAGGCTTATGAATACATGGTTTACCTGAACAATAAATATGCCCTTGACGGCAGCGATCCGAACAGCTACGCGGGGATAGCATGGTGCTTCGGGAAACATGACAGGCCCTGGGGTTCCAGGCCTGTATTCGGGAAAGTGCGCTATATGAATGACAGGGGCCTTAAAAGAAAGTTCAGCATGAACGTTTATCTTGAAAAATACCCGGATGAAAGGCGCGGAATTTAATCTAAAAAAATACTTTACTATTCATGTACAGCAGTTAGAGCAATGAAACAGCATCCCGGTGCAGGTCATTATTACCGGGAGTTCAACCATGCAGGCGGAATTAAACGGTATAAATATGAAAGATATAAGAGATGTAGCAGATGTCATGCTCTCAATAAAAGGCACAGACGAGATGACGCAGTTCCTGAATGAAATACTTACTGATAATGAAAGACGGGACCTTGTTATCAGGTGGGAGCTGATGAATAGACTTTATGACGGAAGGCCGCAGAGGGCAATCGCCTCGGATCTCGGCATAAGCCTCTGCAGAATCACGCGCGGTGCGAAGATACTTAAATCCGGTAATTCCGTGGTCGAAAAACTTTTAAAAAGGTCACGGGGCGAAAAGGCTTAACCGTCCTGTTACCCTGCACTGGAGAGTAAAATTCCCTCTGCTGCCCGGATGCCCGAAGCCCAGGCACCTGTTATCCCGCGGCTTGTTCCGGCACCGTCACCTATCATGTAAATGTCTTCCTTAACCTGGAAGTACCTGTCCATAAAATCCGGCCTGATGGCATAGGTCTTTATTTCAGGGTAGTATATAATGGTGGATGGGTGCATTATGCCGGGGATAATGGTATCCAGCATCTTCATGGCCCTCCATATATCCCGCATGATCTTTGAGGGGATTGCAAGGCTCACGTCGCCTGGTGTGCAGTTTTTCAGTGTGGGCTGGAAATCGTACAGGTCATCGTTGAATGTCTCTTTCTTTGACCTGCGGCCAAGCCTGAAATCGCCTATCCGCTGCATCATCGGCTGCCCGCCCGAAAGCTGCATGGCCATCTGCCCCAGTATCCCTGCAAATTCGTGGCCGCTGACAACAGGATCGGTAAGGGTGATTGTCCTGAGAAGCGCGAAATTCACAAGTCCGTTAGACCGGTGTTCCGCGGAGTAGGCATGCCCGTTGATTGAATAATATTTTTCGTACTTCTCTTTTACTATGTGTGCCGAGCCTGAATTTGTGCAGAAGGTGCGTACCCTGGTTGGAAATATGAACTTGGGATCATAATAGTCCTTCACAATGGGGTAATGCTCTTCGCGCGTCTCGACCCTGACCCCCACATCAACTATATTGTCGGAGTAGGAAATCCCAAGCTGCTGTATGATCGACTGCAGCCACGTATAACCGGCCCTGCCCGGGGCTATTACCAGTTTTTTAAATGCCACGGTGCTGCCGTCCGCAAGGATAACCCTGCGGCCGGCGTAGTCAATCCCTTCCATTTCAGTTTCAAGCGATACTGTGACACTCTTCTGTTCCAGTTCGGCGACCAGCCTGGCAATCAGCAGTTTTGACCTGTCAGTGCCCACATGAGCCTGCTTTATGTTGAGGAGCTTTACTCCAAGGTTCTCTGCGCGCTTTATGTAGACTTCAATGTTCCGCTGCTGGATGTATTCAGGTTTAAGGTGCGACGCGACCTGGTCAAGGAGCCTGTCTGCCTCGTCCTGTTCCCACAAATCCTCTGTAAAACCCACGGGGAATGTGTAGTTCTGCTTGCAGTCATTCCGGAGTCCCCCTGAACTGATCTTTGTCTTTTCAAGGAGGAGTACGGACATGCCTGAATTTTCCGCGATGTGAAACGCGGTACCCAGGCCCGCAGGACCCGAACCTATAATAATTACATCAAAGCTCTCTTTCATCATGCACCCTGCTGCAATATTTCTTTTAAATGCCAGTTCGTGTCATTACGCCTCCGGGTTGCAGACATAGGGTGAAAAATCCAGGATATCAGAAGGTTGTTTGAAATAACACTACATAAACTTCAACCTGCATATCAGATTTCTCAGTCGCAACTTTATTTATTGCATATTACCCCTTGCCTGATGCTCCTTCGAAATGACATAAAATAACGCTTTCTGCTGTTTCACAGATAAATTCACTGACTGATGTAATATACTTAAATATTCCGGCAATGTGTAATTGTTATTTTATTCACGTATCTTAAAATATCAATTGACGGCAGTCCTGTGTAAGAGCCTTTTAGCATAACTCTATTTGACAGGAAACATTCCATGACCCTTCCAACATTATTTGATTTCGGCCGGGACTTTCTGGGCGGCAATTTTTATGTATACATGCTTGCATTTTTTCTTTTACCAGTATCTGTACTGTACGGGGCTAAATTCTTCAAGCCGGGTGAATATAACGACGGGTACCTTTCAAGGGATATTACCGGGTGCGTCAAGGGAATAAGCATCTTCGTGGTGATACTTCACCACCTATCGCAGAGAATATCAGGTGCCGGGATGTTTTTCAGTTTTACACGTTACGGCTACCTTGCGGTCTCCATTTTCTTTTTTCTTTCGGGCTATTCACTCATGGTATCGCTGCTAAAAAGCCCGGCATACCTTGATAATTTCCTGCGCAAACGCCTGAGCAGGGTATATATACCGGTACTTGTTATTAACTCCATAACACTTGCATCGTATCACCTTATTTACGGTTTCAACTGGACCATCACAGGCATTGTAAAAAATATTACCGGTATTGAGCTGATCGACCAGATACTCTGGTTTGTTAATGCCATACTCATTTTCTACGTGGTGTTTTTTATCGCTTTCAGATTTTTCAGTGTACGCACAGGTGTATTCATTGTTCTTGCATACTCGTTCGTCTACTATAACGTGTGCAAACACACCGGTTTCGGGGAATGGTGGTATAATACATCTTTCTGTTTCCCGCTGGGAGTAATGGTGGCGTATAAATACAAAGTGTTCACCGGGTTTATGCAGCGCAACTACATGGCTGTAACCGCTGCGGTAGTCGCAGTGTTCTGCGCATCTTTCTATCTTGGCAACTGGTGGCCATACCCGGTTAATACAAGGGTATTCCTGATAATTTCTGCCGTATCATGCGTATTCATGGCTGTTGTGTTTTCCAGGCAGCGCAATTACACCGCATTAGTCTCTACTCTGGTCATCGGGACCGCAGCTTATTTCTACATATGGAGGTTCTGGTACTTCCCTGCGTACGCCAGCCAGTTGTCAGTTGTATCTTCCATATCATGCGTATTCATGATGCTTGTATTTCTCATGAAGGTAAACGTGGGCAACAGACTGTGGGTCTTTATGGGTGTAATATCCTACGAGATGTACCTGGTGCACATGAAGCTGTTCAACATATACTTTTCGTATGTAAAACTAAACAGTGCAGTTACAATCTACATATTCCTTGCCATTGTCATAGCCGCAGCATGGGTGTTCAATAAACTGTTCGATTACATTAACCAGCCGCAGAAGGCTGCAGCTCCAGCTGTTTCTCCAGCTGGACCCGTTGATGTCGAGACTGAACCTGAAGCGTAGCCTGATGGCATCCATGACGGTATGCAGTCCCCGCGAAACTGCATACCGCAAAAATACTTATAGCACATTCCTGAATATTGGGAGAATCACTGGTTTCATTGAATACATCATTATGCCGGTATTCTAAAGCCCCCTGTCCCCCGGAGGGGGCACGTATCCAGAATTATTCAAATGATAACTATTCTTTAATCCCTTTCTAAACAGGTTCTCTAGTATTTAAAACATTTATTAGCAACCCGGCAATATTAAAAAATATTTATATATTCGTGCTCCTTGAATCACTAATTGTTTTTATTTACGTGCCCCCTCCGGGGGACAGGGGGAAATCAGTTTTATTGCTGGTTTACCCGACATTCCGGAATGAGCCATACTTATGGAAGAAGTTTTACCAGTGAGAGCCTTACCTCGTTGAAGAAGTTCCTGTCGAACCATGCCCAGTAGTAACCGGAAAAGAGCAGCACGGCGAGTATACCGATTGCCAGGTAGAGTCCAATTACCCTTCCCAGGTAGACCCTTGTTATGTGGACAAATTTATTTACAAAGAATTCCGACACCTTGCTGAACCGTGAAACCAGCATATAAAAGATTACAAGGACGCTTGTCATTCCTACCAGTGTGATGTAGTGATGTCCTATTCTGCCTTTGTAAGAAAGAATGTACTTGTTCATAATGACAAGTGTAAGGTCAGCTGTCAGGATGGTAAGGCATGTGAGTATAAAAAATATTATCCTGAATTTAAGTTTAAGTGTTCTTGCACCCATTTAAAATCCCCCGGAATTTATATGCTGTATATGGCAGACATCTCTTTTATTTCATCAGCCAGCTGCTTCACCAGCCCGGGCGGTTCAAGGACTTCGGCGCTTTTACCCCATGAGAGCACCCAGCGTTTTACTTCGAACAGGGAGTTTGTTGTGAATGAAAGAATAACTGAACCGTCATCGTTCTGTACAATCTCCTGGCCGCTGTGCCACCGGCGCTCGGTTATGTAAGGGGCCTGGTCGCCCTGGAAGAGTATACGCACCCTGTGCTCAGCCTCTTCAGTCATAATACCGAAACTTGAACCTATGAATGAACTGAAATTAAAGTCAGCAGGTATTTCGTATGGAGTATTCAGCAGCCTTGCCCTGTGTACCCGTGATACCGCAAAACGGAGTACAGCCTTGCGCAAATGGCAGTATGCGACAAGGTACCATTCGCCGCGGAAGTTTACAATATGGTACGGGTCAACGGTTCGTTCAAGATCATCGGCTGCCCCGGCCTTCCTGTGCGATATGCGGAGGCTGTTTTTCTGGCGGAGCCCGCGGGATATTACCTCCCATACGTCCGGGCTTATGGTGGTGAAACTGTCGTGCATGAATGTAAAGCGCGTATCGATCCACGTTGTGTTAACGCGTATGCTTTCGGGGAGATGCTCTTTAAGCCTGTTGAATATGGCAGAGAGTGTTTCGTACAGGGGAGTGTTCTCATACTGGCGTATGGCCTGTTCTGTGACGCATATGGCAAAGAAGTCCGATTCCCTGATGTCGATAGCCGGAAGGAAATAGTTGGACTCGGTATAGTAGTAGCCCTTGTGCACAGTGTCATATGCAATAGGGGCGCCAAGGGAGTCGCGGATATACTCGATGTCACGCGTGATTGTGCGGCTGCTCACCTCGTATTCGTCAGAGAGCGTAGTGGCGTTCGGGTATTTGCCCCCCCTGATTTTTTCGTCAATAAAGAGGAGGCGTGCATGCTGCGGCCTGTTGATATTCATGTTGGAATATATAACATGAGAAGAGGGGATGAGTCAATGATTTTTTGGCTGATCCCGCGCATTCATATCCGGATAAGGGGGATATCCTCCCACCTGGTTGTGTAGGCAGGGGAGAGGAGTTCCCTGCGCATTCCCCAGGGCCTGTCAATTCCCCCGGAGGCATAGAAGAGGGTGCCTGTCCCGTACTTCCTGTTCACATGGTCAACGGTCTCCATGACCTTTGAGCTTCCCCTCCAGTCCGCGGGCATAAAGAGGTTCATCTGCGCGTCGCCCCTGCGCACTATGCCTGAAAGCATGATCCCCGCCTTGTTGTACTCGTAGCCGTCAACGTAGAGCCTGCGCAGCAGGGCAAGCGCGCAGCGGATTATGACCGGGGTGCAGCATGAGGCTTCGGGGAGTTCAAAACTCCGTGAATCTGCGTACTGCGGCGTATCCCTGAACCTGTTTGTCATGATGAAGACAGTGACCATCGAGGCAAGGCCCTCCTGGCGCCTCAGCTTTTCAGCAGCGCGCTCCGCGTATGTTGATACAGCCTGTTCCAGTTCGGGCAGGCCCCTTACGCTTCGCCCGAATGATTTCGAGGAGACAATGGCTTTCTTCTCGGCCGGGACCATGTCGGGCTCAATGCATGATCTCCCCTTAAGCTCGGTCTGCGTGCGCAGCCCCATTATGGTCATGCTGCGTTTTACCCACGCGGGGTCCAGCTTTATGAAGTCTGCGGCTGTGTATACGCCTATGCCGTTAAGCTTTGCCGCGTACGCCGGGCCTATTCCCCATATATCGCGCACCGCGATGCGGGCAATCAGTTCAGCGGCGTCGGGCCGCGAGGTCAGGTCAAGGGCACCCTTCATAAGGCTGTCGTGTTTGGCGATGTGCGCTGCAGCCTTTGCAAGTGTACGCGTATAGCCTATACCAACTGAGACAGGAATCCCTGTCCACCTGTAGACCTTCTCTTTTACCGCAAGTCCAAAGCCGGTCATATCGCCTGTTTTATTAAGTGAAAGGAACGCCTCGTCTATGGAATAGACATCGACGTCAGGGGTGAACGACCGCAGCACGTTCATTACCCTCTGCGACAGGTCGGCGTAGAGCGCGTAGTTTGAGGAGAATACAGCGGTGTTGTGCTTTTCGGCCATGGCCCGGACCTTGAAGTAGGGCGAGGCAAAGGGTATGCCCAGGGCCTTTGCCTCTGCAGAGCGCGCCACAATGCACCCGTCGTTGTTTGAAAGGATCACAACGGGCCTACGGCGCAGGGAGGGGTTGAACACCCGCTCGCACGAGGCGTAGAAATTGTTGCAGTCCACGAGCGCGTAGACCCTTTTCATGACCGCCTCACTGTGTGGATCACATGAACCACCACTCCCCATACCTCGAAGTCGCAGCCCGCTGTAACCTCGATCGGCTGGTATGCAGGGTTCTCAGGGAAAAGCCTGACCCTTTTGCCCGAACTCTGCAGCCTCTTTACAGTGAATTCACCGTTAAGGATTGCCACGATCACGCTGCCGTTTACGGCTTTGAGAGCCCTGTCAACAATGAGCAGATCGCCCGAATTTATGCCTGCACCTGTCATAGAGTCGCCGGTGACGCGCACAAAAAACGTGGCTGCGGGGTGCTGCACAAGGTACTCGTTCAGGTCAAGGGACTTTTCAATATAGTCCTCGGCAGGCGACGGGAAACCGGCATGGATCCTTGCTGTAAAGAGCGGCAGGGAGAGCCTTACGTACGGGGAGAATCTGTAAATTTCAGGTTTCATGACGCAAACCTCTCTTGTGGGGATGCCCTCATCCGGCCTTACGGCCACCTTCGGTCGAGCGCTTTTTCGGACTTCCTGTCCGCGCTCGACACTAAAGCATCCATGCTTGTCGCCCTTTTTGACGAATTGAAGGGGAGAAGGGGAGAAGGCAAACCCTTTTGTAAAGGACAATATAATAAGAATGGGGATTGTAGTCAACAAATGTTTAGTAAATATGAACGGAATATTTATGCTTTATGGGGCATGGATTTATAAAGCTCCCGGGCTCATTGCAGCCTGTTTTTTAAAAAAGGCCCTGCTTTTTAATGACCGGATAGGAACCAGCTAAGAGCCAGCTGAGAACCAGATAAGAGCCAGATAAGAACCGGAAATGACCAGAGGATGACTGGAAATGACTAGAGATGACCGGAACATGACTAGAAATGACCAGCGGATGACTAGAAATGACCGGAAGATGACCGGAAAGTGATATGTATGGGTGTGACTATAACTTTTACCTCATGGTATATTGCGGTATCCAATACACGCAGTGTTTGTTCTTTTCTTTGCTCGTCCAAAGAAAAGAACCAAAAGAAACGACGCTGCTCAATTGCCGCAGGGGCTCTAAGCGTCTCATACGGCGACTGGCCTTCCTTGAAGCAGCATGCAGTTATTCTGTATAGATACAACAGGAAGCATATATTCACAGTGGTATTGCTTTAGCATGAAGGCTTGCGGCGCTGAGTCCGAAATCCGTGTCGGATTCAGTCGCAGTCGCTGCCGTCCTGGCGCTCGCCTGTCCGTTGCAGTATAAACTTTATATATTATAAGCCGCGGTGCTATAAAAGATCTAAATACACTAATTTTTATATTCTTCCTTGACAGTTGAAATCCGGCATGTTATGCGGTTGATCAGTGCTGCAGCACAGGACCTGCTTCTTTGAGCCGGCCTCCAGGTTCGCCGCACGGGACATAGCGATTCATAAATATTCAGTGATTTGGCGGCAGGAACAGGTTTAACTTTACCGGTTTACAGGAAGCCGGTCGTCGAGTGATCCGCCAGGGCCTCAATAAGCTGCTTTGCGGCAAGGGTATACCGGACCCGCAGTATTTTAAAACACACGATGAAAGGCGGATTGTATCGAGACGCCGGATGTTAGTGGGTGTTTAGGTAAAGATTGTTGTGCGCAATTAATTGCGCGTTATTGTGCCTGTTGTATGGTTATACGCCATATGGCGGGTAGGAAGAAGTTATATGAAACGACGTGCCAAACTTTTAAAAGACCGCGCGTCCGTGCGCGGAAGAAGAACAATTATCTATATTTATGAAAGAGTACATAATAAATTATGAATCATAAAAATGCATTAGAAATATTGGAATTATTGAATGAATACTCTATCGAAGATGTAAAGCGGAATTATAGAAAACTTGTTTTTAAACATCATCCAGATCGAGCTCACGGTGCTACAAATGAAAAAATTACTGAGCTTAACAATAAAATCATATTGTATAATGAAGCTTATGATTTATTGACAAATAAAACGAGCGATGATAATTTTTCATCTATGAATTTCAATTGGGACGCACCTTGGACAGTTCAATGTCAATATGATTACTCATTCACTCTTGAAGATAAACAATATTTTCAAATGCAAAAATTACAAAGAATATGTGGTGAACTTGGGACCGAAAGAAAGTATGGATTAAAAATTCGGTTATATGAAATTGGTATTAACAAATGTTTAAATGGTGATTACATTCATAGCAATAAAGATTATAGATTATATCAAATGGGCCGTGATCTTGGAGATTTATTATTTCAATTAGGTCTGATAACGGATGGTATTAAATTTTTTCAAATGGTTGAAGCTAATTATTATTTAGGTAATGCATATTTTTATTATGAAGATTACGAAAATGCAATTAAATATTGGAGTTATGAATTTTCAAATCCGCAAACTAGCGCTGATCCTGATGACATGTATGAAGGACTTAATCTTCAAATTGCAAGAGCATACTTTTTATCAAATCAATATGAAAAATGCATAAACACTATTGAACATTTAATTGAAAGTAAAATCATACAAAAGAAGTCATTCCCTCCATATGATGACAAGAGACCTTCCTATCCTAAATATTTTCCTCAATTATTGCTTTACTCAATATATATTTTAGAAGGTAACAAATTTTTATCGGAAATCGATATTAAAAACAAATATCATATATCATATAGATTTATAATTAAATTATTGGAAAATTATAAAAAGGCTATTGATTCAATGGAAAAAATTGTTTCCGATGAAAAAGAGTACAACAAATTCATAAAAAGAACAAAACCTAAAGATACATACAAAATAAAAGGAGATATATCTTTAGACTATAGTATTGAAGAATTAAAAAGTATTTATGAAAAAATATTTCACGAACCATATATATGCGAGTTGATTCAATAATGAAAAACCATAAAAAACATGGCCAATGCGCTTATTGTGGTGCAATAGGCCCACTAACCGATGATCATATTCCTCCTAAAAATATTTTTCCAAAACCACGGGCATCAAATCTAATTACAGTTCCTTGTTGTATAACATGCTTTGAAGGTTGGTCTAAAGATGATGAGTACTTTCGCGCTGCAATTATTTCATCTTACAAAGTTTCAGATGAACCTTCAGCGTGTAGTGTTATTAATACTCTCATTCGTTCTGCCAATAGATCTGAAGGTTTTGCATTGTTACTTAAAAATAGCATCAAAGATGTTGATGTTTTTACTGAAGCAGGTATTTACTTAGGACAAGAAGGTGCTTTTAAGCTAGATGTAAATCGAATTGATAGAGTGGCTCAACGAATTATTCGAGGTCTTTTTTTTAATGCAAAAGGATATCCGTTTCCAACAAATTATCAAGTCATTGCAAAAATTCAACAGTTCGGTCTTAATGACATTTTAGAAAAATTACAAGGGATTAATTTCCCTCCATTGATCATTATTCAGAATGGTATCTTTTGTTACACTTACCATGAAACGATTGAAGATGTAAATTCCGGAGTATGGATATTATTATTTTATGGAACTTTACCAATAGTAGGTATCACAAAGCCATATTCGTAGTAATAAATTTTTAGAACCGGGTTCATACGTCCTGTATTCACCCGACAGTACTTGTCGTAATGGCACGTCGCATCATATAACAAAGGCTAAAACGCGGCGCCGGAGTACCGGCTTGGGCTTCGCCACATTGCGCAAAAGACCGCGCAACGTCGTTTAGCCAGGGCGTTGTATGAAACGGCCTAAAAACCTTTAGCCGGGCATCCGTGCCCGGTTAGTAAGTAAAAAATATAATATGTGGAGAAACAGATGTCAGAACAGGTAATCAAACAATTAGATGAAAAATTTTGTGAATCATGTGGTTCAATCATCAAAAAAGCAGCAGAGCTTTGCCCCAAATGTGGTGTTAGACAAAGACCAGCTGGTGTAATTGATGGCGCCGGAAAAGATTGGTTAACTACATTATTGTTATGTTTTTTTCTTGGATTCTTTGGGTTACATAGATTTTATACAGGTAGCACAGGAATTGGAGTCGTTCAATTATTAAGTGGTGGTGGTTGTCTAGTTTGGGCATTCATTGACTTTATTACAATACTTACAGGTTCATATAAAGATGGTAATGGTCAACCTCTTGTAAAAAAATAGTGAATAAAAATAAATTTTTTATACTTCTAGAAATCGGTATTCTTATCATTGCACCTTTATTGCTGATATTAATACCGACGATTTTATTTGAAAATGGTCATTCAATTTGTTTGTTTAAAAAATTATTTAACATTGAATGTCTTGGATGTGGTATGACAAGAGCACTTTCATGTCTTTTTCATTTTCAAATAAAAAAATCTTACGAATTTAACAAATTGATAATCATCGTCTTTCCATTATTATCTTACATATATATTAAACATCTTTTTTTTTGTTTAAAAAGCTTTAATCTTAATTTCGTAAATTACTATTGATTTTAAACATAAGGAAACTGAAAAAATGGATAACTCAGTTGAAGAAGATTATGAAACGATGGAAAATTATAACAGATTTTTTAATATGTTTAATTTTAATCTAAGCATGCTATTAAATAGATTAGTGAAAATAAGAAAAATAAATCCACTTGATTCAAATAATGAAGTAGAATGGTTTACTTATTTTGATTGTATTATTACACAATTAAGAGCTATGTTCATCGAAAATGAAAGATATAAAAATAATTATACGTATCAAAATTTCTTAACTCTTTACGGGAAAAATGATATTGTAACTAAAATAAATAATTTTCTCGAAACTCCATTTATTGATGAATCAACTTTAGATTCAAAAGGTGAAATTTTATCAATAAAAAATGCAATAAAATTTATTGCAGATAAATTCATTTGTCATTATGAAAATACTTCACTCGAAGAACTTGCTAGACAAGAACTTATTTCAAATACATTATCAAATTTAAGTAATAATTCAACAAACAATTTAGACGTAATATTAACACGTATTTTTACGATGATCGAGTTTAGAAAATAATTACTCCGCTTTCCAGCATCCGTGCTTCCAAGCGGAACAAAACTTTTAGTAAGGTAGTGTACAATGTCTTGCGCACATTTTAAGAATAAAAAAGTCCTCAATCTGACGAAATAAATAATAACCACAAAATTTATTAACAGAAGGAGGACTTTGATATGACTGATAAGATTATCGA
>Ga0116171_10001722_pt1 | contig 21476 bp, 21 predicted proteins | sample AD_JPNHW2_MetaG_FD_89798 | JGI IMG/M metagenome (GOLD analysis project Ga0116171, IMG submission 89798) | Active sludge microbial communities of municipal wastewater-treating anaerobic digesters from Japan - AD_JPNHW2_MetaG | ecosystem: Engineered > Bioreactor > Anaerobic > Digestate | place...
AGGTATTTCCATACACACCTGCATAGGTGACGCATATCTCCATCGAACATTGCTTGTATTAATTGCAAATCATTCGGCGATTGAGTCAAAAGATCGACTAAATCTTGATTAAGGAAGGGGTTGTTTTGTATGGTAATTACTACTACATTTACCATATATTATTGGGGTTAAAATGAACTAAATTAACAAAGGACAATTACGCCACGAACTTGACAACCTCAGTATATGAAACTAAAAAAAAAAAATCAATGGTATTATAAAACTAAATAGTGAAATAATTTTCAGGAATTATCATAAATGATATAATAGAATCTTTTAAATCATTTAAACATTCTTTAAATTCTTTTAGTTCTGCACCTTCAATATCTGCAATAACTGCAAATCTATTAAAACAACTTTCTGCATTATCATTTTCATTAAAAAAATAATTTCCTTCTTCATCTATACCATCTCTCCATTGTAGATATTGAATTAATACTCTTTTTGGAAATACTGTAAATGTGTCACTTACAATTTTAAGTCTTTTTTTACTAAACATTTTTTTATAATCGATTTAATTTTCGATATTTAAATATAATAAAATAATTTTAAAATAAAAAATATATTTTAAATAAAAATTTTTAACTTCTACCTGCAAACACAAAATTTAATTTACTTTCTTGTTTAATTTGATTTTATATTCTAAGCTCTTCCAGCAAAATGGAAATCAAAATTATGAGTTAAATGCCATTTACGACAATTCCAGGCAATCGCAGTACTAATAACAATATCATCATGACCTCCTTGAGGGGCTCCATAAGATATATGTCTTGTTTTAGGATTATAAGTGTATTCGAACTGTGCAAATTCATTAAGAAGGTATTCTTCATTAGGAATCTTAATAGTTCTCTCTTGAAAGGCACAAACTAGATCTTCAATAATTTCTTTTTTAGTTTTTACATTTGTATTGAACCCTTTAATATTTTCAACTCCTTCTTCGACTAGCATCTCTAACATTCCTTGATAAGTGTTAGTTTCTATTTGTGTAAACGGATCTCGCCATTTTTTCAAGAATTTAGCTATTCTTTTGACACTATCTCGCATTTCAACTTCATTAAATCGTAAAATATCAACCATATTACCTGCTTCATCAAAAACAGTAACAACTGTGTGATCTTTTATGAACCCAACATCAATTCCAGCATAGTAGTCTTGATTTGTTGGAAAAAACAACCCCCCATGAGTATTTGAGTAAATATTCTCAAATAATCCTCCATTATCATCCAAAAACTCAGCTAAAATCTCTTGTCTATAGATTTTATCACTAAGAGTCCTCTTCATATCATCAAGGAAGTCTCTATTTACAAGAGGGTTAGCGCTACTAGGAGCATGTACTGACGCCCAATTTTTTAACATAGGGTCAGTTCCATTTACGTAATTTGTATAAAACCAGTCTCTCCCCCTTGGTGTACTTGTAAAAAGCGCGGTTGGGTTCTTACTTGTAGCCAAAGTATGACTTAAAATACTATCCCATAGGTCTTTACGCATTAAAGGAGCTTCATCTATAATTACAAGGTCATTTCTCTTACCACGTAGATTTTCAGCAGCCGGAAACGAACCAATTCTAAATTTTATTTGACTACCATTTTGAAATAGTACATCATTTTCACTTCTATTAATGCTCTTAATAAACGGAGCTTTAAAGAATACTCTATCAAATTCAGAGAACATCTCATTTTTCTGATCGGCTGAAGGGTTTACTATTACTATATTTTGTTCGTTTTTATCAAGGCCCCATTTAGTGGCAACATTGATATTACAAATACTTTTCCCAAAACGGCGACCACATGCAGCCGTAACATAGTTAATTTTTGGGTCAAATACATTTTGTATTATTCTTTTCTGTCCTTCGTGTGGTGTGAACAGAGTTATATCAGATTTTTTATTAAGCATAATTAAAATTCATTTATCAAGGTATATGTAAAAAGGTTTTTATAGCCATTAGCTATACTATTTTGATAATTCCAAAGAAACTGCTTGTAAGTATTACTAACAGGTCCATGTTTAAGCACAGTACAACCTGCAGAGAAATTATCAATAGTCTGTACATTATCCATAGCATAATGAATATTTATGCCATAATAACCAGACTGTACTGAATTAGGCTCCATATCAATAATACTGTCCCTATCAGTATCTCTATAGCAACTTACCATACCAACCTGTACTAATGCAGGGTAACTATAGTGATAGCCTAATTGATAACAACCTCTATACTGGCCTGGCACTAAAATAGCCGTTCCGTAAGAAGGGTTATATGGTTGATTAAAATAAATTAATCCAGGAACTGTTGTAACATCGTAGTCTCTAATTATCCATTCCCCTTTTATTTTATAAAAAATAAATAATTTATCTAAAAATAAATTTTTGACTGAATTTCCATCAAAATTTTGGTTAGAACGCACAGCAGTGGTATTAATATTATAGTCACCTTTATCAAAAACTGTGTGACCCAAACGATGCATTTCATCGATTAATTCGTTAATTGTATATTTTTGCATAAGTTATCTATTTTTTTTTTTTTGCCCTGAGTAATCAGGTATGTTATATTTTTCTCTATTTTTTTTACTATTTAGTCCTTCTTTCTTAGCATCTCTACAAATCCTAGAGCACCAATTATTATAATCTGAATTTTTATTAGCATTCGTAATAGGATTGTGTTTTTTGCCTAGTTTCTTACGACAACCTACTGGGTCTAAAATATACTCCCCTAATTTTGTATTCACTACCTCGTAGCCATTTGCAATATATTCATGAACTATTTCCATTTCCCTAATGTTAGCAGATATTTCATCCCCAATAAAATCCTGAATCCATACTATTTGACAAGTATTATCAAACCACTGAGATAACTTTATATGTGGCTTATACTTGGCTGTACGAGCATGCAAACACAGTCTACTATTAAGAGTTTGCTCGGTTTGTCCTATATATACAGTCATAGGATTAGATGTTTTTGTCAATTTATAAATTTTAATCATAATAATTATATTAAAAAAATATAAAAATGTTTAAACATTTTTTTCATCATCTATAGGAGTAATGTCAATGGGTTTTTCATTGGACATACCCCCAAACTCGACATTCCATTGTTGAATGTCTACTTTTTGTTCAACTTTGTCACTATATCCAAGGATATTTTTACTTAGCCATATTTGCATAGCTACATTACCTTCTTGGATTGCCTTATCCCACATGGCATTTTTTAGAATAGTCTTACTCGCTTCTTCACTCAATACTACAAAGTCATTGAATTGAAGGCGTAATTCTTTCCTACATCTTTTTTTAATCTGATCGAGTGAGTAGCCGTGGGTTTTAGCGACTATTTCAAGGGTCATACCCTTACCTATCTGATCTTTCATCAATTCCCAATCTATTAGTGGTTGGGTATTTCTTTTGTTTAAGTTTTTCTTCATGATTGCGTCATCTCTTATATCTCTTTTTGATAATCCAGGTAATTCTTCTTTCCTGCATCTTTTTTTACCCTCCTCAGTTATAAAAGGGGGTGCAAAAGTAATTATACCTTCTTCCAACTCCACTATTCCATAATTTTCATCATCTGGATTATACCTTAGTGGTGAGGTTGGAATTTTGTCGTATATTACTTTATTCTGGAACAGTTTTTTTAAAGCCTCATTTTCACAATGTTCACTAACTGTATTTTTTTTACTCTTATTTGCCATTAATATTATATATAAAGTAAATTGTATTAACAATATGACAATTAAAGGAATTATAAACGAAATGGAAGCTACTACCACAGCTTTATCATTAATATTTAAATCATTTTCAACAGGGGTAGAATCTGAATGGACTAGGAGCCAAGAAATAGTTTATCCAAATGTTTTTGCAATACGCCCTCAGTTTTCGTCTTATGATAGTTTAGGAATCACATATATAGTCCCAGTTATATTTTCAGATAGATCTATAGAAGGGTTAGAAAATGCTTTAGAAATACATAGTACTTTAAATAACTCCATGTTAATTTGGTGTCAGCAAGTAACTAATACTTTTGATGATTTAAATCTAGCTTGTACAATGACTAATTTTCTACATGACCAAGAAGGTGGTTTAGATAGATGTTATTATATTAGAGCAGAACTACAAGTTTTCATACCTATTAGTTTATGTACTGATATCATACAATTTAACCCTAGTTGTTAAACATGAGTGAAAAACAAAGGTCAATTAGGAATACTGAATACCATGTTTGGGCAAGTACTATTTGTAGGAAAGCGAAGAAAGAGGGGTTAACAAGCAAAGAATATAGAGAAAAATATAACATACCAGATTATGCCGGGTCAAAAACTAAACGAGTTAATAGCTGAATTAATCCAAGAAACTTTAATTAGAAATTTACTTACTATAGATCCTGATTTATCTACAAGTGATTTAATTAAAAATATCAAAGCTATTCCTGTAGGAGACACTGTTGAAGTATTTATGCCGAACTACGCAATTTATGTAGAAAAAGGTAGAAAACCTGGTGTAAAAGCTCCTCCAGTATATGTTATAGTTGCTTGGATTAAAAAGAAGAAAATACCACTTAGAGGTGGTAGAATAAATGCAGTAGCTTATGCAATTGCAAGAAGTATAGGTAGATGGGGGATAAAAGCAAAACCTTTTATAGAAAGATCTGCTGACGAGTTATTAGAATCAGATCCATTTGTAATTGCTTTAGAAGATTTTTTAGAAGACGAATTAATCCAAATATTAAATATATAATAAAAAAATATATAATTCTTAATGCCAAACATATATCGAGTTGCATCACCATTTACATCGAGAACTGTTTACTATTCACAACCTACACCTGGGATAGTAGATTTAAGCCCCGATAGAAATCAATTTATAACAAATAATAATACACCTCCATGTGATGGTATATTATTTCAAGGAGTAACTTGGGAATTATTAAATTCTCTAGACCCTGTTGAAACTCCTTGTGTATTTCAGTTTAAGTCAGATGATACTACTTGTTCTGGGTATATAAGTAATACAATATTTGCTGAAATAAGTATAAATCTATTTAGTACACCTAATATAACTGAATTTGAAGTATTTGGGGAAGTATTTACACAAAATAACGGACCTTGGCCTATATCACTAACAGACCATGAATTTTTTGGACCTTCTTATAATATATTAGATAGAGTTCAATCAATAATTAACTTAATAAATGAGAATACAAACTTAAACTGGAGATTTGTAGCTTATTCAACTCCAACAAGTCCTACATCTGTTATAATAAAAGCTTTATTTCCTGGTACTCAATATAATTTTAATTTAGGAACAACTATTAAATATAGCTCTTCAACTGGAGGGCCAACTAACTTTGATTATAACATAGCTTCTTTTGACAATAATAGAGGTATGAGATATCAAAATTATGGCTATAAAATGTTCCTTGAAATATGGGAAATAGACTTAGAATGGCTAACTGTAGGTAGTGATGCATTTCCAGAATTTGCAACAGCTCAAAAAAGGTTAGTTACAACTTTAGAACAGGTTTGGAATCCATCTAATGTGTTTTCATTTGATGTATCTAAATTCTTTAATTTAACTAAAGACATATCATTATATCCACAAACGCCTAATCCATTTTTTCAAGCTTATTCTGACCAACAAATATTTTTTGACCCAAATGTAACTAAACATCCTATACAAGGATACTTCTTACGTTGGGGTGAAATGTTTCAAGGAGGTTTTGGTGGACCAACATTAGGACAAATAGAAGGGGGTATAGCTTTTAATGGTTTATTTTGGGAGTTAACTGTAACAGCCGCAACACCTGGAATTTTACAAACAGGACAATTTATAGTTTCATCAGGTAATCCTCAAGGAACAGCAGTGCAATCACAAATATCAGGTATTCCTGGAGGCGTTGGGGTTTATATAGTTAATCCAACTATAACAGTTGCCCCTGGTACTACTTTTAATGTTATAGAATTGACAGGACCTCAAGAACAGGACCCTTGGAATATAACAGTAACTGAATGGACTAAAATCTATATTGACAACACTGAAATAAGATGGGCTGGAAATGGTATGTATAATCTAGGACTTTTAGTTTTATTTAATGATCATCCAGAAAGATGGCTAAGTGTTAATTCTAATCAGGTTACACATTTATCTAATACTTATCAGCCAGTTAAAGTTTCACAAGACTTTATAAGAGGTAAATTAGTAGATCAGACTCAGATAGAAAGAGTTTACAAATTACGTAGGAGAATTGATGAACCAGAATATTTATCAGTTTATGTTCATAATGATAGAGCATTCTCTAATACTTTTGATTTAAGACTGTTTACAGAATGGACATTTATAAATGGTGGAACAGCTACTAGTATTTCACATTTAACTACGCAGTTATCTAAAAATGATTTATACGAGACCAATGTACAAAATTCACTAATACAATTAGATAATGTAGAAGCTGCAGCTAATTTAAGAGTTCTACATTGGTATCATACTATACAAATCAGTCGTGATAATATTACATGGGAGGATTTAACTGAACCTGTTTATTATCAATTAGATTTAAATTATGAATGTGATAAATATAGAAAAATATGGTGGACTGGAACGGAGGGCACTATTGAATCATTTGAATTTGAAGGAATAACTTCAATGGAACTTGACTATGAAGCAGATTATTTAACTAAATCTTTTAAAAATCAACTTTATGAAAGACACTCACATGTTAAACAGGCAATTACTAAAGTACCTAAAAGACAGTTTATATTAAATACTGGTTGGTTACAAATGGATCAGATGCCTTTTATAGAATCATTATTAAAAACACCTTATGTATGGTGGTTGAATAAATATAGATTAGACTTATACTTTGGTAGTGGGAGTTTACTACCAATAAATTTTACAAACTATGAAGCCATCAATATTGTTGACAATTCATATAAAATAGATAATGTAGCTAAATTATTTAATGTTGAAATAGTTATAGAATATAGTATACCAGAAAACACTTCCTATTAAAAATGAGAAACGTACAAATAACAATAAATCAAGAAGTTGCGGATTTTTATTCGCAAGAAGACTTAGCACCTAGAGTTACTAAGCAATTATTTAATGCTGAAAATATAACACAAGTTTCGGGAGATTATGCTATAAACATAAATTTCCCAATAACTCAAAATAATAGGAAGATATTCTCTTACATAGATATGCTTCAAACTAATAAGTCTTTTTATGATTTAAGGCTACTACCTACAGTAATAACTTTAGATGGAGATACTTTAATTGAGGGTAATTTACAAGTTAAACAAATAACTAAAAATGGCTTTGAATGTACTTTAGTTTCAAAGGGCATTAATTGGATGGGTAAAATGAAAAATAATTCAATAAGAGATGTTGATTTAAGATCAATTTATTTTAGTGGAAATAAATCAATTCAAGCTCCAATAAACTGGGATCTTTCAGTACAAGCAAGTGGGACAGTTGTTGATAATATTTTAACAATTGATAAAAGAGGAAACTATACTACTTTTACACAATTTGGTGTAATATTAGATGGGGATATAGTAACAGGTCCTGGTATACCTCCTAATACTAGAATTGTTAAACAATTGACTAGACCAAATTATTCAGGTCAAGTACCTGGATTTTTCCCAATCATAACTAACAATCAAGATGATGTTTATAATGGTGGACAAGGAACTTATTTATTAAGTCAAGATACAGGTAATGCAATACCAGTTGATGGAATTTACTCTTTTAAACCATATTGGTGGGATGAAACAGAAGGTCATTATGATATTTTTGAATCTACTTCTATAGGAGATTTAGGTAAAGATGAGTTATCTGGAGAGTATGATTTCGCAATGCCTTTGGTGTCTTATGGCAATTTTAAATATCCATATATTCTAGGTTATATTAGGGATAATCCATTAAACTCTAACTATCAATTAGTTGTATTATATACTTCAGTTGAATTAAAAGTTGGAGATGAAATATCTTCTATTTATCCAAATATATTTTTATTAAGTAACCCATCAGTTACAGTACCTATAAATATTATTTCTCAAGATTTTGGAACACCTGGTTATGTTGGGATTTATGGTTTAACTTTTTTTACCTTAAATCAACCTTACGGGGATGCAGATAATCCTATAATTTTTACAACAATAAAAACACAAAATGGTAATGCTTTATTTCCAGCAAGAGACTCCGCAATACAAGATGGTTATTTTTTCTACAATAACATAAGACAAGGACTAACTAATATTTCATTATTTCCAGCGCCTTACTTAGGGCGTCTTGTGGCAGGAATGTTTAATCAGTATGGTAAAAATGTTGCAGGTAATTTTTTTAGTGATGAAAGTTTTAAAAATTTAATCATACCTTTTACATCATCTGAAGATGCTCCATGGAATTGGGGAATTTTAGCTAGATTAGCTGTTGAGTACCAACATATTCAAGCACAGCCAGAAGCTCAACTAGGTTCAGGGTATAATTTACAATACTTTAATTTTGGAGCTAATACTTTTACTATAACAAGAGCTGGACATAAACTTCAATTTTGTAGAATTAATACATCAAGAATATTAGAAGTAGATCCACTTAATTCAAGAACTGGACCAACACCAGCAATTGTAACGGCTAATGAAAAATATTTATACGATCAGACTTTTTTTGATGATTTTGCAATATTAAATACTCCGTCACATGAAACTTTTAAATGTGTTGTAGATGGTAAGTATAGATTTAGTTATTACTTAAAAGACTTTGGAGCTTTTACATTTAATCTTATTCCAGAGGATTGGAATAGAGATGTACCTTTAGGTATTGGTAAACCACCAAGAACTAATGATAGATTTTTCTTCATAGTTGTTAAGAGAACTGATAATAACTTCACTGGAGTAAATGGAGCTCCTTTTATAGACTATACTGGAACTGTTGGTAGATACATAACTTCTGATGGTAATTTAATTGAAGATCAAGGAACTTATATTTTTCCAGATGATCAAGTATGTTATGTCCAGGCTTATGATACAACAACCGGGTATTGGAATGTTTTAGAAAGTGTTAATATAGGTATTGATATTTTATTTGATGTAAATGTTAAAGCCGGAGAAACTTTAGAACTTATGTTTGTAGCGGGGAATGCAGAAGACTATACTTCACCAGGACTAGCTCAACCAGGATTTTCCTTAAGATATGCTGGAGGACCTACACCAAGCGTTTCTTCACAAATGTGTTATCCAATAAGTTATACGGATGAATCTGGTAAAGAACATCCATTTGATACATTACTTAATCCTGCTAAATTTTTACCAGACATAGCTCAAGATGACTTTTTAAGATCAGTAATGAACTCTTTTAATTTGTTCCTATATCCTGATAATTTTACAGATACTATTCATATAAATGATTTTGACAATAACTTTTTACCAAGTGGTGTATCTGAAGATTGGACTGAAAAGTGTTCTGTGGATGACCCAAATATTGTATTAACTCCTTTAAATACTTTTAAAAAAGTAAATTTTTATGAAGTCACTGATAGTAATGATGTAAATACTAATATGATTCAACAACCAATAATTACAGTTGAGAATGATTCAGGTAATTTTACAAATATTAAAAATATAGAAATATTATTTAGTGCAACTGATGTAAAGTCTTATCAACATTCTAGTGCTTTTGGTGGATACCTATTCCCAGATAATTTACAATATGATGATACTGAACTACTTATAGTACCAACTATGAGTGATGCAGATGTTTATAGGGCTACTGTGTTTGAATTACAAATAGGAGATACTGCTTTTAGCTATGATTTTAATGTCAGATTATTGAAATATTTAGGATTGAAGTATTTCAAAGGAGGTATAGAAACTTTAGTAGTACCTGGTCCACCTCCACCTCCAGATGTTGTTTATACAGGTTATACTTATATAGAGGATGTATTTTTAGATACTACCCCACCTCAATCACCAGGAGATCCTGATATAAAGTACAAAATTCTACCAATGGCTACAAATGTATCTTTTCAATATAACATTATTTGGCGTAAGTGGTTGCAGACAGTTACAAACAACACTAAAATAGATTTGCCTGTTTGGCTATTATCAACTGACATAAATTCAATTGATTTAAGAAAGCCTATTACAATAGGTAGTGATACTTACTATATTAATAGAATATGGCAGTTTAGTCCAATAGAGCAAACTAGAACAAGAGTTGAGCTTTTCAAAAAGAAGTAGATTAAATGGTTTTAGGACCAGTATAGTCGGGGATGTTATATTTTTCTCTGTATTCTTTACTGGTCAAGCCTTCTCTTTTAGCTTTCTGGCAAATACCACTGTGCCAATTATGATAATCGGAATGCTTCTTAGTATTTTTAGCTTTATTATAAGATTTTGGGTCTAATATTTTTTCACCTAAATTTGTATTCATAACAGTGAAGCCATTAGTAGTGTACTCTTGAATTACTTCTAGTTCTCTAATAGAGTTAATACAGTCTTCGATTAATTCTATACTACAGGTATCATCTAACCATTGATACACTTGTATATTTGATTTTATTTTACAAGCTGCTTTATGACATTGCAGTCTTCTTTTAAGACTTAAAGTAGTCTTACCAATATACACGGTCATTGGATCTGAGGGCTTTGTGATTTTGTAAATTTTCATAGATTATAATATATAAAAATAATATACAAAATAAATCAAATTTTGTTTTAAAAAATAAAATAAATTAGTTAAATGGCTAAACAAATTTCAAAAACCTTGCAGTTAAAAATAGATGCAACTCAAGGTATAAAAAGCATAAATCAATTACAAGAACAAATTAAAATTTTAGATGAGGAATTAGGTTCACTTCAATTTGGTACTGAAGACTTTGCTGTAGCTAAAACAAAACTAGATGAATTAGAAGCTGGATTTAATTCTATTAAAAAAACATCAACTGAATCTTTTTTACAAATAGCTGATTTTGCAAAAAACACAGCTGAATCAGTTATACAAATAACAGGATTAATTGCATTGTACACATCATCAGTTGATGAAGCATCTTTGGTTACGGCTAAATTAGCCCAGATATTTGCATTTGTTGGTACTGTTGAAAAAACTTATCAAGCTGTTACTCAAGGAGTTATTTTAGTACAAGAGGCAAGAGCCTTGGCAACATTAAAAAATACTGCTCTGACTGCCTTAGATACAGCAGCTACTGTAGCTAGTACTGAGGCAACTACAGTTAATACGGGTGTAACTGAAGTAAATACAACAGCTCAAAATGTTCAAACAAGTAGTTTGTATGCTCAGATAGCTGCATGGGCTATACTAAATCCATTAGCTGCTGGTGCTGCTGTTGTTGCTGGTACACTTACGGCTGCTTATTTTGCATTTTCAAAATCGGTTACTGAAACCATAGACTTACAAGCAAAAGAGGCTAAAAGATTAGAAGAAACAAATGATGCAATTATTAACTTAAAGTTATCTACTGCTGAATTAATTAAAAATAGAAAAATATTAAATGGTATATCAGTAAGTCAAGCTGAGGTTGAAGCAATAATTGAAGAGTCTAAAATAATAGCTGAAAATATTGATATTAAACAAGCTGCATTAGACATAGAGAAGAAACAATTAGCAGAAATTCAAGAAGCTAGAAGTCAAGGGTTTGCAAGATTAAGAAGAGATATATTTGGAGAAAATGCCGATACAATAAAAGCATTACAAGAAAAAGAAAATGCAATTAAAATATCTGAAGAAAAAATCACTAAGTTAAAAGCTGATGAACTTAAAAAGAGAAAAGATGCTGAAAATAAATCATTAGATGATGACAGAGCAAGAGATAAAGCTAGACAAGACCAAGCATTAGAACAATTATCAACTGAAACTTCTATTAATTCTAAAAGACAAGCAGCATTAATAGAATATCAAAGTGCAGTTGATGATTTAGATAATGAACTTGCTAAAGGAGCTATAACTCAATCTGAAAGAAATAGAGCAGTATTTTTAGAAGAAGATAAATTGCGTAGTAGAAATATAGAACTTATAAGAGAAGAAAGAAATCAAGCACTTGAAGCTAGAAATATTACTAGAGAAGGAATTATAAAAGACCTTGAGGTTAAAAATGATATAGCTAGTCAGTTTTTAATTATTCAATTAGAAGAACAACAAGCTGAAGATGAACTTGCAACAGCTATACTAAATAAAGAAATTCCAGCTATTCAACAATCAGTTAAACAACAAGAGATTAAGAATGAGACACTTAGGAAAAATGTAAAATTACAAGAACAGATAAATGCTTTACTTTTAGAATCAGAAAGAAATACGGCTATCTTACAATTAGAGGAAATAACTAGAAAGTTAAATGAGGCTACTGGAGATTTTGTTCAAGACTATACAAATGACTTAAAAATAATAGAAGCTGAATCAATAGAAGCTAATGAAAAAATTAGAGTCGAGTTCGAAAAGAGATTTAAAGAAGCTGGAGATAATCCTGAATTAAAGAAAGCTCTAAAAGCTGAATTAGATGCTGCTTTAAGTAATGCAAAATCTATTGAAGAAGGTAAGAAAAAAGAAAGAAAGAAAGGTTTTGTAGTTGAAATTGAAGAAGAAAATGTTAAAAATGTTGCTATTGAAGAATTACAAAAATCATCTTTAGAGAGACAATTACAAAAAGAAACTACTACTTTTGAAGAACGTAAGAAACTTAATAATGCACTCTTAGATTTAGAAGTAAAAAGATTACGTGCACAAGAGGCATTACAAATAGCTCAAGCGGGTAAGAACCAAGCTGAAATAGATAGAATTAAACAAACTACTGATGAGGCAATTAAAACCGCCGAAGGTTTAGCTGAAGTTGCAAATAAGCAGATAGATGATAATATCTTAACTAAAATATTTGGTTCTCCAGATGATATTAATTCGTATATTGAAGGCTCTAAAGTTATATCAGCATCTATTAGAGATACAGTTGAAGCATTAGATAAAGTTATATCTGGTAATGCAGGTGATAATGCAAAAGCAGTATATTCAATAATAGCTGAAACTCAAGATCTATTTGGTAATCTAGTTGAAACTATAAATTCTTTTGGTGAAAATGATAGTACAGCGGAAAGAGCTGCGGCAATAGTTCAAGTAGTTGGTACTACTTTATTAGCCGTAACTGATTTAATTAATGAAGCAATACAATCAGTTATAGAAAGATCTATAGAAAATGTAGACAAAGAAATTGATGCAATCAACGAAAGAAAAGACGAACTAGATGCAGAAATACAAGATAGTGCAAGTAGATTAAAAGAACTAGAAGATAATTTACAAAATGCTAAACTAGCTGATAAAGAAGCAATTATAAAAGCAATAGAACAAGAAAGATTAAAAGAAGCTCAACTTGCAGCTCAGAAAAAGAAAGCTTTTGAAGACGAACTAAAATTAGAAGATAAAAAGAGAGAATTACAAAAGAAAGCATTTATAGCACAGAAAGCTGCAGCAATTGCAACAGCAGTTATTAATACAGCTATATCAGTTACTCAAGCTTTTGCAACAGTGCCTCCTCCAGCAAATCTTATAGTGGCGGCTTTATACGGAGCATTAGGAGCAGCTCAAGTAGCTACAATTGCAGCACAACCAATACCACAATTTAAAGATGGTGGTTTTACTCCAAAAGATTCTGATGATAGCACTTTAGTGGGTGGTGTGCATGCTAATGAATATGTTATTCCTGCACCTATTGTTAGAAGTCCTAGATTTAGACCTATGATAGATGAAATTGAAAAAGCTCGTTTATCTAAAAATGGATATCAGTCAGGTGGTATAGTTACTTCTAAAGATGATGTAAGTTCAGCTCAAGTAGCACAGGCCATTGAAGCAGCTATGGCTTTGTCTAATAGAAAAATTGTTGCAAGTATAATTGATATAAATGCGGCTAATGTTAGACAAATAGAAATTGTAGATCAGACAAGTTTAGGGTAATAAAAATTTCATGCAAGATGTTATTCTATTAAAATTTAATATAACACATTGCTTAGACTAAATCCGAAAAATTAAAAATGACATAAAAGTATAATTCTAAAACTCACATAATAATACATATAATCGATTTTAATGAGTTAAAAATAATTTTTAATATAAATACATAGGTAAAAATTTTAACTCATTAAAACGAATCTAAATCACAATAAGAAATATGACATTTTGTCATAATATAAAAAAAATTAATTAATATATAAAAATATGGATTTATATAATGGCTTACCTTTAGAGGAGCTAACTAAAATTGTATTAATAGCTAACAGTTATGTAGAGAGTCCTGCAATTCAGGATGATTTCGTAATTCAGTTTAGTGATGAAGTTGAAGAGGAACTAGAATTTTCTATTGATTTAGAAAAGAGAATAGTTACTGGTCCACTTATGATCCCTGATTTAAAGATATTTAGAAAAGCGACAAAAACAAGACCTGCCAGATATGTTTATTATACAGCTGAAACTATTAAAGAAACAGCTTTAGATTTTCATAGAAATGGTAGAACAAATAATACTACTTCTAACCATTCTACTTTAGTTGAAGGTTCAGTTATGTTAGAATCTTGGTTTGTAGAAGACTCTAAGAATGATAAACTTTTTGCTTTAAAAGGCAAAGAGTATCCCAAGGGAACTTGGGCAGTATCTGAGTATATCAGTGATGATAAGACTTGGGAAGATGTTAAAAGTGGTAAACTAAAAGGCTTCAGTATTGAAGGTTATGAAGTTAGACACGAAGACGAAAATAAAAATGAAAATTTAAATATGACCTTATTAGAAAAACTTAAAGCATTGATTAATGGTGCTACTGAAAAAACTGTAGCTGTAATTGAGAACAAAGAAGAAACTGCTCCTGTTATTGAAGATAAACCTATTGTTGAAGATGCTGAGAAAGTTGCAATGGCTTCTGAATTAGAAGTTTTAAAAAATGAAAAATTAGCTATGGAAACTGAAGTAGCTAAATTAAAAGCTGACTTAGCTGTATTAATGGCTAAAGTTGACCCTGCTATTGTTGCTCCTAAGAGTAATGATAAATACGTGAAAGAGGAAAAATCTAAAATCCCTTCACTTGAAGACGTTATGAAAAATGTTGAAGCGTCTAAAAATAAAAATAAAAACTAATACAAATGGCATTATTAACTACTAATATTGATTACGCGGGAAAATTCGTAAATGAGATCATGCAAAAGATCTTTGTTGAAACTCCCTTTTATAAAACTTTTGGTGCTAGACAGATAGTTGCTATTAAAAGTAAATACTTTTACTTTGATATCTCTAACTCTTTTGAATTTGCACCATATGAATGTTGCCCAACTGTACTTCCTGGCAATATTACTTTAAACCAAAGAACTAGAGATCTTTGTGAATTTATGATGACTGGTAAAGTTTGTCATAAAGACTTAATTTCTACTGCTAGAGAGATGTTCTATACTCAAGGTATGAACTCTGAAAGTATCTTTGATGATACTCAATTAATCTCTGCTTTGACTGCAAACATTATAAAAACTGCTTCTGAACAATTAGATGACATTATCTTAAATGGTAATACAGCTGGTGGAACAGGAACTTACTTAGACCTTTGCGATGGTTTGTTAATTAAATGGGCTAATGATGCATCAGTTATTGATATTACTTCAGTACCAGCTAATATAACTCCAACTGCGATTGTAGGAGAGTTGAATAAAATGTTTGTTGGCCTAAACCCTACATTACTTTATAACACTGCAAAACCTTTGAAAATTGCTGTATCTATTGATATTGCTTTGGCTTACCAACAATTCTTAGCATCTAATGCATTTATGAATCCTAATGCAGTTGACATTTCTTTAAACTATATGGGAGTTTCTTTGATTCCTGTACACAAATTACCTGCAGCTACTATGTTTATGACATACTCTGACAATGTAATTTTAGTTACTGATGACATGAATGATTTCTCTCAATTGACTTTTAAAGATCAATCTATAAACACTCTTTGCGATGAGGTTCACATCAAATTACAAGGACGTTCTGGAGTTGATTATGGATATGGCGAATTTGTGGTACTTTATTCTTAATAATATACCGAGTCTATAAAACAATTTACTAAAATATCCATATAATGTGTAAAATTATTTTTAACTATGAATATTTATTCTATTGAATTTGAAGGAACATGTTATGTGGGTATTAGTAAAAACCCAAAAACTAGACTTAGTAAACACACTGGATATGCTATAGCTAATCCTAATAAAAATGAAAAATCAAAATGGTTTTTCTCTTTATATGAAAAAGGTATAACACCTAAATTAATAATATTAGAAACTGATGTTATTGATATTGCTGAAAGAGAAACATACTGGATTGAACAAAAAAGATCGAAAGGTTTCACTGTTATAAATGTCAGAAAAGGTGGAGGTGGTTGTATGGAATTAACTGAGGAACAAAAAAGTAAAATTACCCTAAATAGAAAACCAAAAACTATATCTGAAAGATTAAAAAAAGCAAATTCTGAACGAAATAATTTTAGGAATGCTGAAATTAAAACCAATATATTGAACGAACTAAGAAAAGTAAAACAAAATTTAGAAAATACTGAATTGAATATTAAAATAACTCAAACTCTGGTATTTAATAATTGTAGTTTGTCATTAAGGACAGTTCAAAAATATTGGAAACTTATCTAAAAATAAATTAAATAAAAATGGCTATTTGTCAACTTTGTATTGAAGATGATTACACCTTTGAAGACAACTGTAATCCAGTTCCAGGTGGTAATTTTAAAAACATATCAATAATTCCTTCTTGTTATATCAGTGGTTACACTCAAGATTTGAATGGAGTTATTACAGCTATTACTCTTGACCTTGTTAATAACCCAACAGCTCAATGGTATACTGTTGCTTGTAGACGTGACACTGTTGTTGTTACTGAAACAGCTCAGTTCCCTTCTAATGCAGTTTTACAAGAAATTGCATTTAACATTAGCAACTTCTATAATGACGCTGACTTAGACACAGCTGCTCAATTACAAGCTAATTTCTTAAACTCATTACTTACATCTTCTGATGGATTTGTTGCAGTTGTTAGAGATAGAGCTGGAGCTAGACGTCTTTATGGTTTTACTAATCCGTTATTTGTAACTAACTTAGTAAAAGCATCTGGTACTGTTTTAACTGACATTGCTGGAACTGATATTACACTTGCTGAGGCTCAACCAAGAACAGCATTTGCTATTGATTCTGCAGTAGTTGGTACTGGTTTGATTCCTGCGTAATTTAAAATATAATTACATACCTCCATCATTTTTAATCGAGTGATGGAGGTTTTTATATTTTATAAATAAATAATATATAACTTTAATATGATATCCTCAGAACAATACACAATAGTTAAGTGGCTTATAAATGCCGATGATTTAAAAGTGCCCTTACAAGCTTTTACTAGAGTTAATTTAGTAAAGCCTGAGACTAATACTTATGTAAAAATAGGAATAATTCCAGATATCACATTACTATCTAATAATAATATTGTATTTAATTTTTGCTTAGTTACTTTGCCTAATGAAAATTTAGCTTTAGGGGATGTTAATTTACAATACGCTGGAGAATATTTTTTAGAAATAGAGACTTCTCTTTTAGGAGTAAACTACACTAAAGCTTGGTCAGATTTATATAGATTAGTAGATGAAGAAATAACATTTTTAGGACTATGAGTTGTTTAGAATTTGACGAAATATTATGCCAAGATTTTGGTGGGAGTGTTCCAGGAGTAAGCTATATTTTAGCTATTGAAAGGAAAAACTTAGGGTGGTGGTTTTATGAAGAAACTCATCCTTATCAATATGGTATGATTATTGGAAACGAATTAAATCCTAGATGGTGGATTATAGCTGCTAAACAAGATCAGACAACTTTTGAACAAGACCAAACTAACGATGTTAGAAGATTATACAACCAAAAATTAAATATTAATTTTAATGGTATTTCTAAATACTATAGAGATAAATTAGAGAAAATAGTTGTAGTTGAAGATTTAGTAATTATCTTTAAAGATAAAAATCAGAGATTTTGGTGTATTGGAGAAACTTCAGGTTGTCAAGTACAAGCCTGGAATTTTGGAACAGGTATTTCTAAATCTGGTAGTAACGACACTACAATGGATATAAATGCATTAGAAAGATATCCTATACGAGAAGTAGATCCTGATTATGTAAGTCAGATAGTTACATGTGTTTATCCATTATGCGGGCATTCATTAGACGATCTATGCTTAGATGGAGAATCTTTAGACAGTCTTTGTGGAAAATGTGCGTCATTAAATTAAAAATAAAAATATAAAATATGCCCTTAACACTTACACCTTCAGCAGCATCTATCTGCCTCGATTGGGACAATAATTTTAATATATTGCAAAGTGCATTAACAAATGCGGAAATAGTTCAACAAGGTCTAATTCATTTGACTAAAGTTGACGGAACTACTTTTGATAATCCAATTCCTTGGTTTACAAATATGATTAAGACTGGATTAACTTTTAGTCTACAAACTTCTCCTAATGCAAATCTTTTAGATTATACTTTAGGGACTTATCAAATAAATGCTTTACCTTACACAATTGCAGCAAGTGGTACAATAGCTTTAACAGCTGGACATGCTACCTTTAGTAGAGTAGATGTGGTTTATCTAACTACTTCAAATACAATAGTCTATTTAGCGGGAGTTGCAAGTGCTAATCCAGTTGCTCCAACTGTTCCTGCAAATACTTTAATTGCAGTTTATATTGGTGTTAATGCTTTAGCTTCTGGTTTAGGAGGATATACTTTAGTAAATGTAAATTTAGCTGGTGGAGGTACTCCTTTAGCACCTGGTATTTTAATAAATCAAACACTTAGATGGAATGGTACTGCTTGGGTTCCAAATAGTGGGATGTTAGCAAATGGTTTAAAAGTATCAATTGCTGGTATTTCTGGATTTGCATCAATGGATGCGGCTACTAAATTACAAGTTGGTGGTGCAATAATGATTGAAGACTTAGGTCCTCCATTTCCTGTAACAGATAAACTTTATAATGTAGGTGGATCTTTATATTGGAATGGTAGTTTATTAACTGGACCAACTGGAACTGTTGTAGGGTCCCATTTAAGATGGAATGGTACAGATTTTGTTGAAGAAACAAATTTTTTAAGTTTAATTGGTGTAAATTCTAGTTGGGATGTTAGATTTAACTCTTTTGATACTGGAGGTATGAATACAATTGGAAGAATTGGTATTGCTGAAGGATCTGGATTTAGAGGATTTTCTAGGCATGTATATGAACCAGGTAATTTAACTGATGGTTATGAAGAATTTTCAATGTCTTATGGTGGAGTACCTGAGTATGATTTAACATGTACTGATAATAATACTGGTGAATATTCAAATAGGTTTCAATCTCCAACAACACATAATTTAGTAGTAACTGATGGAGTTTCATTAACAGCTTTACAACAATCTAAAGATCAAATAAGATTAGATAGTGGTCAATCAACTAGAGTTACTTTAATATCTGCAAATACTGCATTAACTAATCAATATGTTTGTGCTGTTAGAACTTCTTTAGGTGCTTATACATTAACACTACCAGGGGTGACAACTATAGATGGAACAACTTTTATAATTAAAGATGCTGATGGATTAGCATTTACTAATAATATTACTATTACACCAACTGGAGGTGCTTCAATAGATCAGTCAGTTACTAGTTTAGTATTAACTACAAATTATGTTGGAATAAAGTTAGTATATGTTTCATCATTGAATAAATGGCTAATTTTATAATAAAAATAACAATAAAGAAATGTATAATAAAAATATTTTAAATTTCAATAGATCGATTGGAGAAATACATATGGCTGTTCCAGCTGCAGTTGCAATTGCAGTTGCAGGTACATATGTAAAAGCAGCTGGAACAACATTATTAGATACGGCTGTAAATTTTGATATGCCATTAAATAATAGATTAAGATGTTTAAACAAACCTGGAGCAAAAAATTATTTATTAAATTGTTCTGGTAGTATGTCAACAACTGCAGCTAATAATAGTATGGCAATAAGAATTTATATTAATGGTATAGCAGATACATCTAGTACAATACAAACTAGAAGTGGAACAGGTGGACAACCAGTTGCATTTGCAACAACAATAATTCCTAATTTAACTTTGAATGATTATGTTGAAGTATGGGTAACTAATATAACAGCAACAAATGCAGTAACTGTAACAAATTTAACATTAACTATAACTGAATTATAAATATGAAACTTAAAAAATTAATAACAGATCCAATAACAATTTAAAATTTAAAAAGTTTATAAAAATAATAATAATTAAAATTTATGGCTAAACTCATAAAATCAGACACTGCCTTAAGATATCAATTAGAAGATAATAATAAAGGCAAGTTCAATGAAACTCCTTGGGAGTTTATAACATGTATATCTGTAAATGGCACTAATATTGTCATTCAATCGGATATCGATCCTACTATTCAAAATATAGTAATACCTTATGCTTCTATAAGTGAACCTGTAACAGCTAGTATAACTAATTTAAAAGAATTACTTTGGTGTTGGGTTTTATCAAAATCTAGAAAACATAGTGATGAGAATGGTGATAAGTATATCTATATTATACCAGATGTTGATCCTTGCTTTGGAGTAATTGATGACTTAAGTTGCGAATATGTACTTCAAAATGTAAATGGTATATTGTACTGGAACGGAGATCCAATAGCTGGTGCACCTGGTTCTGGTATACTAAGTGTTGATAATGGTTTAACTGAAAATCCTGTAGGTAATGCTAGATTAGGTGGGACTTTAATCCAAGATACTTATACTGATGCAGATGGATTCGAATATTTTATGAACAACTTCCGTATTTGGAGAGTTCAAGTTGGAGTTGCTGATCCAAGAGCTGCTATAATATGTGATGCAACAAGAACAACAATATCTAATAGTACTTCAGTTGAAATTACTACTCCTGATATAATTACAGGTACAGTAACAGCTGGTATGGCATTAGTTTGTCAAGATGCTAGTTCTGGTGATGTTGAATATAAAGTTATGTTAAATTCTGGTTATATTCAGACTTCAAATACTTATTCTCCTGCTTTACAATCAGAAGGATTTATAGTTATGTCTGGAACTCCTGTTGTTAATTTACCAAATATATCTGGAGGTGGTGTACCAGCACAAAGATTTACTATTTTTAATAATACTGTTGGTAATTGTATAATTAATGCTTTTGCTGGTGGAGGAATTTTTGGTAAATTTAATGGTGTTTATACTGGAGGTCCTTCCGTTACTTTAACAGCTTTTGGAGATAGTGTTACAATAGTTGGTTTAGCTGGTATTGGTGGTAATCGATGGTTTATTGAATCACACAATAGATAATAAAAATAATAATTAAAAAAAATGAGTAAACTTTTCGAA
>Ga0116171_10001723_pt1 | contig 21455 bp, 19 predicted proteins | sample AD_JPNHW2_MetaG_FD_89798 | JGI IMG/M metagenome (GOLD analysis project Ga0116171, IMG submission 89798) | Active sludge microbial communities of municipal wastewater-treating anaerobic digesters from Japan - AD_JPNHW2_MetaG | ecosystem: Engineered > Bioreactor > Anaerobic > Digestate | place...
GACCTGGGCAGCCGCTCCCTCGATGACATCATTCGCGTCCTCACCGCCTCGGCGAGCGAGCGCTCGCTGCACGTTTGGCCCGAGGGCGCCTGAACGAACTGCACCGTCCGGGGCATGTCCCGGGCACGACGAGATCACAAGGAGGACCCGATGCCGAAGCTGAAGACCCTGCGAGCCGCCGCCAAGCGGTTCAAGCGCACCGCTTCCGGGAAGTTCAAGCGGCACCATGCGTTCCACAGCCACATTCTTTCCAAGAAGACCTCCAAGCGGAAGCGCCACCTCCAGGCGGACGCGGTCGTCAAGCCGTGTGATGCCCAGAACGTGGCCCGCATGCTTCCGTACGCCTAGTAGGAGACGACGATGCGTATCAAGCGTGGAAACAACCGTGTACAGCGCCGCAAGAAGATCCTGACCCTCGCCAAGGGTTACTACCTCACCAAGCACAGCGCCTACCGCATCGCCAAGCTGCAGGTCGAGCGGTCACTCCAGTTCGCCTTTCGTGATCGGCGAACGCGTAAGCGGACGATGCGTACCCTGTGGATCGCGCGCATCAATGCCGCGGCACGCCTGTTCGAGATGAGCTACTCCCAGCTCGTGGCCGGGCTCAAGGCCGCTGGCTGCGACCTCGACCGCAAGGTCATGGCGGACATGGCCGTGCGTGACCGCGAGGGGTTTGGCGACCTCGTCAAGCTGGCCAAGAAGGGTCTGGCCGCCAAGACGGCCTGAGCATGGCCACCGAGCTGCTGCACCGGTCGCGTGAGGAGTTCCTGGCGGCCCTGGCGGCCGCCGGCCCTGACCCCGAAGCCGTCGAAGCGGTCCGGGTGCGCTTCGCCGGCCGCCGCTCGGGGCTGCTGCGGGATCTCGAGGAGAAGCTCAAGACTTTGCCCCGTGAGGAGAAGCCGGCCTACGGAAAGGCTCTCAACGAGCTCAAGAAGCTCGTCGAGGAGCGGCTGACTGCCGCCGCCGAGGCCGCGTCCCAGGCGAAGTTCTCCTCCGGCCTCGATGTCACCCTGCCGGGCCGACGGCCGCTCGTGGGCTCCCTCCACCCGGTGACGCTGGTGCGGCAAGAGATCGAGAGCATCTTCCTGCGCATGGGATACTCGGTCGCGGACGGGCCGGAGATCGAGGACGACTGGCACAACTTCGAGGCGCTCAACATGCCTCCCGACCACCCGGCGCGGGACGCTCAAGATACCTTCTACCTGGCCGGCGGGATGGTGCTGCGGACCCACACGTCGCCGGTCCAGGTGCGCACCATGGAGTCGCAGCGGCCGCCGATTCGTCTGCTCATCCCCGGCCGGGTCTATCGCCGCGACTCCGACCTCCGCCACTCACCGATGTTCCATCAGGTGGAGTGTCTCGTGGTCGACCAGGGGATCACCTTCGGGCACCTCAAGGGCACGCTCGAGGCGTTCCTGCACGGGCTGTTCGATCCCAGCCTGGCGGTTCGCTTCCGGCCGTCCTTCTTCCCGTTCACCGAGCCCTCGGCCGAGGTGGACATCACCTGCGTGCTGTGCCGGGGCAAGGGGTGCGCCATGTGCTCCGGGTCCGGGTGGATCGAGATCCTGGGCTCCGGCATGGTCGACCCGCGGGTGTTCAAGGCGTGCGGAATCGATGCCGCGCGGTACACCGGGTTCGCCTTCGGCCTCGGTCTCGACCGCGTGGCCGTGCTCAAGTACCGCCTGCCCGATCTGCGGCTGCTATTCGGGGGCGACGAGAGGTTCCTGCGCCAGTTCGGGATGGGGGTGCCGTCGTGAAGCTCTCTCTGGCCTGGTTGCGGGACCACCTCGAGGGAGACACGCCAGCCACGGAGCTGGCGGGCCGCCTCACCGCGGTGGGCATGAACGTGGAGCTCCGGGAGCCGGTCCCCTCCGACGAGGTGTGGGACGTGGACATCACCGCCAACCGGCCGGACGCCATGAATCACCGGGGCATGGCTCGGGAGGCGGCTGCCGCCGGCTGTGGCCAGCTCCGGCCAATCGAGGTGCTGGTGCCCGAGGGCGGCGTGGCCGCCGCGGAGCTGGCTGGGCTGGAGGTCGAGGACACCCAGAGTTGCCCCCGCTACTGCGCCCGGGTCATCCGGGGAGTCAAGGTCGGGCCGTCACCGGCCTGGCTGGCAGAGCGGCTGTCGCGGTGTGGGGTTCGTCCCATCAACAACGTCGTTGACGCCACCAACTACGTCCTCCTGGATGTCGGGCAACCGCTGCACGCATTCGACCTGCGCTTCCTGGCCGGCCGCAAGATCAGGGTTCGCCGGGGCACCACGGGCGAGCGCATGACCACCCTGGACGGAGTCGAGCGCCTCCTCACCTCCGAGGACGTGGTCATCGCCGACGCCGAGAAGGCCGTCGCCCTCGCCGGGATCATGGGCGGCGCCGACTCGGAGATCCGCTTTGACACCACCGAGGTCCTGGTCGAGTCGGCCTTCTTCGACCCGATTCTGGTGCGGCGCACGGCGCGCCGGCTGGGGCTCGCCACCGAGGCGTCCCGCCGGTTCGAACGCGGCACCGATCGCGCCATGGCCCGGGTCGGCGCGGATCTGGCCGCCGAGCTGATCGTGCGGCTGGCGGGCGGCGAGGTGGCGGCAGGTGTCCTGGACTCTTCTCCGACGCTGCCTGCCCCGCATCCGGTCGCGCTGGACCGCCAGCGCCTGTGCACCTTCGTGGGGTGTGACATCCCTTCCAGCTTCGTGCTCCCCCTGCTGGCGGCGCTGGGTTGCGAGCCGCTGGTCGCCGGCGATCAGATCACCTGTGTCTCGCCCACCTGGCGCGTCGACCTCGAGCTGGCCGAGGACCTCTACGAGGAAGTCCTGCGGCACTTTGGGTATGACCGCGTCCCCTCCGCCCTCCCGGTGGCTTCCACGGAGCCGGGCAAGCGGCTCGGGTCCTGGCCGCTCACCGATCGCGCCCGGGGAGCCCTTGTGCTGGCCGGCTTGGCGGAGGCCGTGACATACGCCTTCGTGAGCGCCGAGCAGGACGTCGCCACGGTGGGCTCGCCTCTGGCCCAGCGCGGCGAGCCGATCGGCCTGGCCAACCCCCTGTCGTCTCGCCTGGCGGTGATGCGCCGCACGATTCTCGCCGGCCTCGCCGAGGCTGCCGCGGGCAACCTGCGGAGGGGTGCCCAGGCCGTGATGCTGGGCGAGGTGGGTCGCGTGTTCTTCGGGACGGCTGGCCGTCCCCGTGAGGAGGAGCGCCTGGCGCTGGTCGTGGCCGGGAGATTGGGTGGATGGGATCGCCAAAGCCAGGCCGACTTTCTGGACCTCAAGGGGATCGTGGAGGCGGTGCTCGATCAACTGGGCCTGTCGGAGGCGACCTGGCGGCCTGCCACGGCGGCGGTGCTCGCCCCCGGGGACGCGGCCATGATCGTCGTGGACGGGCAGGAGGTCGGGATCGCCGGCCGACTCGCCGACGCTGTCGTTGCGGGAGTCGAGTCGCCGCTCCCGTTGTGGGTCGCGGAAATCGACCTCGGGTGCGTCGCCGCCGCGCCGCAGCCAACCATGCGGCCGATACCGCGCTTTCCCGCCGTCGAGGCCGATCTCACGATTCGCCACGCCCGCAGCCTGTCCTACGCGGAGCTGGTCTCGGCGATCCACAAGGCCAGTCCACCGTGGCTCGATGACGTGCAGCCGGTGGTGCAGTACGCAGGGGAAGGCGTGGCGGCGGGCGAACTGAAGACGACCGTGCGACTGGTGTACCGCCTGGCCGACCGTTCCCTCACCCAGGATGAGGTCAACCAGGCTCACTTTGCGCTCATGGAGGAGCTCGCCCGGCGCCTGGCCGTGAGCTTCCAGTAAGGAGGAGAGGATGGACATCTTCACCACCCTGGAGGAGCGGATCGAGAAGGTCATCGCCGCCCATCGCGAGCTGCAGGCGAGAGTGGCGACCCTCGAGGAGGAGAACCAGCGTCTCCGGGAGGGTGCGACCTCGATCGCCGGCCTCGAGGAGCGGTTGGCGACGTTCGAGGCCGAGCGTGCCTCGATGCGGGAGCGCCTGGAACGGCTCATCGCTCTCATCGGGTCGGTCGAGGCCTGACCCCGACCAGCCGAGTTGACAGGCAGCTTTCGACTGCCGGCTAGACGTTGGCGAAACGCAGGCGCCAGATGCTCTGGACGATGCCCAGCGCGATCCCGGCGGCCAGCAGCGACGAGCCCCCGTAGGAGAGAAGCGGCAAGGTGATGCCCGTGGTGGGTGCAAGGCCCATCACCATGCCGATGTTGACGAGGATCTGCACGGCCATCACGAGCCCGACCCCGGCCGCGAAGACCACCCCCACCCGGTCCCTGGCGTTGAACGCCACCGCGAAGATCCGCCACAGGAGCGCGACGTACGCCAGGACGAGCAAGGCCGACCCTGCGAAGCCGGTCTCCTCGGCCCACACCGCGAAGATGAAGTCCGTGTGCTGGGCGGGCAGGAAGCGGAGCTGGGACTGGGTACCGCCATGCAGCCCGCGGCCGAGTCCGCCGCCGGATCCGACGGCGATCTGTGACTGGCGCTGCTGGTAGCCGGCCCCATAGGGGTCGCGCTCGGCGTCCATGAAGGTGAATACGCGCTCCTTCTGGTAGGGCTTCAGAATGACGGTCCACGCCCCACCCGCCGCCACCAGGCCAATCAGCACGATCCCGACCCAGACCTTCCAGGGCAGGCCGCCGAGCCAGAGCGCTGCAAGCAGAATGGGGACGTAGGTCAGCGCCATGCCGAGGTCGCCCTGTAGCGCGACGAGCACGGCGGGCAGACCCACGGCCACGCACAGTCTCCCGATCTGCTTGAGGTCGAGCTGTCCCTCACGGTGCCCGGCCGACAGCGCGGCGACGGCGAGGAGCGTGGCGACGCGGGCGAACTCGGACGGCTGGATGGTGTAGCTCCCCAGGACGAACCAGGAGTGCGTCCCGGCCCGTACCGGCGCCGCCACGAACATGGCCACGAGGACGAGTATCGAGGCGCCCCAGAGCAAGGGTGCGAGGCGCACGAGGATGCGATAGTCCGCGAAAGAGAACAGCAGCAGGAGGGCCGAGGCCACGGCCAGCCACAGGAGCTGTCGGTTGACGAAGCCTGGCGACGCGAGCGCACGGGCCGTCGAGCTCTGGGCGAGCACGGCACAGGCGCCTATGACGACGGAGGCCAGAATCATCCAGAGGTCGAGGCGCCTCATCCTGCCCCTCCGCCGGCCGGCGGTGGCGCCGGGGCCGGGGCTGTCAGGTTCGCCGTCTGCGGTTCGTCCGGGCCGTCCGTGGCGTCCGGAGGAAGCAGGTCGACCCCCTCCGGGAGGTTGGGCTTGATGGTGGTGGTGTCAAAGTCGGGGGCAAACGCCTTCTGGATGATGCGCGCCGCGACGGGCGCTGCCACGGCCCCGGCGTCCCCTCCGTGCTCGACCACCACCGCCACCACCAGGGTCGGCGCATCCGGCGGCGCGTAACCCACGAAAATCGCATGGTGCCGCTGGTCCCAGGGCAGCTCGAACCACTTCACGCCCTCGACCTTGCGGACGACCTGGGAGGTGCCGGTCTTGCCAGCGAAGCGAGCCGGGAGGCTCGCCCACCGGCGAGCCGTGCCGCGGTCGCCTCCGACGACCAGTTCCATGCCATGGCGGACGGTCGCCAGCGTCCCGGCGTCCAGGTTGAGCGGGGTGGGAGCGGGTCCGCCCGCCGCGGCGAGATGGGGCGTGACCCGAAAGCCGCCGTTGACGAGCGCCGCGTAGGCAACTGCGAGCTGGAGGGGGGTGACCAGGATTGGGCCCTGGCCGATGCCAACGGAGATCGTCTCGCCGCCGTACCAGGGGTGTCCCCGCGCCCTGCGGCTCCAGGCGTCGGACGGCACGAGCCCCGAGCTCTCGCCCGCCAGCTCGATCCCGGTCGCCTGCCCGAGGCCGAAGAGGGTAGCCCACCCGGCCAGGCGCTCGAGGCCGGCATCCTGCGCGAGTCGGTAGAAGTAGGTGTCGCACGATTGCTCGATGGCACCGGTGAGAGACACCCCTCCGTGGCCGCCCTTGAGCCAGCACCGGTAAGTGTGCCCGTAGATGGTCACGGCGCCGCTGCAGCTCACGCCGTCCGTCGGGGTGCGGACCCCGTCGGCGAGCGCCCCAGCCGCCCACAGGGGCTTGATCGCCGATCCCGGGGGGTAAAGCGCCTGGATGGCACGGTTGTGGAGAGGCTTGAGTGGGTCGTCGTTGAGCTCCCGCCAGCGCGCCGGCTCGAGATGTCCGGCGAACAGGTCGGGGTCGAACGCCGGCTGGGACAGCAACACCCGCACCGCGCCGTCGCGGGGATCGATCGCCGCCACACCGCCGACCTGTCCGGCCATGGCGTCGGCTGCCTCGCGCTGGAGCTTCAGGTCGATCGTGACCTGCAAGGGGCGGCCGAGGATGGGCGGCTCCTCGGCGAGGCTCGAGACCTGCTTTCCCAGCGCGTCCACCACCACGACGAGGGCGCCGGGGGTGCCGCCGAGGGTGTCCTGGTAGGCCCGCTCCATCCCCGAGCGCCCGACGAGCTGCCCAGAACGCAGGCTGGGGTTGGCAGCGAGCTGCTCGGGTGAGACCTCGCCAAGCTGCCCCACGAGGTGGGCGACCGCCGGTCCAGCGGGCAGTGAGCGGCGGGTGGCGGGATGCACCTGCAACTCCCCGAACTCGGCCTGGTGGGCGGCGATGGAGGCCACCTGCGGCCAGCGCAGGTTGTCGGCGATGATCGAGGGAAGGTGAGACGTCTTGCGAGCGCGGGTCACCCGGGCTCGCACCTCAGCCTCGTCGGCGATGCCGATGCCGGTGAGAAAGCTCTCGGTCCGGGACACGTCCTTCATTTCCTCGGGGAAGAGCAGGAGCTGATAGGTCGGGCGATTGTCAAGGATAATCTCGCCGTGGGTGTCGGTGACGGTGCCTCGCGGCGCCTCCAGGGGGATGCGGCGCAAGCGGTTGTTCTCGGCGGCGGCCCGCCACCGGTCGGTCTGCAACACCTGGAGAACCCAGAGGCGAGCCAGCATCGCCAGGAAGGCCACTCCCAGCCCCAGCATCATCATCACGAGGCGCCGCTGGAGCGGCCGCAGGTCGTCCCGCACGAACCAGGTGGAATCGAACAGGACCCTACCGAGCATGGCTAGTGCCGCCGGAGCAGGCGGCGACGTGCCCGCTCGGGTGAGCGCCAGGCGCGAAGCGCCCTCTCGCCGGCCGCCACCACGAGCCCTGCCGCGGCTGTCATGGCGATGGTGGCCAGCACCCCGAGCCACCCGTGGTCCGGGACGATCCCCAGCGAGAAGACCGCGGCGAACCAGAGGATCTCCCCGGTGGCGGCGGCGAGCAGCGACCCCACGATCCAGAACAGCGGTCCTTCCAGCTCGAAACGACGCACGACGATGCCGACGACCGCACCGGCGGCGGCACCCGAGATTCCTCCGGGGCCGATGATCCGCCCCGAGGCGATGTCGAGGGCGAGCCCGGCACCGAGCCCGATCCAGGCGCTGCCGGTCGGGGCATGGGTTCGGGCCGATGCGACGATGACCAGGAGGAGGGGCTGGCAGGCCGCCAGCACCCACCAGAGATGTGCGGCCCGGAACCCGACATGGAGAGCCAGGGCGACGACGAATGCGACCAACAGCTTCATGGTGTCACCTTGCTGGCGGCCGGCAGGACCAGGACCACCATGGCCTCCGGCGCCCGTGCCGCCAGTCGCACCGGCACGATCGTGAACAAGCCCTTGGTGCTGGCCTCCAGGGTCGTCCCGACGAGGAGCCCGGGCAGGTAGATGCCTTCCGATCCGGAGGACACGACCGCCGTTCCAGGCTCCACCTGGGTGTAGGGCGGGAGCTGCGTGATGGCTGGCTCGGTGCCCCCGACGAGCAGGCCCTCGATGGTCAGCCCGACGATTCGCACCGCGGCGGCGGCGGCCGGGTGGGTGAGGAGCTGCACCCGGGCGCCGTGGTCGCTCACCCGGTCGACGCGACCCAGCAGCCCGTCGCCGGCGAGGACCGCCGCATCGAGGGCCACGCCATCGGCTCTCCCGCGGTCAAGCAGCAGGGAGTGGGTGAGCACCACATCACGGCTCACGACCCGCGCCAGCACCGCCCCCTCGCTGACCGAAGGGAACCGCGCCAGCAATTGGGAGCCTTGCCGGAGTGCCGCCAGCTCGGCGGTGAGGAGTTGGTTCGAGCGGCGCAGCGCCTCCGACTCCGCACGGCGGCGGCCGAGCTCGTCCACCGTGTCATAGAGCGTTCGCTCTCCCGCCCATAGCAGGTCCCACCCGGAACCCACCGCATTGGCCACGATGACAACTGGTGTGAAGGCCGTGTGTACTGCAAGACCAAGCGCGGATCCGCTCGGGTTTCTCACCTGAGCGGCCGCACCCACGTAGAGTCCCACGCAGAGGATGACGAGCGCCAGGTCCGAGCGCAGGCGAAGGACAGCCACGTCAATCGATGGCGATTCTCTTCAGAAGCGCCATGTCGGTGAGCATGCGGCCGGTGCCGCGCACGACCGCGGAGACCGGGTCGTCGCAGTGGGAAACCGGAATGCCCGTTTCCTCGCGCAGCCGCTGGTCGAGGTTGCGCAGTAGCGATCCGCCCCCGGCGAGGACGATGCCCTTGTCGATGATGTCCGCCGAAAGCTCCGGGGGTGTCCGCTCGAGCGCCGTCCGTACCGTGTCGACGATGGTGGAGACGATCTCGGCCAGGGCCTCCCGGATCTCCTCGTCGTTGACCGTGAGGGTTTTGGGAATGCCCTCCACGAGGTCCCGGCCCTTGACGTCCATGGTCCGGGTTTCGGACGACGGCCAGGCGTTCCCGAGCTCGATCTTGATGGACTCGGAGGTGCGCTCGCCGATGAGCAGGTTGTACTTGCGCTTGATGTAGTTGATGATCGCCTCATCCATCTCGTTGCCAGCGATGCGCACCGAGCGGGCGTACACGATCCCGGCCAGCGAGATGACGGCCACGTCGGTCGTGCCACCGCCAATGTCGACGATCATGTTGCCAGTCGGCTCGGTGATCGGCAGCTCGGCACCGATTGCCGCAGCCATGGCCTGCTCGATGAGGTAGACCTCGCTCGCCCCGGCGCGCAGCGCCGAGTCCCGCACCGCCCGCTTTTCCACCGGAGTGATCTCCGACGGCACCGAGATGACGATCCGCGGGCGCACGAAGAGGTTGCGGCCATGCGCCTTGCGGATGAAGTACTCGAGCATCTTTTCGGTGACCTCGAAGTCGGCGATGACGCCGTCCTTCATGGGCCGGATGGCGACGATGTTGCCGGGGGTCTTGCCGAGCATCTCCTTGGCCGACTGACCGACCGCCTCGACGCGGTTGGTGACTCGGTTGATGGCGACGATGGAAGGCTCGAAGACGACGATGCCCCTCGACCGGGTGTACACGAGGCAGGTCGCGGTCCCAAGGTCGACCGCGAGATCCGACGAAAACAGCGACAGGAACGATGAAAATGCCATAGGTGTCAGTCACTCTCCACAAGGACGGATTCTCGATGTTCGGTGGCGTTGCCGGTCGGATCAACCGACCTGATGGTGATGAAATTCCACCCTTCGCGCGTAAGTGCCACGGTCTTCTTGAAGGAGCCAACTCCATCCACCTCGACTGCCTCGCCATTGACGGTGACGGTGCAGCCGGGCTCGGTCATGCCCTGGATGATGAAGAAGTTGCCCATCTGGGTGGGCCGCTGGACGGTGAGGGCGGGCGGCGCCGTGTCCGACAGCTCGGTGATGCGCGTCCCAGTGAAGGCCTTGAAGGTGCGGGGAGAGCTCCATTCCGAGCGCAGGTGGTCGTTGCCCAGGCCGGACACCCGCCAGTAGTACGTGCCCGTGCGGTGGATCTTGAGGACGGCCTGGTTGGAGTTGAGCTTCCTCGTGAGCTCCACACCCTGGGCGAAGGCGCGCGACCGCGAGACTTGCAGCTCGTAGGCCACGCAGGCGACGACTGGTCGCCACTGCAACGTGACGCGGTCGGTGGTGTCCAGGTTCACCAGGAAGCTCGGTGCCGGTAGCTCCAGCAGGGGCGGGTCAGGGACCGGGCGACGCTGGCTCAGGCTGCCGTTGGCTGCCGCGCTCACGGCCTGCCTGGCATCCAGATCGATGCGGCTTCCGCCCACCCCGGTGACGGAAGCCCGGCCCGCGTAAGCGGCCACGACCGCGGAGCTGTCCTCCGCGACTTCGACGCCGACGCGGCTCTCCCGGTCGACCTCGGCCCGCGCCGAGTCTGTCAGCACGGTCGACGGGTTGGTGGCAGTGAAGACGTTGACCTGGCCGACCTTCACCTTGACCTCGCCACTTGACGGCTGGGCGCCTCCTCTGGCCTCCCGGTGCATCTCCATGAGGGCATCCGGGCCGACGCGGTAGATGGTGCCGTCGGAGAAGATAATCTCCGCCGAGGAATCGCTTCCGGTCTTGACGAAGTCACCGTTGTAGAGGGCCTGCTTCTCACGCCCTCTCTCCCACTGGCTCTGGTTGGCGCGCTGGATTTCGACGCGGCCCTGGGTGACGATGATCTGCCCGGTGCCGACGAAATCGCGACCGAACAGCCCAGCCAAGAGCTTGAAACGGCGGATCGAGTCCTCGGCGCGTGCCAGGCCGGCCGCGAAGTCGCCCCGCTCGATGTCGCTCCGGGCCTCGACCAGGAGACGCGAAGCCTGGTCCAGCTCCTCGTGGAGACCGGTGGTGACGTCGCCTCGGCGGACCTCCTCCTCGAGTGCCGTTGCCTGCCGGATGGCTCTCTGCGCTCGCTTCTCGACCGGCTCGTGGAGGATGAGGAAGGCGCCCCCGCCCAGAACCACGGTCAGGACGACAAAAAGCGCCAGCAACCCCCAGCGGCGGATGCTGTCGATGGAGACCATCACCCAGTCGAGCTCGAGGCGGCGTGGGTTTGGAGACGGCGAGGAGGAGACGAAAGCCATTGTCGACGCCTCTCATACCTTAGCACTGCTCTGGACGCCGGTGCAACCAGCGCTTGGGTTTGAACTTGCTCAACTCGGGAGGGTGGGCTAGAATCCTCTGCCTTTGGGCGTCTGCATAGGGAGGGCGCTTCATGCTCAAGCTGTTGCGGGATCAGTTCAAGAACCTCAAGATCATCCTCTGGTTCGTCGTCTTTATCTTCGTGCTCCTCATCTTCGTGGACTGGGGAGTCGGCCGTGCCGGTCGCGGGGGGCGGGCTGCGCAGGGGATGGACGGGATTGCTGCGAAGATCGGCGACCACCACATCAGCGAGGATCAGTTCCTTCGGGAGCTGCGCAGCACCGAGGAGCGCTTCCGGTCCATGTACGGCCAGCAGTATGAGACGTTCCGCCGTCAGATGGACGTCCCCACCATGACGCTTCAGGGGATGGTGGACCGCACGCTCCTCGTGCAGGCGGCCGAGCGGATGGGTCTGACGGTCTCCGACCAGGACGTCCTGGACAAGATTTTGTCCTTCCCGACCTTCCGCAGGGAAGACGGAACATTTGTTGGCACAGAGCTTTATGAGCGCATCCTGAGGAGTAATCAGAGCAGCCCGGATGAGTTCGAGGCCTCTCTGCGGCAGGAGATGGTGCTGGACAGGCTGCATCAGTCGTTGTCGGCCGGGGTGGTGGTGACCGACGAGGAGGTCGAGGCGGAGTTCAAGCGCCGCAACGAGACAGCCTCGGGCGAGGCACTGTTGCTCCCGCTCGAAAAGAAGCTGGGCGAGGCCACGGTCAGCGAGGCCGAGGCGAAAGCGTATTACGACGCCAACCCGGCGCGATTCAGCCATCCCGAGCAGTGGCAACTGCGCTACCTGCTGGTCGACAAGGCCCGCCTCCGCCGGACGCTGACCATCCCTGAGACCCAGATCGCCGAGTACTACCGGACTCACCTCCAGGAGTTCCGCTCGGAGGAGGAGATCCGTGCCCGGCACATCCTCATCAAGCCGGTCACCCAGGATCCTGCCGGAGACCAGGCCGCCCTCGCCAAGGCCGAGGATGTCAGGAAGAAGGCGCTCGTCGCTGGCGCCGACTTCGCGGCGCTGGCGCGCCAGTACTCCGAGGATGAGGGCAGCAAGGTCAACGGTGGTGACCTGGGCTTCTTCCCGCGCGGGCGCATGGTCGAGGAGTTCACTCAGGCTGCCTTCGCGCTTCAGCCGGGTGGCATCTCGGCGCCGGTCAAGAGCCAGTTCGGGTATCACCTCATCAAGGTCGAGGAGCGCAGGCCGGCCGGGCAGCGGTCGATCGAGGACGTGCGGGAGTCGATCCGCACCACTCTGGCGGACGGGCTCGCGGACGGCGAAGGAAGCCGTCGTGCGACGGCGCTGCGAGAGAAGATCGACGCTGCCAAGCTGACCACCGAGGAGCAATGGAAGGCGCTTGCCGACGACGTGGTGACCTCCAACGTGACGCCGTTCTTCGAGCGCGCCGACTTCATCCCCGGGCTCGGGCGCGATCCCGAGCTGATGGCCGAGATCACCGCCGCCAAGGAGGGCTTTGTCGGCGGCCCGCGGCGCACCGCGCGGGGCTGGATCCTCTACCGGGTCAACCAGACCCGCAGCGCCGGCATCAGCCCGTTCGACGAGGCGAAGGCCGCCGCCATGGAGGCCGTCAAGCGGGAGAAGGCCGTGGCCGCGTGCGCCCAGGAGCTGGAGGGGCGGCGAGCCTCCCTGGCCGGCGCCGACCTTCAGACCGTGGCCACTTCACTGGGTGGTCGGGTGGAGAAGCTCACCGACCACCGGCGCGGCATGGCAGCCGGCGGGCTGGGCGTCTCGGAGGCGCTCGACCGGGCGATCTTCTCGACCCCGGTCAACGGTCTCACCCCAGTGGTCAAGATCACCGACCGCGGTGCCGTCGTGGTCCGCGTCTCGGCCCAGAAGCTCGCGGATGCAGCACAGCTCGAGAAGGACAGGTCGAGCCTGAAGGACAGTCTGGTGCAGACCCAGGTCCAGCAGCTTCAGCAGTCGATGCTGGTCGAGGCGAGGCGGCAGGCGTCCGTGACCGTCAACAGCGCGCTCCTCAGTCGCCTGAAGCCCGAGCAGGAATGATCGGAAGGCTGGCCGGGCGGATCATAGAGCTGGGCCCCGGCGAGGTGCTGTTGGACGTGGGCGGGGTGGGGTACGAGCTGCGCGTGCCCGTCTCCGCCCACGCCTTGCTGTCGGGCCGCGAGGAGGCCACGGTCTTCGTGCACACCCATGTGCGCGAGGACCAGATCGCCCTCTTCGGGTTCCCGACCCGGCCCGAGCGCGACGTGTTCAGGTCGCTGATTGCGGTTGCAGGTGTGGGACCCCGCACGGCCCTGGCGCTGCTCTCAGGATTGACCCCGGCGGACCTCGCGGCCGCCATCGAGGGCGAGCAGTGGCGCCGCCTGGCCGCGGTGCCTGGCATTGGCCGGCGCACCGCCGAGCGGCTCATCGTGGAGCTGAAGGGCAAGCTCGGCGACATCGCTGCGCCGGCAGGCGGCGTCCGCGAGGATGCGGTGTCGGCCCTCCTCAACCTCGGCTACGCCGCGAAGGACGCCGAGTCGGCCGTGGCCGAGGTCTTGCGGACCGGGGGCGAGCTGGGCCTCGATCAGCTCCTCCCGCGCGTCCTCAAGCTGCTCGTCCGGTAGCCCCCACCCACCCGGCACATCAGCGGATCAGGAGATCAGCGAATCAGCACTGATCCTGCCGATGAGCTGATTCGCTGAAGAGCCGATGAGCTGGGTGGGGTAGTATTGGGGGCGTGACTGACGAGGTGCTGCGCCCGACTTGCGACCCGGCGGAGGCCCGCTTCGAAGAGAGCCTGCGGCCTCGCCGCCTGGCCGACTACATCGGGCAGGAGAAGGCCACGGCGAACCTCCGCGTCTTTGTCGACGCGACCCTCGCGCGCGGCCAGGCACTGGACCACGTTCTTCTCTTCGGACCGCCTGGGCTCGGCAAGACCACCCTCGCCCACATCATCGCCAACGAGCTGGGCGTCCCCCTGCAGGTGACCTCGGGACCGGTGCTCGAACGGGCTGGCGACCTCGCTGCCATCCTCAGCAACCTGCAGCCCCACACCGTGCTGTTCGTTGACGAGATCCACCGCATGGCACCGACGGTGGCCGAGATCCTCTACCCGGCCCTCGAGGACTTCACGCTCGATCTCGTGGTCGGCCAGGGACCGGCGGCGCGCACCATGCGGCTGCCACTACCACCCTTCACGCTGGTCGGGGCGACGACGCGGGCGGGCCTGCTGCCAGCCCCACTGCGGGATCGCTTCGGCATCGTCCATCGTCTCGACTTCTACGACCCGGCGAGCCTCGCGACGATCGTGCGCAACTCGGCGGCGGTGCTTGGCGCGCCCCTCACCGACGAGGGGGCGCAGGAGATCGCGCACCGCTCCCGGGGCACGCCCCGCATCGCCAATCGCTTGCTGCGCCGGGTCCGGGACTTCGCCCACGTGCGCGAGGAACGCACCATCACCCTCGAAACGGCACGCTTCGGTCTCGAGCGGCTGGAGGTCGATGCCTTCGGTCTCGACGAGCTCGACCGCCGCCTGCTGGCGACCCTCATCGAGCACTATGGAGGTGGGCCGGTGGGGCTGAAGGCCCTCTCGGCCACGCTCGGCGAGGACGAGGGGACGCTGGAAGACCTCTACGAGCCGTTCCTCCTGCAGGCCGGGTTCCTCCAGCGCACACCGCGAGGCCGTGTCGTGACGATACGGGCCCGCCGTCACCTCGGCTACCCCGCGCCTTCCGTCGAGCAGGGCGACCTGTTTGGAGGCGGCGGCGCGTGAAGGTGCTGCCGGTGCTCGTCAACCCCACTTCCCGGGGCGGGCGATCACAGCCGCCCCGTGCGGAGCTCGAATGTGCAGCGGCCTCGCGTGGGCTGGTTCTGGAGTGGTGGCCGACCGTGGCGCCTGGCCATGCCACCGAGCTCGCCGAGCGTGCCGCCAGGGACGGCTTCCCGGCCGTGGCGGTCTGGGGCGGCGACGGGACCTACAACGAGGCCGCGCGCGGGCTGCTCAACTCCGACACGGCCATGCTGATTCTCCCTGGCGGCAGCACCTCGGTCCTCGCGTACGAGCTGGGGGTTTCCCGCGACCCTGTTCAGGCCCTGACGACGCAGCTCGATGCCGGGCCCCGGGCGATGTCGATCGCCCGCACCGATCACGGCCAGGTTTTCCTGCTCATGCTCTCGGTCGGGCCCGATGCGCGCATTCTCCTGCGCACCCCGAGCTGGTTGAAGAGACGACTGGGCAAGCTCGGGATCGGGTGGCAGTCGCTGGTGGAGTTCCTCAAGGGGAACCTGCCCCGCTTCGAGGTCAGCATGGACGGCGAGGTGAGCGAGGTGGCCTGGTGCATCGCCGGCAACTCCCGCACCTATGCCGGTCCGTACCGGGCCACTCCCGGTGCGGACCCGTTCTCGCCGGGTCTCGAGGTGGTGACCTTGCACCGTCACGGGCGAACCAGGGCCGTGCCCTTCTTCTTCGCCATCTTTCTGGAGCGGCACCTGCGTCTGCGCGGCGTGAAACGGCATTCGACCCTTTCACTCGAGCTGCGCGGCCCCGAGACGATCCCCTACCAGCTCGACGGCGACCATGCCGGCTTCCTCCCCGTCCGCGCCTTCTCCACCGATGACCGTGTCATCGTCCTCCCGCCCGTCCATCCCGGTAGCCGGTGAACGGTGCCTGGTGAGGGGAGGGCCGTCCCTCCGCCCGGGCCAGCCTTGATTCTCCTCTGACCGGGTCGCGCCGAGTGGGACTTCGGGGACCGTGATAGCATCCGACGGGCAGTCGTTGTCACAGGTTTCAGAACGCCTTTCTTGGAGACACCCATGGCCATCGATCGCACGCGCATGAATCAGATCCTCGACCGCGCCGCCGCCGAGGGGCGCCTTGCACTGCTCGAGTGGGAGGTCTACGCCTTCCTCGCAGCGGCCGGCTGCCGGGTCCCGCGGCTGGTGATGGTCCCGGCCGGTCAACCGATGGCCGCGGGTGCGCTGCAGGATCTCGGCGGGGACCGGGTCATGCTCAAGGTCGTCTCGCCCCAGATCGCGCACAAGACAGACGTGGGCGGCGTCAAGAAGGTCGTGGCCGATCCGGAGGCGATCGTCGCTGCCGTCGCGACGATGCTCGAGGAGGTACCGCGCCGCTATGCCCGCTCGCTCGAGAGCAAGCCCGGCCACGCGCCGTCTCAGTACGAGGGGCTGAGCGGAAAGGCACTCGAGGATGCCATCCGCAAGGACATCCGCGGTGTCATGGTGGTCGAGATGATCGCGTGCGAGGGGGAAGGACCGGGCAGCGAGTCGATCTTCGCGCTCCGGCACAACCGGGAGTTCGGGCCGGTCGTCACCATGGGCATCGGCGGCATCGACACCGAGCTGATGGGCGAGGCCTGCAGGAAAGGGCTGGCGGTGGTCAGCGCCAGCGCCGCCCTGCTGTCCGAGGCCTCGATGCTTGAGGCCTTCAAGACGACTCTCTCCTATCGCCGCATGGCCGGGCAGACGCGGGCGAAGCAGAAGCTCGTCGAAGATGCCGAAATCCTCCGCGTTCTGGCCGCCTTCCGCGCCATCGCCGAGGAGTTCGGCCACGACGGCGCAGCGTCCTCCGCGACCGCCGGCTGGACCGTGACCGAGCTCGAGGTCAACCCCTTCGGCATCTCGAACGGAAGCCTCGTCGCGCTCGACGGGCTGCTCAGGTTCCGCCGCCGCGGCGAGCTGCCGGTCGCCCGCCCGCTGGCCTCGATCGAGAAGCTGATGAAGCCAAGGAGCCTCGGCATCATCGGCGTCTCGGCCAAGGGGATGAACATGGGGCGCATCATCCTCGGGAATATCCTGGCGGCCGGGTTCGACTCCTCCCGGGTCTACGTCGTACGGCCCGGCACCGAGGAAATTGACGGCGTCCGGTGCGTCCCGACCGTGAAGGACCTTCCCGAGCGGGTGGATGTCTTCGTGGTCGCGGTCGGCGCCGACCAGGTCCCGGGGCTCATGGAGGAGCTCGTCGAGCACGACAAGGCGGTGGGCGTCATCCTCATCCCAGGCGGGATGGGGGAGAAGGCCGGCGGCGAGAGCATCGAGACGCGGGTCAAGGTGGCACTGCAGTCGGCGCGGACGTTGCACCGTCCCCTCGTCGCCAACGGCGGCAACTGTCTCGGCGTCGTGTCGCGACCGGGCGCCTACCACACGCTCTTCATCCCCAAGAACAAGCTGGTGCTGCGCGAGGACGGCGATTCGAACCTCGCCTTCATCAGCCAGAGCGGCGCCTACATGATCAGCCGGATGAGTAAGCTTTCCTGGATGGGCCCGCGCTACGCCGTCTCGACCGGCAACCAGGTCGACCTCACCATCAGCGACTTCATGCGTTTTCTGGCGCACGACCGCGCCGTGAAGACGATCGGCGTCTACGTCGAGGGCTTCAAGGACAACGACGGCCTCGAGTTCTCGCAAGCCGTGCGGGAGGTCGTGGGCGCCGGCGGGGACGTCGTCTTCTACAAGGCCGGCCGCACCGCCGAGGGCAAGTCGGCGACGAGTGGTCACACCGCGTCGCTGGCCGGGGACCTGGATGTCTGTGAGGCGGTTGTGGGCAGCTCGGGTGCCTACGTGGCGCGCACCTTTGACGAGTTCCTCGACCTCGTCAAGGTGAGCTCCCTCATGGGCCACAAGAGCTGGGGCGGTCGCAAGCTCGCGGCGCTCTCCAACGCCGGCTATGAGGCAGTCGGGATCGCCGACAACCTGCGCGGCGAGGGCTGGCAGCTCGAGCTCGCACGGTTCGAGAGCGCCACCAATGGCAAGCTCCAGGCCGCGCTCGCCAAGGGGAAGCTCGACGCCCTCGTCGACGTGCACAACCCGCTCGACCTTACGCCGATGGCGAATGACGAGGCGCACGAGGATGCCGTCCGTGCCTTCTGCGACGACGCCACCGTCGACCTCGTCCTCTGCTCGACGATCCCGCTGACGCCGGCGATGGCCACCCTGGCAAACGGCGTTCCAGACAGCGAGTCGATCCGGTCCGAGGGCAGCCTCGTCAACCGGCTCGCCCGTGTGCTCACCCGGACGGACAAGCCGATCATCGTTTCGATCGACTGCGGGTCCATCTTCGACCCGATGGCCCAGGCCTTCGAGGAGAAGGGGCTGCCGACCTTCCGGTCGGCCGACGTCGCCGTCCGAACGATGGGGCTCTATCTCGAGGGCAGGATCCGGAACCGGAGGTGAGGGTGTCCCCTCCCGCCAGCGGGACAGGGGACGGGGACCGTGTCAGAGGGAGTTGATCTGGTGGTGGCGGGCCTCCTCGTGGAAGATTTCGCCACGCCCCCTGCTTGTCGCCTTGAGAGGGCTCGCGACGTGTCTCTGCTCCCCCCGCCTCCCTGTCCCCTCGCCCCTGTCCTCTGGGCGAGCCGGAGCGCGGCATGAGAGCGGTCTTCCGCCTGGCCATCCGGCACCTGACGGCGAAGCCGCGCCAGGCGCTGCTGACCGTGGCCGGTGTGGCCCTCGGGGTCGCGGTGTTCATCTTCACCGTGGCGATGATGGACGGCCTGGTCGTGTTCTTCACCCAGCGGCTCATCCGGGTCTCGCCGCTGGTCACGGTGCTCCCGGAGAGCCTCGACGTGCTGGCCGCCAGGCAGTCGCTCCAAAGGGTCGCGGCGGGGGAGGTGCTGGTGCTCTCCCGGCCGCCCGTCCCAGACGACCGCCCCACGGTCCGCGGGGCCACGGCCCTGGCCTTGCGGCTCCGAGAGCTGCCAGGCGTGAAGGGTGTGTCGGTGGCGGCCACGGCATCGGTGGTGGTGTCCTTCGGCACCGTGGCCGAGCCCGCCCTGCTGCTCGGCCTCGATCCCGACGACGAGCGCACTGTCACCGAGCTGTGGGGCGCCATGCTGCGGGGCAGTTGGGACGGCCTCGATTCCCGGAGGGACGGCACGATCCTCGGCGTGCAACTGGCCGATCGTCTGGGGGTGGGGGTCGGGGATCGGTTGGTGGTGGTGGGGGAGACCGGCATCGGACGCGAGCTGGAGGTGGTCGGGATCCTCGGTACTGGGCTCGGTTCTTATGATGAGACCACGGCGATTGTCAACCTGCCGGTCGCCCAGGGGTTGGCGGGGTGGGGCGCCGACGAGGGGAGCGAGATTCGCCTGCGCACGGCGAGCCTGACGAACCTCGACGGGGTTCGCCGCCAGGTCGAGACCCTCACGGGCCACCGGGCGGAGACCTGGGAAGAAGCCAGCCGCTCCTCGCTGCAGCTCTTCCGCATGATCGGCATGACCACGTACCTGCTGACCGGTTTCGTGCTGGTCGTCGCCGGGCTGGGCATCAGCAACAAGCTGACCACGATTATCCTCGACAAGGAGCGGGACATCGCCATCCTGCGGGCGTGCGGGTTCTCGCGTGGTGCGCTGCGAGGCGTCTTCCTGCTGGAGGGCTTGTTGTTGGGGGGCGCCGGGGCGGTGGGGGGGTGCCTGTTGGCCGCGCTGTCCATCGGGTACTTCCAGGCGTTCCCGATTCGCTTCGCCCCCCGTGCAGGCTCGGTGCTGGCGTACACCGAGCTGTTCCTCGCCAACGACCCCCGGTACTACGCCCTGATCGCCGGGATGGCCCTGACCATCGCAGCCGTGGCCGCGCTCCTGGCGGTACGCAAGGCTGTGCGGGTGCTTCCCGTGGAGGTGCTCCGTGGCGCCGCATGACAACCGGTCGAGCGGCGGGCCGGTCCTCGAGGCGTGGGGCCTGGTCCGACGACTTGGGGTGGGGGCCGCGGCGCGTGAGGTCCTGCGAGGGATCGACCTCGCCGTCGAGACGGGTGAGTTCGCGGCGCTGGTGGGCCCGTCGGGCTCGGGCAAGTCGACCCTGCTGTACCTGCTGGGTGGGCTCGACCGGCCCGACGCGGGTGGTGTGCACATCGGCGGCGTGGACCTCTCGGGAGTCGACGACGACGAGCTGGCGAAGCTGCGGAATCGCCTCATCGGCTTCGTCTACCAGTTCCATTTCCTGCTTCCCGAGTTCTCGGCCCTGGAGAACGTGCTCATGCCCCTGTGGGCGCGGGGCGGCGGGACGTCCCGCGACGACCGGGCCTGGGGGACCGAGCTGCTCGGCCGCGTGGGGCTCGGCGAGGCGGCCGGCAAGCTGCCAAAGCAGCTCTCCGGGGGCGAGCAGCAGCGCGTGGCGGTGGCGCGGGCGCTCGTCAACCGGCCGCGACTCCTGCTCGCGGACGAGCCGACAGGCAACCTGGACAGTGCCAACGCGCTGGCCGTGTACGAGCTGTTCCGGGAGCTCAACTCCGGCCTCGGGCAGACGATCCTGGTCGTCACCCATGACCAGGACTGGGCGGCGCGCTCCGACCGCGTCCTGCGTCTGCTTGACGGCCGCATCGTCGCGGACGAGCGCCGTGACGAAGGGGTGGGAGGAAAGGCATGAGGCGATGGATCGTTCTGGTCATGTTGGTGCTCGCGGCGGGCGGCGTGCTCGGGCGCGTGATGTGGCGGAACGTACGCGGCGTCGAGGTGACCCTGGCCGAGGCGAGCCGCGGCCGGGTGGTGGCGGCGGTGTACGCCACGGGCCGGGTGGACACCGACCGCCGCGTCACGGTGCGAGCTCGCCTGACGGCGCCGCTGGCCGAGGTCCTGGTAGGTCCCGGGCAATCCGTGCTCGCCGGCCAGGTCGTGGCGCGGCAGGATGTTGCCAGTGTGGCTCTGGGAGTCGAGCGAGCTCGGGGCGAGCTGGACGCGGCGAAGGCCGCCCTGGCCGAGGCCACCGACGCCGCGTCGCGAGCCGAGCAGCTCGTTCGGCAGCAGTTGTTGTCGGAGGATGCCTGGGTGCGGGCGCGGGAGAGGGCGCGCGAGCTTTCGGCTCAGATGGCCGCCAGCGAGTCGGCCCTGGCCCTGAGCCGCGAGCAGGCTGGATGGGCCGAGCTGAGGGCGCCGCAGGCTGGGGTGGTGAGCAACCTGGCACACCGGGCCGGGGACGCCGTGCGCGAGGGTGACGACGTCCTCACCATCGTCGACCTGCAGCCCGCCTACGTGCGGGTGGGGGTGGACGAGCGCGATTTCGGCCGCATCGCCCTCGGCCAGGAGGTGCGGATGGTCTTCGACGCCTATCCGGACCGCGTCCTGGTTGGCAGGGTCTGGCGCATCCTGCCGACCGTGGACCGCCTCACCAAGTCCGCCGACGTGCTTGTGGAGCTGCCGGTGGAGCGCCCGCCGCTGCAGCTCGACCTCACCGCCACGGTCAACATCGTCACCGGAGTCATCGAGGATGCCGTGGTGGTGCCGCGGGAGGCGCTCACCGGAACCGGAAGCGAGCGGCAGGTCATGCTGGCCGAGCGCTCGCGAGCCGTGCCCAGGCCCGTGAAGGTCGGGGTGTGCGACCCCAGGGGGTGCCAGGTGACGGAGGGCCTCGCCCAGGGCGAGAAGGTCATCTCCCCGCTCCCTGCCACGCTCAAGCCGGGAGCACGGGTGCGCCCGCAGTGATCCCTCACCTGCGCATCGCCGAGGCGCAACTGCGCGGACGCCCGCGCCAGTCGGCGATTGCGCTGCTGTCGGTGGCGGTGGGCGCGGCGATGCTGATCGTCACCCTCTCGCTCACGACGGGGCTCTC
>Ga0116171_10001727_pt1 | contig 21433 bp, 23 predicted proteins | sample AD_JPNHW2_MetaG_FD_89798 | JGI IMG/M metagenome (GOLD analysis project Ga0116171, IMG submission 89798) | Active sludge microbial communities of municipal wastewater-treating anaerobic digesters from Japan - AD_JPNHW2_MetaG | ecosystem: Engineered > Bioreactor > Anaerobic > Digestate | place...
ACCCTGTCCATCTTTTCGATATTCAAACTCACAGGAGAGTGACTCCCCCCGTAGCGCGCAATCGTTAGCCGTATTCCAAACCACGTCACCCGGGGCAAACCGTGCGCGTGGCCAGATTAAGCGAGCCGTCAGCGCCAGCGTCGGGGTGACCGTTACGGTCGGTGTGTCCGTCGGTGTCGCGGTTTCCGTCAGGGTGGGGGTCAGGGTGGGCGTTTGGGTTGATGTAACCGTCGGGCTCGCGGTCAATGTCGGCGTGTCGGTGGCGGTGACTGTTGGTGTGGCCGTTGGCTCTGGCCGGCTCAGGGCGGAACACCCCGTGGCAAGCGCCAACACCAATAAGCTCGAAATCAATAAAAATCGCTTCATGCGCAACGCTCCCATATCAATAGCAAGGTCCGGTAAAAACAAAACTTCCGCCTCTGTCCTTGATGGTGTCCACCGCGTAATACAAGCCGCAGGCATCATAACAAGTCCACCCCACCAGGCAGTCCCCGCTGTAATTTCGGTATTCAAACTCACACGAAACGTTCTCCCCGCGGGCAGGGCACCACTCCCCCCAGGAAACGTCCGCGGCGGTAAAAGTGGCCCGCGGCCACTGCAAATAGGGGCTCGGGAACCAGGTGGGGGTCAGCGTTGGCGTCAGGGTCGGCTCAATGGTCTCTGTCGGTTTGGGCGTCGGCGTGGATGTAGGCGTGGGCAGGGCCGTATTCGTCGGTGTGGGGGTCCGGTTGGCCAAGGCCGTCGCTGTCGCCCCATCCAATGCCACCACCGTGCCGGCCACATCGGTCGCGAGCTGGCCTTGTGCCCCGGGCGAGGCCGACTGAGCCGCCCCGCATCCGGCATTGAGGGCCACCAAAATCAGGGCCAGGGCCACAAACCAGCTTGTTTTCCAGAATTGTTTTTTCATATTTGCTACAGCCCTAAATCCCTGCGGCCCCTAATTGCACGGCCCGGTAAACCCCTGGAATTCAGTGAAGACCTTGGGTAAATTGTCCATGGAGTAATACAGCCCGCAGGCGTCATAACAAGTATGGCTGTAATAGCATACACCGTCATAAAGGCGGTACTCCGATTCGCACGTAACGTTCTTTCCCCGGTCCGGGCAGTTATTTTGCCAATGGTAAATGGTGTTATCAGCCAGTCCTGTGTTGAACGAATTTTTGTACACGGACATCTTCCGACCTTCGTCCGCGAAGAATTCAAACTCCATCACGGATTTGCCCTCCACCTTTGCGTCATGCACGCACACAAGCGAGGTCGCCAGTTCCGGGTCCGGGTTGCAGACCAGGTCAAATTCATCGGCGCGGGCGTACAGGGTATGGTCCACGCCGGCATTCAAGAAGTAAAAAACGGTCTTTTCGTCTTTGTACCATGACCGGTAAAACGCGAAATTGTCCATGAAGCCCGTGAATGGGATGACCGTGGCGGTTGGCGTCAGGGTGATGGTGGGCGTGAGCGTGGGTGTGTGCGTCGCCGTCGGGGTGAGCGTTGGTTCCGGGGTATTGGTGGGTGGGATTACCGTGGCCGTTAGCACGGTTTGGGTGGGTGTTGCCGTCGCGGGCATTTCCATTTGCGCCGCGCACCCGGCAAGGAGCACCAGAGCCATGGCGCTGAGCCAGAATTTCAGGAGTTTGGAAGGCATCATTCCGTCTCTCATAAGAGGATTAGGCTTTTTAGAAAAACCAAAAGCTATTGTACTTCAACCGGAAAAAATCGCGGTGCCAGGCTGAAAGCGCCGGATTAATCGTTTTGCCTGGGCTCGCCTGCCGGGCCCCCGCCGGTTTTTCCGGTCTCTTTTTGCTTTTTTTCTTTCCCCGCGGAGGATGGCTTGGCACCTTTTTTTGCGGGAGCGTGCGCGCCAGCACCGTCACCGTCCGGTTGCCGCAAGAACAATCCAGGGTGTGTCAGCGGGCTTATGGTCTGGAACATGGACGCCATCTCGGCCGGCGAGTACGGCATGTCATTGTCTAGCCACCACAAGAGCAATGCGAGCAGCGAACCAGCCAGGTAATTTTCCAAAAAATCCTTCGGCCCACTCAACGGGGGGGTGCCGCCGTCCTGCTGCACTTCCTCCAGGGCCTGCCCGGCTACATCGCGCATCATCGCCATTAATTGGCGTGTGGCAACCACGCTGCCCTTTCCAATCGTCATGATGCGAAACAGGTCGTAATGCTCCGTGGCCAGTTCAAATAGCCGTTGGACCGCTTTCTGATTGCTCAGGGGCGAGCCCAACGCGCCAGGGGCTGAAGCCGAACCCAGTAAACCCTCCGAAATTTGATGCAACAAATCCTGCAAAAGCTCGTCTTTTTCCTTGTAATGCAGGTAAAACGTTGCCCTGCCAAGGTTGGCGCGCTGGGTGATATCCTGGATGCTGACATCGTCATAGCCCTGGTCCAGGATTAATTCCAATAAGCTCTCTCTTAGTATTTTCCTTGTGCGCTGCACTCTGCGGTCATCTTTTCTTGCCACCAGGATACCTTACACTTTCCCCGCTTCTGTTAATTTATGGACGGGTGTACAGAATTCATTATAAGCAACCCCCCAGAGGCTGTCAATTCCACCCGACTCCACCCACGCGTGTGTCTCTCCAAGCCCGCGATAAGTGCGCTTATCCTGGTAGGCGTTATAATCGTCATCACCATGTTCCGTTCAGAAAGTCCCGCAGCAGGTTCCTCTGCCAATAACATTCTCGGTTTCAATATCGATGGGGAGCGCCTGTTGCTGGTCTACGGCAACCCCTCGGGCTTGGTCTACGAAAGCCTGGCCACCCCCACCCCCCGCGGAGCCAGTTTCCAGACCGTGCTGGAAATCCTGGCCGATCAGGCCGACCGCCTGCTGAGCATCGTGCAGGCCCAACACCTTCCCATTCCGGTGCGTTTATCCGCGGCCATCTCAGGTGATTACCAGGCTCAAACCGGTATCGTCGATTCCGCTGCAGATTTTCCCGATTGGCGCAACGTGCCCCTCAAATCGCAGCTCGAACTTCGCTTCAGCCTGCCAGTCTTTATCGCGCAAAGGGCGGACGCGGGCGCGCTCGCGGAATCCCTTTTCGGCCAGGGTCAAAACGTCCGCAACCTGGTCTTCATTAGCCTCAAACCGGTCGTTCGAGCGGGTATCCTTTCAGGCGGCCGCTTGTACCAGGGCGAAAATGGCAACTCCGGTAAAATTGGCAACCTTATCCTCAGCCCTGCAGGGCCCGCGGGCTTGGGCAGAGCCGGCTCTCTGAATGGCTACGTCAGCGCCACTGGCATGTTGGAATTGGCGCGTTTGCGTCATCCCAGCCATTGGGATGAAGATGTCACGATTGAAAAGATTATCCAGGCAGCCCAGGAAGGCGACCCCTTTGCCACGGAAGTCGTGGAGGAATCCGGCCACCAGCTCGGCCTGGGCCTGGTTGGAACGGTTTTGCTTCTTCGTCCTGATTTGATTGTGATAGGTCATCCAGGTTGCTTGCTTGGGGACCTCCTCACCCGGCCTGCCCGGAATGCCCTCGCCGAGGCAACCGGTCTGGCAGAAAACCAGCTCCCTCGCCTGGCCCATTCCCTTTTGGGGAATCGCCTCCCTGAACTTCAAGCCCTCGCACCGGCCATCTTTGCGGCCCGTAATCCCTAACCAATCCTCCTGCGGGGATAAAAAAACTGCCTTTTCGGGCAGTTTATTTTTCCTGTGCTTACTTTTTTTTCTTTTTCATCGTCTTTTGCTGTTTACGCGATTGCTTGGTCTCACTTTCAAGCGCTTTTTGTGCCTCTTTGGCCTTCCGTCGCGCGAGCGCCTGCTCATCTGATTTTTGAAGCTTCAGGCTGGTGCGTACCGTTTCGTATAAGAAGTAAACAAACATAATCAGGCCCACCACGCCCAATACCAGGCTGCCAAATGCCACGTCGCCAGCAAACGGAACGCCTCTCACGATGGGGTTGCCAAACAGGTAAACATAGGTGTTAAATAGGATGGCGATCACCCGGATTTCGGTCGGGCCAAGCTTGATGCTGGTCATCTCGAACACGCCCGTAACATGCGTCTTGAGTGTCACCGAAATCATCAGCATCAGGTAAAACGCCAGTGCCAGCATGGAAATTCCCAGGTCAGACAAGGTGGAGAGCCCCAGCCCAAAGAAGATACAAAGCGCCGTGAAACCATCGATGGAGTGGTCAAGGAAATAGCCGTAATTCGGTCTTTCCTCGTGGCGATAGCGGGCCAGCGTGCCATCCAGGCTGTCACCATACCAATTCAAGACGAAGCCCAGGCTTGCCAACAGCAGGAACCAGTCCCCTTTGATGACGCCTCTTTGGCCAACCATGATATAGCTGAACAAAACAACGATGGAGCCAACAACGCCCAGCGCGGTCAACATGTCCGAATTGACCCAACGGGGCATGTGGCGGGCGAAAAAAGCCAGGGCTGGCCGTTCCAATGGCCCCAATAAAATATCGTTTACGCGCTTATCTTTTTCAATTTTCGTCGAACTACTCATAATTTTTCCTCAATTCCTAATGATCTAAATGAAGTTCAGATAATGCCTCAGGCCACACGGGATAGAACATCGCCCATTGGTCTGGATTCTGGAGGATAAATTTTTCGGCTGCCGCCGCCACCATGCCCGCATTTAGCTCATATTCCTGCGCCGGGTCGCCATGCCGTTCAAATGGAATAGGCTCAGAGCAGTCCATGAACAATCTGTTGTCTGGCATCGTCATCCCACAAGCGACCCGGACAGTCGCGTTCGTGTCCACAGCCAGGCGGACGTAAAAAACCGGGAGGCTGGCCGGCCGGCCAAAAAACAGGGGTTTGTATTTCACTTCCCCATCTTCCTCAATCGGACGGTCCATCCCCGTGACCAGGCAGGCGCCTTCTTTAAGCAGTTTCTTGGCCTCGCGATAGGTCCCAAAGTCAATCGGCCTGATAAGCATGCCGGATTTTTCGCGCAGCTTGTTCTGCGCGCGATAAGCGTTATTGGGAGTGGGAAAAGAAAGCACGTAAGGCCGCAGGCCAAGCCGTGTCAGCATCAGGCCAAACAGGTCAAAGCTGCCCAGATGTGGCCCAAGCAGGATGGTGGGCTTTTTTTCCTCGATGGACTCACGCAGGGCTTCCTGCATCCGGGGTGAAATTTCCAACAACCCGCGCGCTTCCTTCAGATGCTGGGTGAAATAAAAGTAATCAAACAGGGATCTCGTGATGTGCCGCATCACCTTGCCAGCCTGTTTCTCCAGGTCAGCGCCGCTCAGCGTCCCCCCAGATACCACCCATTGGTTGGCCATGATGTTTTGCACCATGCCGCTCTCCCCCCGGCGCGTCATGATATCGGCTACAAATCTCGCCAGCTCACGTCCAGCCTTGAGCGAGAGTACCCCGCCCAGCAGCTGTCCCAGCCTGACAGACCCTTCATCCTGTAAGAATTCCTTGATGCCCATGGTAGTAAAGTTTAATTTTACCTTAATGCCACGCGGGTTGGTGAAGTCAATTTTACCTGTGATAACAACGCGTTAACCTCCACCCACCCCTCGGGGGTACCTGACCCGCTTCCGTCGGAATTTTGTTCCTCGTCTCCTCCCGGGAGGAGGGTCGAATATGCCCAACCTCGGAAGACAGTAATCGCTTGCATTAGCATTTCGTTTCTAGCCTCCTCCTGAGAGGAGGGGGACCGCTTGCGGTGGAAGTGGGATCTCCATAATCTGGCAATTGGTTATTTAACCCTCTCCGCTGGACGCCAAGCCCCACTACCGCAGGTCTGGGAAAGCTCCACTATCGCGACCCCGTTGTTACTTGCCAGCCACCATCCCCATTGCTTACCGCTGCCCCCTTGCCTGCGAAACCGGCCGGCGCAGCAGCGACTGGCCCACCAACGCCAGCACATACGCCGTCGCCATCAGCAGGATGATGACCGCCCCTGAAGGCAGGTTGAGCGCGTACGAAAGAATCAACCCCACCGTGGTGAAAAACACGCTGATGGCCACCGATGCGAGCATGATTTGTTTCATATTCTTCAAGAAAAGGTTGGCCAACGCCGGAGGAATGGTCAGCAGGGCGATGACCATAATCAGGCCAACCACGCGCATGCTAATCACCACCGTCAAGCCTATCAAGGTAATCATGCCCAGGTAAATCGCGGTGATTGGCAGGTTGCGCACCGTAGTAAAGCTTTCGTCAAAAGACATCGCCAACAGCGTGCGGTAGAAGAACAGGATGAAAACGAGCGCGATGAGCGCGATGGCGAGCATCAGCGCCAAGTCCAGGTTTGATACCGCCAGGATGCTCCCAAACAGGTAGCTCATCAAATCGGCTTTGTACCCCGGGCTTAAGCTGATGAAAATGATGCCAACAGCCATCCCAATCGCCCACATCACCCCAATGATGGTGTCCGACCGCGCGTGCGACTTGCGGTGCACCCATCCCATGGCCAGCGAGGAAATAACGCTGAACAACACCGCCCCAAGCGTGGGGTCAAAACCAAAATAATACGCCAAACCCACTCCGCCATACGCCGCGTGGGCGATACCGCCGCTGATGAACACAATCCGGTTCAACACCACCAGCGTCCCCACCATCCCACAGGCCACGCTCACCAGCAGCCCGGCCAGTAGGGCGCTGCGCATGAACGCGTACGAAAAAAGCGTGCTCAAGTAGCTAATCATGCGTCTCATCCCCCTCGTGGTCAGAAAACACGCGGTGTGGCAGCCCATGCGCGATGAGGTCCACCGGGCACTCATACCCTGAGACCAGCATTTCTGGTGTAACGGTCTTCTCCCGGTGGTAAACCAGCCGGCGGTTAACACACCCGATGGTCTTCACATAGGTCGAGATGGCCGTGAGGTCATGCGAAATTAACAGGATGGCAATTTGCTTGTTCAATTTGGCCAGCAACTCGTACAACCTTCCGCTCGTCTGCGAATCCACGCTGGCGGTCGGCTCATCAAGCAGCAGCACCTGGGGTTGGGTCACCAGCGCCCGGGCGATATAAACACGCTGGCGCTGCCCGCCTGATAGCTCATTAATGGACCGCCTGGCAAGGTCGAGCATATCCGTCTGGCGCAAAGCCGTCTCAATGCTCGCCCGATCGGTATCACTCAGGCGCAGGTTAGCAAAAAGGTCCGGTTTGAGCCGCCCCATGCTCACCACATCCCAGACATTAATCGGAAATGAGCGGTCCTCCGCCTGGATTTGGGGAACATACCCAATCAGGTGGCGCCCCAATTCAGGCTTGTTGCCCATGATTAAAACCTGGCCTCTTTCAGGCCTCACCAGCCCGAGGATGACCTTGATGAGCGTTGTTTTCCCTCCCCCGTTTGGGCCGATCAGGCCAACATAATCACGCGGGTACATCACAAAGTTGACGTCTTCCAAAACGCTGTCCCGGTCATACCCGGCCCATACCGCCTTAAGCTCAATGACAGGTTGTTCAGCCGCTTTCGCGGCCATTAGTTCCCTCATTTCAGCGCTCCTTCCAATGCTTTCGCCATGGCAAGCATGTTCGCGGGCCAATCCCGCGCCATTGGGTCCAAAGTGACCACCTGTGCAGCTCCAATTTGGCTGGCAATCGACTCAGCCATCTTGGTGCTAAACCCTTGCTGCGTGAAGAGCACGGAAACCTGGTACTCCCTGGCAAGGTCCAAAAGGGCCGCCAGCTGTTCCGGGCCTGGCTCCTGCCCCCCGACCTCCACCGGTAGCATCGTCAGGCCGTACTCCCGCGCGAAGTATCCCAGGGCGGGATGAATGATCATGAAATGATTGCGCGTGATGCCCTGCAAGGTGTTCCGCACCTGCTGGTCCACCTGGTCAATCTGAACCTCAAGCGCCGCCAGGTTGTCTTCAAAGCTCGCGGCCGATTCCGGATGTAAGGCTGCCAGCGCTGCCGCGGTATTTTCCGCGATTTGCTTCAAAAGCGCCGGCGAGAGCCAAACATGCGGGTCCAGCATGCCCTGTTCCCCCTCCTGCGTGCCAGTCACCCCCAGCTGGATCGACGATACCATCGGCATCCGTGTGATTCCTGCCACGGAATCCACCACGCTCATCTTCGGGTTCGAAGCTGAAAACCGGGGCAGCCAGGCCTGCTCAAATTCAACGCCAATTGTCAGGTAGAGCTCGGTGCCGGCCAGCGCGGCCATTTGGGCCGGTTTCGGTTCGTAGGTGTGCGGGTCGTCGGAGGGGCCGGCCATCGCCTGGACGGAAACAAGGTCCCCGCCAATCTGCTCAACCACCCATGCCTGAGGCGGGATGCTGACCGTCACCAGGATTTTATTGTCAGGCACGCCTGTCGGTTGGGCGCCACAGGCGCTCAGGGCAAGTAGAAACACGAGTAAATACAAAATAACTTTTTTCATTCTTTCTCGTCCGCGTGTTTGGACTGGCATTCAGGGCACAGCCCATAGAGCTGGAGCAGGTGATCCCTCACCTGGTAATGCGTTTGGTTTTCCACGTGGTCAATCAACTCCGAAAGGTCCTCCAACCCCGAAAATTCCACAGCGCGTTGGCATTCCTGGCACAAGATGTGATGGTGGTGGCCCTGAGCCGCGGCCATATACCCCATCTCGCCCTTGCTGCGGTATACGACCTCCACGATACCCAGCGCGCTCAGCAGACCCAGCGTGCGGTAAACGCTCGCCAGGCCAATCGCCTTGTGGTCTCGCAGCAGGGTTTGATGTAATTCCAGCGGGGTGAGGGGTTGTTGCGCGCTTTCCAATACCGCCATCACCCGCATGCGCGGAGCGGAAACCCGAAAACCCAAATCCGAAAGTTGTTTTTGCCAGTTCATGTTCTGTCTGTTTATTGAAATTAATTATCAATAAGATTATACTCGCGGCCCAAACCTTGTCAACAAAGCCTGTCCATCCTTGCCCCGCCCGGGATAAACAGCTAAAAGCGACGGAATCCTTGGGCTCTTTCAATATCCCCATCCCCAGGTAAAACCTTTGCCCTAACGAACGCCCACACTCTGATATAATCATGCGGCTCAAAAAGGATACGAATGGGCATTCGATTGGAGAAAAATGGAAGAAAATGAATTAAGCATCGTGCAGGAAGATGCCGTGGTGCAAATCGCTTATAACCTCACCGTTTCCGGCGAGGAAGTTGAATCTGATACGCTTGAATACCTGCATGGGTATGGCAACATCATCCCTGGCCTCGAAACAGGGCTGGCCGGCCTTAAAGTCGGCGAAAACCGCAAAGTTCACGTCGCCGCCGAAGACGCTTACGGCGAATACGACCAGGACCAGGTGATTGAGGTCTCACGTTCCGCTTTCCCAGCGGACTTTGAAATCCGCATGGGTGAACCCATGCGCCTGCGCGATGCCGCCGGGCACATTTTCCAGGGTGTGGCCACCGCGGTGAGTGAGGATACCGTTGAGCTGGACCTGAACCACCCCATGGCTGGTAAAGACCTTGATTTTGATGTCACCGTTTTGGGCGTCCGCCCCGCCACCGAGGAAGAGCTCCAGCATGGTCATTTGCATTACGGCTGCTCCTCCTGCGGCAGTGATGGCGATTGTTCTGACGGCTGCTGCGGCTAAAAAGAGACTGGCATACAAAAACCAGCCGGGACAACCCGGCTGGTTTCATTTAAACTTCAGCTTGCGCGCTTCTTATTCCTCGGCCACCAGCGCCGCGATGCGCACGATGACGTCGTGGGACTTCTCGAGCCCGTTCACCGAAAGATACTCAAAGCGTCCGTGGTAATTACCACCCCCCGTGAACAGATTGGGGGTCGGAAGGCCCATATAGGAGAGCCGGCTGCCATCCGTCCCGCCCCGTACCGGCACTTCCTTTGGCTCAATTCCCAGTTCCCGGTACGCCCGCCGGGCCACGTCCAAAATCTGGGGGTGGGGTTCAATCATCTCGCGCATGTTGAAATATTGGTCCCTGATGGTCACTTCCACCGTTCCCGCCCCATAACGCCGGTTTAGGAAGTCGGCTGCCGCGAGCATTTCCTGCTTCATGGCCTCAAATTTATCCATCGCGTGATCGCGGATGATATATTCCAGCCGGGCGTTCTCCGCCGCCCCGCGCATTTCGAAGAGATGGATAAAGCCCTCCCGGCCTTCCGTGTTTTCAGGCCTCTGGAAGACAGGCAACAATCCCTGGTATTCCATCCCAATCAGCGCCGCATTGAGTAATTTGCCCTTGGCGCTTCCCGGGTGAACGCTGCGTCCATGGATGATGACCTCGGCGCCTGCCGCGTTGAAATTCTCATATTCCAGCTCACCCAACTCTCCCCCATCCACCGTAAAGGCGAAATCCGCCCCAAACGCGGGTACATCAAAATGGTCCACGCCGGCTCCCACCTCTTCGTCCGGGGTGAAAGCCACGCGTATCCGTCCATGTTGGATTTCAGGGTGTTCTTTCAATGTGCGCATCGCGCTCATCACTGCCGCCACGCCGGCCTTGTCATCAGCCCCCAGCAGGGTTGTTCCATCTGTCACCACCAGGTCCTCGCCAACGCGCTTGCTCAATTCCGGGAATTCCCTCGGGGAGAGGTAAATGTTCTTTTCGGCATTCAGCAGGATGTCACCCCCGTCATATCCCTCAACCACCCTCGGCCGCACGCCCTCGCCACTCGCGTCGGGGCTTGTGTCCATGTGCGCCAAAAAGCCCACCACGGGGCAGGGCGTGTCCATGTTGGCAGGCAGAGTGGCGGTCACATATCCCCATTCATCCAACCGGACGTCCTCAAGCCCGATTTTCTCGAGCTCCGCGACCAAAACCCGGGCGAGGTTCAACTGTTTGGACGTGCTGGGGTAAGTGTCGCTCTCACGGGATGATTGGGTATCAATTTGCACATAATTCAAAAACCGTTTCAGGGCATCAGACACAGGATTTTCTCCTCAATGAATTTTTCGTTTGAAAATTCTATCACCTGCGGAGGCCAGCTTCAACTTTCAGCCCTCCATCGCGCCCCAGACCACCCTCATGATGCCCACATAGCAGATTTAGCCCAGCCGTTTTTTCTGGCTTGGATTAAAATGACCGTCAGAATGGCACCCAACCGCTCTACCCACCCGCGCTTCATCCTCCTCGCCCTGGTGTTGCTCGCCTTGCTGTTGGCCTTCGCGGCCCTCCAGAAGCCGGACCCGGCCGGTCCCAACGCGATTCCGGACGAGCTGGGCCCCTCTCTCACCTACGAGATTGTCAGCCGCTACCCGCACGACCCAACCGCCTACACCCAGGGGCTGGTCTTTCATGCCGGCGTTTTCTATGAGAGCGCCGGCCTCTACGGGGAGTCTTCCCTGCGGGAGGTTGACCCCCAGACGGGCACCATCAACCGTCAAAGTCGCTTGCCAGACGCGTACTTCGCGGAGGGCCTGGTTTTGCTGGGCGGCAAGCTCTACCAGCTCACCTGGCGGGAACAAACCGGTTTTATTTACGATTTGGACTTCAACCTGCTCAATACCTTCACCTACCCCACGGAGGGTTGGGGCCTCACCACGGATGGCACCTACCTCATCGTGTCAGACGGGTCGGACAAGCTGACCTTTTACGACCCCGAAACTTTCTCCCCCGCGCGTGAGGTATCGGTCACCTGGAACGGCCAGCCAGTCCGGCTGCTTAACGAACTCGAGTACATCCAAGGCGCTGTCTGGGCCAATATCTACCTGACGGACCAAATCGCGAGGATTGACCCAGCCAGCGGTGCTGTTCTCTCCATGCTTGATCTCACCGGCCTTCAACCAGCTGCCAACGCGGCAGTCCCCGGCGAGGTCCTCAATGGTATCGCTTATGACCCTGAATCCGGCCGGCTGTTTGTCACCGGCAAACACTGGCCCTGGTTATATGAGATTCGGCTGAGCAACCCGGAAATTCAGCCCACTCCCCTCAGGCCATAATAACCTGCTGGCGCAGCGTGTCGAGCCTGGCCTGTAAAAGCACCGGCAGGGTATCCAAAAGAAAGTAAGGCCCCGAACCTTCCGAAGCCACCGCCGCGCTTATCTGGCCGCACAGCGCCCCCTCGAGCGGGTCATAATCCTTGCGGTAGTTCAACAAGAATCCCCCATCAAATGCGTCCAGCATATGCGTGGGGTCCACCAACCGCGCGGGGTAAGCTGGGATAATCCATCGCTTCTTTCGCACCCGGTCATACAGCCACGCCGAGCCATCCTGGCGGTGGATAATCACGAATTCCGGCCCATACCCCGACAATATCTGGGCGATTTCCCACAAATCCACGCTTCGCCCCTGGAACAACTTTAGCGCTTGCGTTTCCGTGGTCATAAAAGTGGTCAGGTCACATAGCAAGCCGCGCATATCTTCCCAGAATAGCGGGTCCATGTAGCAACTGGCGGAGCGCATCGAAAGCGATTGAATCATCCCCGCTTTGATGACCGAGGGCAGTATCTTGTGCGAGATGAAATCCATCGGGCAAATGTGCGCGGCGGAAACCTCCAAAAAAGGCCTTGGCATATCGGTCACGCGGAACGAATCCGCCAGGTAATCCAGCTTGCTGCAGCCCCGGCGCATATTCGGCTCATACCCCAACAGTTCCCGCGGGAATTCCATGCCTCTCTCAGAAAAATAGGTGGGTGGGTTTTCAAAATGCGCGGTCAGGGGGTCGGAATAAGCCACAAAAAAACGGTCATCAAACGCCGACTCCGCGGTGCTCACGCCGCTGGTATCAAACCCCATCCCGGCCAGCCGCCCCAGCCATTCCAGTGGGTAGTCAGCGTTCACCCGGGCCACCAGGCCTGCGCGGCCTCCCCAAAGCGCCAGCGAGGAAGCTGTGTAAGCCAGGTTGCCACCCAATTGGTTCACCCTGGGGGGGCGGTTAAACGGAAGCAGGTACTCGCGTTTAAGTTGGCCAACCAGGGTGGCATCCAAAAGTTCTGATGGCTCAGGACCGCTCATTTATCCTTGTTTGAAAGGGTCATCTCCAAAAGGCGCTTGTGGTAGGTCTCCATGTCAGGGGCCGGCGCGGGATATTCCATCTTCATGTCTTCCAGCGCCTTGCGCAGGATGGAGGCGATTAGCCAGTTGCGGTACCACTTTTTGTTGCCCGGGATGACATACCAGGGCGCCCATTCCGTGCTGGTCTTGTTGAGCATATCCTCGTACGCCTTCATGTAATCGCTCCAGCGCTCGCGCTCGTCCAGGTCGCCCGGGTTAAACTTCCATTGCTTGGTGGGGTCTTCCACGCGCGCCAAAAAGCGCTCAGCCTGCTCCTTGAGATCGACATTGAGGAAAAACTTGAGAATGGTCGTACCCTCGTCCACCAGCAAACGTTCAAACTCGTTGATGTGCCGATACCGCCGCGACCACACTTCCTCTGGCACCAGGTTGTGCACGCGAACCACCAGCACATCCTCGTAATGAGAGCGGTTGAAGATGACAATCTCACCCTTGCCTGGCGCTTGGGCGTGCACGCGCCACAGGTAATCATGCGCGAGTTCCAGCGGAGATGGTGTCTTGAAAGCCGCTACCCTCACTCCCTGGGGGTTGACGCCTTCAAACACCGCCCGGATGGTGCCGTCCTTGCCACCGGTATCCATGGCCTGCAGGATGACCAGCAGCCTATGCTTCCCTTCGGCGTACATTTTTTCCTGGAGGAATTCGATGTCCTTGTTCAGCTTGAGCAGGGCTTCCTTGCCGTCGGACTTGTTGCCGTCAAACAGGCTCGCGTCGTTGGGATCATAATCCTTGAGGGAAATCTTTCCCTTGTCTGGCACACGATATTTTTCTTCTTTCATTCACACCCTCCTTTCCGGGTATTGGCTAATTATATACCGTGGCCTCCCGGGTTGGCGCGCCTGCACTGGCCCATTTTCACACGCTCCCGCAAACACAAACGCCGCCTTTTCAGGCGGCGTTTGTGTCCTAATCAAAAGCTTGTTTTATTTGTTGTCAATGACCGAAGAGGGATTCTTATCCTTCACTTCGATTTTCCTGGGCTGGGCCTCAGGTTTCTTGGGAAGGTGGATAATCAGCACGCCATTGTTGCTTTCAGCCGAAATCGCGTCTGCGTCCACCAGGCCGGGCATGGTCACACTGCGGTAGAAGAAGCCATAGTTGCGTTCGCGCACATGGTACTTGCCTTCTTCTTCATTCTTGTTTTCTTCCTCAACCTCACCCTTCACAGACAGGGTATTGTTATCGTAGGTGATTTCGATGTTCTTGGGATCAAAACCAGCCATATTCGCTTTTACCCGGTATTCCTTGTCATTCTCAATGACATCGAGTGGGAAACCTGAAGGCAAAGGCTCGCTGTCCATATCGAAGAAGCGATTCATCGCCTTCTCAAAGTTGTACATGTCTTTCCAGTAAGGATTGCGTCGAATCATATAAGCCATACGTACCTCCATTCAATCTACTTTATTGTTGTTACGCTCATAGTTTAGAAAACAGGCATAAGAGACGTGTTAGCAATTTCTATATGGTTTATAAGAATCGCCCGGACCGCCTTCCAGCCACTCACGCGTACAAGACTCGCCCCATTCCGGGTTTGACGGCAGGTCCGTATTCGTGCTATACTTCGCCTCGATGCCTGCCGTTTGGCATTATGATTCGCAAGTTTATTAAAGCAAGTGATTTTTGTCTTTGATTCGCGCTAAATCCCCAGGAGGCAGGTCCCCGTGGGGGTTTTTCATTTCCCCCGCTTAACATTAAACATCACCAGCATGAACGCTGGATAAACATTGAAGGAATATATATGAAATCAAAAACATTAAGAATCATCCCCCTGGGAGGGTTGGGTGAAGTGGGCAAGAACATGACCGTCTACGAATACGATGACAAAATCCTCATCGTGGACGCCGGTATGATGTTCCCCGATAACGATATGATCGGGATTGACTACATCATCCCCGATTTTGAATACGTCAAGCAACGCGCCAACAAGGTGGTTGGGGTTGTTGTCACCCATGGCCACGAAGACCATACCGGCGCCATTGGCCACCTGCTCGAATCCGTGGACGCGCCTGTCTATGCCACCCCGCTCACCCTCGGCCTCATCCAGGCCAAGCTGAATCGGCGCGGCTTCAACAAAAAATCTCGCCTGGTCACTGTCCACGCGGGTGAAAGCGTGCAAATTGGCCCCTTTAAAGTGGACTTCTTCCACGTCTGCCACTCTGTTCCTGATGGCGTCGGGTTGGGCATTGAAACCCCCGCGGGTTTGGTTGTCCACACCGGGGATTACAAGTTTGATCACACCCCCGTGGATAATTGGCCCACGGACTACGCCAAGCTCGCGGAGTTCGCACGCAAAGGTGTTTTGGCCCTGCTGGCAGACTCCACCAACGCGGAACGCCCGGGTTGGACGCCTTCCGAACGCGTGATTGACGCCGCGCTTGATAAAGTGTTCCAACAGGCCAAGGGCCGTATCATCGTCGCCACTTTCGCCTCCCTCATCTCACGCATGCAACAGGTCGTGGATGTCGCCGCGCGCTACAACCGTAAGGTGGCCTTTGTTGGGCTCAGCCTTACGGAAAACATTCGCATCGCCCAGGAGCTCGGCTACATCAAGCTGGATGAAAAGATGATTGTCTCACAGGACGTCGCCCTCACCATGCCCGAAAGCAAGGTGGTTCTCCTGGTGACCGGCTCACAGGGTGAGCCCACCTCCATCCTGGGCCGCCTGGCCAATGGAACCAACCGTCGCTTTGAAATAAAGGCCGGCGATACGGTCGTCCTCTCCTCCCATCCCATTCCGGGCAACGAGGAGCTGGTCTATCACGCCATCAACAGCCTTATGGAACAGGGCGCCGAGGTTATCTACGAGGCCATCGCGCCGGTGCACGTCTCCGGGCATGCCAGCCAGGAAGAAATGAAACTCCTCCTGCACCTCACCCGGCCGCGCTACCTCATCCCCGTGCATGGCGAGCTGCGCATGCTTAAGCAACACAGGCGCCTCGGTCTTGACGTGGGCATGGATGAGAAGCAGATTGCGATGGTTGAAAATGGCCGCGTCATCGAATTCACCCATGGCGAAATGAAACTGGGCGAGCGCATCCCCGGCGGTTATGTCTTCGTGGACGGCACCGGCGTTGGCGATGTGGATGCCTCAACCATGCGCGAACGCGAGGAGATTGGCCAGGATGGCATTGTCCTGCTGAATATGGAAGTGGACCGCAAAACCGGCAGTCTCAAAGACTTCGAAATCATCAGCCGCGGTTTCATGACTCCGGAAGAATCCGAGAGCCTCTTCACGGAAATGCGCCGCAGGGCAAAGAAGATGATTGACCACAACGCGGGCAACATGCAGGGCGAAATCAAGAAACTGGCCCAGTCCATGATTTTCGAGGAAACCAAGCGTAAACCCATGGTTTTCACCACCATCACGCGCAACTAAGCCTCCATAAGCCTTTCAATACCACAAAACAGCCCGAATCCGGGCTGTTTTGTTGAATCAGGACGCGTAACACCTTGCGGGGCCAGGAGGTAAAATTATCCCCACAATGAGAAACTGAGGAAACACCATGTTCCGCTCCACCGCGTACCGCCATTCTTCTGAATATCCAATCCTGTTTGTCACCCTCTTGTTAACGCTTGGGGTTGTTCTGTTAACCGCTATGCTCACGCAGTGCCTGAGCCTGCTATTAATCCTGCTGATGTTCGCTTTCACCATTTGGAGTACCAACGCCATGCAGAAAACCCTCATGGCCAAGGCCTTCCTTGTTCATCCTCAAACCGACCCCCGCCTGGCTTCAATCGTGGAAACCTGCCACAAGCGCCTAAAGCCTGGCCCCTTGCGCGTCTATATCGTCAGGCAGCAGATGGTGAACGCCTATACTTTTGGCTTGAGCGACCCGAAATCCGTGGTGGTCTGTGAACCAATGCTGCGCGTGATGTCCCCCGGTGAGCTCTCCTTTGTCATCGGCCACGAGATGGGCCATGTCGCCCTGGGCCACACCTGGTTGAACACCCTGGTGGGCGGTCTGGCGGGCTCTCCCTCCCCCTACGGCATCGGATACCTCGTTTATCTCATCTTTCAGTGGTATTCACGGGCCTGTGAGCTGTCTTGCGACCGGGCCGGCCTGTTGGCCTGCGGCAACCTGAACCAGGCCATTTCCGCCCTGGTGCGCCTCAGCGCCCCCAACGCCAAAACAGCCCAGGAATTTGACACCGCCCTTGCCAGGGTCGACGCCGAAGACGACACCCTGGTTGGTCAACTGCAGGAAAGCTTCCAATCCCATCCGCTGATTATCAAACGCATCAACGCACTCAAAGCTTACGCCGTCAGCCCCGAATATCGCCAGCTTCAGCAAGCCATGGACCGCAACCTGGCCGCGTAATCTTCCGTCCTCCCCTATCACAACATAAACAAAGACCGCCTTTCAGGCGGTCTCTTTGGTCCCGGATTTCTCCGCGGATATAGGTTCACTTTTATGCGGTGTCTCCGTGGCACCCTTTTCACCACTCGCGCTTTCAGAGGGCTCGCTCCGGTGATTGCCGGAGTAAGTCTGCCCGGAGGGGGAGCGGTGATCCGTGGCGTAGAATCCTTTTCCCTTGAACACGATCCCAACGGGTTGAAACACCTTGCGCAACCCCGCCGACCCGCAATTCGGGCAAATGGTCAGGGGATCATCCGTAAAATGCTGCGAAGCATCAAAATGGTAATCACAAATTTCACAACGATACGTATAAACTGGCATAATTCTCTCTAATCCTGCTTCTTGACAAAGCATTATAGTACCATATATCCCCGTTCAGCCGCTTGTCCAGTTTTTCAAATAAAACTCATACATAAATGATTATGACATTACATCAAATAAACTCGCGCCTTGCGCTGGTATAATCAAAAAATGAGAAATACCCGGGCTTTTGGGTTACTGATTGCGTTGGCTTTGCTGGCCGCTTGCGCGCCAAAAACAGAAACCCCGTCTTTCCCATCCCCCATTTCGGTCATTCACTCCCTCACCGAGGAGACGCCCACCCCCACAGCAACGCTCAGGCCTTACCCTTCCGACACCCCCACCACCGTGCCAACCGCCACGCCGGTTGCCACGGATACGCCCGTCCCCACCCCAACCCCTACCTTTGAGCCGGTTTACCACGTCGTTGACGAGAACGATGTCATGTTTGATATCGCGCTCTACTACGGCGTCAGCCTGGATGCCCTGAAAGCTGCCAACCCCACCGTCATCCCCAATGCCATGCGGGTCGGCACAGTCCTTCTCATCCCAGTCACGCCCACACCAGCCGCCAACGCGGGCGCTAGCCCAACCGCGAGCATGCCCCTCCCCACGGAGCTGGCGGAGGTTTCCCTTCCAACCGATTGCTACCGCGATAGTGCCAGGGGAGTTTACTGCTTTGTCACGGTTGCCAACACGAGTGATAAGCCCATCGAAAATATTTCAGCAATCGTCAGCCTCGGCAGCGCGATTGCTCCGGAGAAGCGGGAACAAATCGCCATTCTGCCCTTCAACATCCTCCCTGCCGGCAAAACCCTGCCGTTGGTGACTTACTTCATGCCCCCCACCCCTGAGGACTTCACGGCCACTGCCCGCCTCGATTTTTCCCTCCCGGTGTCGGATGGCACCAACCGTTACCTGCCCGCCTCGGTGATTAATCTCAAGGTAGCCCTGGACGAGGAAGCCCTCAGCGCGGAGGTGCGCGGCGATGTCTTCTTTGTCGACCCCCAACGCCCGGCCAGTTCCGTTTGGGTTCTGGGCGTGGCATATTCCGAGGACGGCCACGTACTCGGGATTCGTCGCTGGGAGGCCAAGCCCCCCATCAGCACCCGGCAGACCCTGCCCTTCAACTTCACGCTCTACAGCATAGCCGGTAAGATTGATGAAGTGAAGGCCTTCGTTGAGGTCAGGCCCATTTTTAAGTGAAGCGCTCATGACCAACCCCCTGCTCCCGGATTTGGGTCAAAGGACCTACATCATGGCCATCCTCAACCTGACCCTGGATAGCTTTTCCGGCGATGGTTTACTCCAAAAAGCGCACCCCCTCGAAGAAACGCTTGCCCAGGCCCGGCGCTTCGTGGCGGAAGGCGCGGATATCCTGGACCTTGGGGCTGAATCCACCCGCCCCGGGGCGCGGCCCGTCAGCGCGGAGATGGAGCTTGAAGCGCTTCTGCCGGTCCTTCCCCTCCTCAGGCAGGAATTGCCGAACGTGGTGATTTCCGTGGATACGTACAAAGCCTCCGTCGCCGAGGCCTGCCTGCAAGCCGGCGCGCAGATAATCAATGATGTCTGGGCTTTCCAAAAGGACGAAGGAATGGCCGCTGTGGTTGCCAAACATGGCGCCACCGTTGTCCTGATGCACAATCGCAGTGCTCACCAAACTGAAGCCACGGCCCTCGGCGGCCGCTATGTTGATGTCCATTACGATAATATTGTCGCGGAAGTGTCCGCCGGCCTGTCAGATGCCGTCCATCTCGCTCAAATTGCTGGCATCGCGGATGAGCGCATCCTGGTGGACCCGGGCATCGGCTTCGGGAAAACCACCGCGCAAAACCTTCAACTGCTCAAACACCTCGCCCGCCTGCGGGAGCTTGGCCACCCGATTCTCCTGGGCATTTCGCGCAAGTCCTTCATCGGTTATACCCTGGACCTTCCCGTGGACCAGCGCCTGGAAGGCAGCCTGGCCGCCAACGCCTGGGGCATCCTGCACGGCGCTGACGTCGTGAGGGTCCACGACGTGCTCGCCACGGTTCGGCTCGCCCGCATGTTGGACGCGATTCGCGCCGCTTGATTTTTTAATAACCAGCTGATTGCCCTGTTTATCCCTCATCGGCCCGGGATGCATTAATGATTCCATCCGCCAGGGACTGTAGTTGGTCCCGGTCGATGCCAGTAAAATGGCTTTCCTTCCAATACAGGTCCAGCAGCTCCAGGGGTGTCAGGTTTTCCGTTTCGTGGCTGTCGCCAATCCGCCCGCGCGGACGGTCGCTTGGCCGGCGGTAGAGCACGAACTGGAACGCCTCCACGGCCTTCTCCTGCAAGCGCCTCTCGTCAATCAGCGGCTCCAGCTCCCGGGGGAAGTCAATCGTCAGGCGCACGATGGCATCCTTCATCTCTCCAGCCTCAGCCAGGGCCTCCAGCAGCTTATCCATCAGCCGCTCTTCCCCGCTAACCTGGGTATAACATTCGATATACGGCCTGGTGTTCAGACGTCGGAACTGGTACCGGGTGTTGCCCTTTTCAATTTCGGCCAGCACAAACCCCTTGATGTCATTGGATTCCCCGAAGTCAACCCGTTCGATGGACCCGGGATAGACAATCGGTGGCTGCGCGCCTTCGTTCAGGTCCTGGAACAAGTGAATGTGGCCCAGCGCAACGTAGTCAAAAGCCGGATTTCGCAACAGCCCGGGCTGCAACATCACGTCTCGCCCAATCATGATGTAACGTTCCTGCCCCAATTTCGCCCCGGTCACCGAAGCGTGCGCGGCCAGGATGGTGGGCAGGTCGGGGTCCAGCTTCTGCACAAATTCCCGGATGAGATTGTCGATGGCGTTTTCAATTTCAAGCGCCAGGTCCCTGGCTTCGCCCTCCCCACCATTCAGCGAAGCAGCCAATCCGGACCGTGTTATCCACGGGATGGCCACCACCTGCACCTGGACGCCGTCCAACTCCTCCGGCCCTAGGAGGCAGGGTTTGCTCACCACGTGCAGGAATTCCGGCGAGAGCGTGTCGTACTCCTGCATCGCGTGCGCGCGCGTTTGCGCCGGCGAGACGTCGTGGTTGCCAATCAGCAGCAGCGTGGGAATGCCGGCCCTGGAAAGGCGCATCATCCGCCGCCCCCATTCCCTCTGGTACGTGGGCGCGGGCGTCCGGTCACGGTAGGCGTCCCCCGAAAACACCACCAGGTCCACCTTCTCGGCAATTGCCGTTTCCACGATGGTATCCAGTGATTTCAGAAAATCCATCACCCGGATGGATAGCCCGGTCTTTGTATCCAGCTGGCCCTGCCGGGCCATGTCAATGTGTGCGTCGGCGAAATGAAGAATTTTTATCATGGGGCAATTATACCGACTCAACCGTCACTTGAATCGCCCGTTTTCAAGCGACGCTTGATAGGAATCCTGGCCCCTGTCCTCTATACTCAAACGTGAACAGGAGGCTGCCATGTGGAAGCAAAAGATAAGCAAACAGGAAAAATCAGAAGAAACGACCAAACGGGTCAAGCATCCCATCCTTGTCGCGGCAAGCGATAAAGGTCACCCCCAGCCGGGGGCTTATTGGGGCAACGGTTGGCTGCGCGCTGAAATCTGGCGGGAATTCCCCGGTTCCTGAGGTGAAATATGAAATTCTTTAATCTGAATTGGCTTGCGGATTTCGTGCAAGACGTAGAAAATAAACTTAGCAAAAGAAAAGAGGACAAAATGTTTGATACAAAAAAGGTAGGCGCCAAGATTGCCGCGCTCCGTAAACAAAAGGACATGACCCAAATGGAGCTCGCCGACAAGATGTTGGTGAGTTACCAGGCCGTCAGCAATTGGGAACGTGGCAACACCATGCCCGATATCTCCAAGCTGGCCGAGCTTTCCAACATCCTGGGCGTTTCCATC
>Ga0116171_10001729_pt1 | contig 21418 bp, 15 predicted proteins | sample AD_JPNHW2_MetaG_FD_89798 | JGI IMG/M metagenome (GOLD analysis project Ga0116171, IMG submission 89798) | Active sludge microbial communities of municipal wastewater-treating anaerobic digesters from Japan - AD_JPNHW2_MetaG | ecosystem: Engineered > Bioreactor > Anaerobic > Digestate | place...
CCCCACATGAGCCTCAATTACGATGAACCCTGTAACGTTTTCTGGTACCGTCTGCCTCCGGAGAGGATCCTGGCTTATGCACAGAAATGGTTATATGTGTAAAATCAATTCGGGATATCACAGTAGCGCCTTACCCTGCGAATGCTTATCTTGCTTAAAATACTCTGAATAAAGATATGGCAGATGAACCTGCAAAGAAAACACCGGACACAGATGCAACCGAACCGGAACTCATACCCGTGCCGGCACCCCCCATGGGCCGGGAGTTCTGGGCAGTAATGGCGCTTATCGGCGTGCTTGTCCTCCTGATTATCTATGCCCAGGTACAGGGCATCACAAAACCCATCCCCGTCAACCTTACCAAAACGAACTGGACGCTTACATATTATGTTAATGAAAGCGGCACGATGATACCGCTCGCAGACGGAACGAATGTTACCCTGCAATTTGGCGACAAAAACAGTTCAGTTCTTGCGGGATATTCAGGTTGTAACTGGTATCGTTATAATTACACAAGCAGCTCAACAACGCTTGTCCTTGACCTGAAATCAAAAAGCCTGACAAAGATGCATTGTACACGCCCCGGTATAATGCAGATTGAATCGGAATACCTCCATAATCTCGAATCAACCAAGACGATAAAATTCCGAAGTGATCGTTTGTACCTGTATGATCAGGACCAGAATCTGTTGTTGGTTTTCAGACAGATTTCCGGCTGATTATCAGGTTTTCTTTATAGCGGTCCTGCCGTTCTTGCAGAACATGCCGGAATTTTCTTGTTTGTTTTTAGTAACGGTTTTAGTAACAGAAAACCTGTTTAAAGACTGATCCAGATCCGGGAAGAAATACAAAAAATGATTCGCAGGATAACAGGAAAAAAAAATATGTCCTGAAAATTTACAGGTGCGTGAGATTCTAAAAAGAGGATTGCGGATATCCCCCGGTTTTTACAGCACCATTTCGACTGACTGTTGTCCGGATTTACAGGGTTATTCGCAATATTAAAAATTAATTAAACGGGAGAATACCCTTCGATCTCAGATCAGAAACTGAAAGGTCCTGTGAGTTACCGGATTTGAAATTCCCGTTTGTTTCTTCTTCAGCATATTCTGCATTTCCCTGGCTGACTGCATCCTCAAAAGGTGCCGAGCCGGTCATTGTAGTCTCAAGACAGACCTCCGTGCTGTATTGATTGTCGCTGGTATCGTAACAGACAAATGCATGTTCGGGAGTCACAATGATATGGGGATTAATTTCGATTGCTTCAAGTACAGAAGCGTAGAGAACGGTCCCGTCAATACAGTTTGCCGATGCAGATGAAAGGGAATCAGCGGGAAGGCGCACTTTCTGGGTAGAATCCGAACTTTTTCCAAACGAGATTGGTGTGTTGATATAGGTTATCTTGTAATCTTTCTGGAGGGCATAATAAATCGCCTTCACCTGTTCGTTTGTATAATCCACCCACTGTTCTTCATTCCTGCATGAATCCACACACTGGTACCCGGTTATCGCCCGGTCACTGTGGTAATTGGCGGCAGTCCGGATCAGCTTGTCGATACCAGTGGCGTGTGGCGTTACCCAGGCTCCGATAAACCCGGACATATCGGTCGATTCGTCTCCTTCATTTACCGCCCAGACCATGGTATCCTTTGCATAGATTGTAACCGGGTCCGTCTGCTCAAGAATTACCTTCCCGTCAGATTTAATCACGTAATGGATTTGGGCATTTGTCCTTTCCGAAGGGATCAGACCTTGCCGGAAGAGTGGAGTCTGGCCAATTGTTACGGATTGCCGGGCCGGGACATTTACTGTATTTACTGCCTTTTCTGTATAACCGGAGATTTCCGATTCAACCATGACTGCTGCATCTTCATTGCCGTTATTTGTCAGTGTAAAATCAATAAATGTCATTTCCTGCTGCGGGAACTGGTAATAGATCCCCGGCATGATGACATCCATTTCGGTAATATCAACCATAATGTTTCCACTGGTTGCAACCGGGCTGCCTTTCAGGTGGGTTGAGGAGGGCATCGTTCCCTTGGCGGATTCGTCATCGCTGCTGATACAACCTGCCGCACACAAAAGGGCAACAAACAGGAAGGGCACAACAAAAAAATACCGGGAAAATTTCATTTTAACTGCTATCATTTTGATATCAAAATATCTTTCTATTCTGGTTTGTTTTTCCAAAAAAAACAATGTAATTGCGTCATTTATTAAAAAACAGGTATTAAAAAATTACCATAACTAATTTTAAAAATAATTATTTTATGGGATTTCCTGTTTGCAGTTAATCCGGCTTGCATATGCCAACATTAAAAAATCCGGGAAACTACTCTTTATCGATCAATAAGGAGTCGGAGAACCAGAGTCATGGAAGCAAGAAGCGAACGGAAAGACGGTGTGCTGGTATTTTTTATCAATGGCAGACTTGATGCATTCGGCGCCCAGCAACTTGATGAATGGATAAAAGGGGCGTTGCATGACGATGATAAGGAACTGGTACTTGACCTTTCGGGTTCCACGTATCTTTCCAGTGGCGGACTCCGTACGTTCAACGTATTAAAAAAGGAGATGAAGCGCAGGAATGGAAGATTTGCCCTCGCGGCTGTTGGAGAATACCCGAAAAAAGTCCTTGACATGGCCGGGTTCACAACAATTCTTGAGATCTTTCCGACAACCGAATCCGCTGTTGAGGACATAAAGAAAAAACGCAAAAACCCGACGCTTTTTAACGAGATTTTTTACAAAAAGATCGAAGAAGGCGGCGTTACGCTCACTATCGAACCGGGATGGATGACAAGTCCCCCCACCCTCCGGGTTACCGGTGACCTTTCAAAGCTCCTGCACGCACAACTCACCGAAGATGATATCAGGACAAGAAAGTTTTCCGAAATCACATACTCGCTGGGTCTTGGCGCATTGGGTGCCGATAAAAAAGAAGCGATGCCGCTTCTTGGCGAAATGATAACCCTCTATGGCTCGATGGTCTGGCTGCCGACTGACGGAAACAATACCCCGGATTTCCTGACGCCGCTTGATATGGAAACAGACCTGCCGGTCTATACGGGATTTAATGTCACACTTGACGGCCCGTTTAATGAATACCTGACTCTTGATACAAATGATCCAGAAGGAATCAGCATTACGGATATCTACCGCTTGATCTTTGCGGGAGCAAAGGACCGGAACGTGAAAACATTCAAAGGAGTCATTGCGATTGCCATCTGGGGAGTAATTGCCGGACTTGCCAGTTCCGGAATAAAAAAGGCGCCAATTGCAGACGCCCGTCTGCCCAAAGGTGCCTCGATAATGGATCCAATGCAGTCGGATACGTGGATGGCATCTGATACAGGTATGTCCTACAAGGGAGACACAATTGTAAGCTTCGGTGTCGGGATTGACCTGACACAAGACCTTTCCGGCTATCAAAAAGAGAACCTGGATGCGATGTATTATGCAAACCCGGCAAACAAAGGCGCCTCAAAATCGATGTTCCTTCACAACCACGGTGTAGTATTCCGGGGAGTACCCTACGATGCTTCGCTTGACCTGAATTCACAGATTAAAAAAATCGTCAGTGAGGCAACGTTTGTGGATATGCGACACCTGCTGGACAGCACCCGGCTCAAACGGGCAAAGATCGGGGTTGCCTATATCCAGGACATCATCCGCGAACCATGAAACGTTTTTTGTATTTTTTTCTGCGAGTCAATTACTAATCGGTTCAATCCGATACTCCCTCAAATGAATACAGTATTACAATTTTTCAATACCTCTAATTTTCTTCCCGACAGTTGCGAGGTAAATCAGGAATTGGTTAATCCCATCAATTTTCAGGATCCTGTTCATCGCATCATCATCGAACGCCGCTATCGCACAGACGCCGCAGCCGACTGCTTCAGCGGCAAGGTAGAGGTTCTGGCAGACATGGCCGGCGTCAAGATGCAGATCCCGGTACCCGCGTTCACCATACCTCCATGTCATCCGGTAGGGTACGGCAGTCCAGAGAAACGCGACACCGGATCTCATAATAAACTGCTGGTCAAGGCAGGCATGGGAAATGTCGATATAAAGCGAGGGATCGGAACTGACAAGCGCGAGCCGGTGACTGATGGCAAGGTACCGGTAGAGGCCCGGTTCGAGATCTTCAACATCATTTACAAGGAGGAATGTCTCAAAGGCATGGCGGGCTCCCGCTGATGGTATATTACGGAATGTCGCCTGAGATCCATGCACGCTTCTTACTCCCTGTGTGCACCAGAGTAAAAAAGAGAGTTCTTTTAGTGTAAGCGGCTCTTTTGCATACGATCGGACACTGTGCCGTCGCTCGATTGTAGTACGGAGATCAACTGGCGGGACTGAAATCTCATCAGGTTTTGTGAGATCAAAAACCTTCTGGCCCGGGACTACCGGAAGTTCAAGCGGTGGCTGGGGCAATCCCCTCTCCTGGTCGGATGGCCCGAGATACCGGTATTTTGTCCGCTCCATAAACTCTCGTCCGGTTCCAGCTGGTGGCAGGGTGTAATCCGGCATATGCAACGCTTTTTGGACCGGATCCAGATAGTTCTTTTGATGGCAGTAATATACGAAAACAGGATCCCATAATGGATTTTTTTACCGAAGCGAACGGATATGAGCCGGTAAAAGCAAACAGTTTTGGTAAGGTTTTGTGCCATCATGCCAGCATGCGCCGATACAGATAAAAAGACAATATCTCCGCTTATTGATTTTGCCAATGTCACTATTATACGGGGCGACAAACGTGTACTTGATGCGGTCACGCTTTCCATTCACGAGGGTGAGAATGTCGCCATTATCGGGCCAAACAGCGCAGGAAAATCGTCGCTGATAAAAACCATCACTCGCGAGTATTACCCGGTGATTTCAGAAGGGCCGGTGACATTCAAGGTCCGGGGAAACGAGATATGGGATGTCTTTTGTCTTCGGTCTTTTATCGGGATTGTCTCAAATGATCTCCAGTATACGTTCACAAGGACCATTACCGGGCGTGAGGTCGTTATTTCCGGCTTTTTTTCAAGCATCGGACTTTTTAACCAGACGGTTACTCCGGAAATGGAAGAAAAAACTGATGAGGTCATAAGGTTCCTGGGTATTTCCCATCTCAAAGACCGGCCTGTAAATGAAATGTCTTCTGGAGAAGCCCGGCGCTTTGTAATCGGGCGGGCACTTGTATCGGACCCGGCGACACTTATCCTTGATGAACCGACAAACAGCCTTGACTTTTCCGCATTGCATACATTCCGCCGGACTCTGCGGACAATTACACAATCGGGTACAAACATTATCCTTGTCACGCACAACCTTCACGATATCATTCCGGAGATTTCACGGGTTGTCATGATGAATGGCGGAAAGATCTGCGGTGACGGTAAAAAAACGGACATGCTGACGGATGAAAAGGTAAGCGGCCTTTTTTCTGTTCCGGTACATGTAAAAGAAGAAAACGGCTGGTATTATGCCACCGGCTACTAAAAGACGGGCAGCTGATATTTTTTACCTCATGAGTGATGCACGCACTCTTGGAATGCTTAAAAGATCCGTTAAATTAGCCAAATGCCAATCAATGCCGGGCATCATACGGTGTTATAGTCATGAAGCAATAACATGATATCCGCATCAGCTTGATATCCGCACCGGATATTTTTAGCTTATTCCCAAAAGACAGTGACCACTACATGCTTACACTCGATGAGATCAGGCAATATGCCGGAGTGGACGGGCTTTCGTCCCCCGCAGTAACGGAAAGCAGGAAAAAGTATGGTAAAAACGTATTGACACCCCCGGACCGGGAACCGCTCTGGAAACAATACCTGAAAAATTTCGACAGTCCGATAATCAAAATCCTGCTTTTTGCCGTCGTTATATCCGCGATTGTTTCAATAGCTGAAGGTAGCGGACTTCTGGATACTGCCGGCATTATTCTTGCGATCCTGCTTTCCACCGGGATTTCTTTTTATAATGAGTACCGGAGCAGCCGCGAGTTCGAAGTCTTAAACGCCCACCGTGACGATATGGCCGTCAAGGCAATCCGGGATGGCAACCCTACTCTTGTAGCTTCCCGGGATATTGTTGTCGGTGATCTTATTCTTATTGAAGCGGGAGACGCAATTCCCGCGGATGGCTGGCTTCTTGTATCGGACGAAGTCTTCTGCGATGAATCTGCATTTACCGGCGAAAGCGAACCTGTCCAGAAAGGTGTCGGGGATAAAGTCCTCAAAGGTAGTTTTCTTACGGCCGGGAAAGGCCGGATGATTGCAGCGGCGGTTGGAAACGCAGCCGAAATGGGTGTTATCGCTGCCACGCTTGGGATCGATCACGCGACAAAAACCCCTCTTGAAGAGAAACTCGAAAACCTTGCCGGGCTCATCTCAAAGTTCGGGTACGTGATGGCAGCGCTCATATGCAGCACACTTATCATCCGGGGATTTTTATTGGGAGACCTGACCGGTCTTGACCTTGTAACAGCACACCACCTTCTCGACTATTTCATGCTTGCTGTCGTCATTGTCGTTGCTGCTGTCCCTGAAGGACTGCCGATGAGTGTCGCGCTGTCTCTTTCTCTTGCCATGCGCAAGATGACTCAAGCCAATTGTCTTGTCAGGCGTCTTATTGCATGCGAGACCATCGGTTCGGCCACATCAATCTGCACCGACAAGACCGGGACGCTGACAAAAAACCAGATGGAGGTAGCCGAAGCATCAGTCCCTTGTCCGGTAATGCCGGTGCAAATGCCAAAAAACCCGGCAGAGTGGATAACCATCAACGCTGCTGTCAACAGTTCCGCGTATCTTGAAGAGCGGGATGACGGCAGGATAACAGTAATCGGGAATTCAACGGAAGGCGCACTTCTCCGGTGGTTGCGTTCCCATGCGATCGATTACCGGAAAATGCGCAAAGAGATCCCTCCGGCACACCAGTACCTCTTTGATGGGAAACGCAAGCGCATGTCGACAGTTGTAGAACTTGCCGGACGGAGATACCTGCTTGTCAAAGGTGCACCGGAGATCCTGGCCGGCCTTTGCAGAGACGTCCCGGATCTTTCCGGTGTAGGTCTCCTTGCTTCCCGCGAGATGCGGACACTTGCATTTGCCCACCGGGAAATTACTGGCGATGATGAGTCCGAGACCGGACTTCTCTGGGACGGTTATGTAGGTATCCGCGATCCGCTGAGGGACAACATTGCGGAATCGGTAACCCGTTGCCAGAAAGCCGGTATCCGGGTGAGAATGGTTACCGGGGACAATCCGGTAACGGCAAAAACTATTGCGCAGGAAGCCGGCATCCTGAATGGCGGGATGGTCATGACCGGAAAAGAGTTCCGGGCGTTGTCTGCTGACGAACAAGTTGCGGCCGTAAAAAACCTTGACATCATGGCCCGTGCCGAACCTATGGACAAACTCCTTCTCGTTCAGGCGCTCCAGAAGGCCGGCGCGGTTGTAGCGGTGACCGGCGATGGGACAAACGATGCACCTGCGCTCAAACATGCTGACGTGGGACTTGCAATGGGACTTGCAGGTACTGAAGTCGCCCGGGAGGCAAGTGACATTATCCTCCTTGATGACTCATTTGCATCGATAACAAATTCTGTCTGGTGGGGACGGGCATTGTATGAAAACATCCAGCGTTTTTTACTCTTCCAGCTCACCATCAACTTCTGCGCATGTATTCTCGTATTTATCGCGCCGCTCCTTGGTTATCCGGAACCGTTTACCATCATTGAAATCCTTTGGATCAATATCATCATGGACACTCTCGCTGCGTTTGCACTCTGTTCGGAATCTCCGCATCGCGGGCTACTTGATCGGGCGCCTGTCCCGCGCAACGCGCCTATTATCACGCCGTTTATGTGGACGTCCATCATTGTTATTGGCGCTTATCTTGTTATCCTTGGTCTCTTCCAGCTTGGCACCGGATTTTTCGGGGGCTCAACAGAGGCTGAGATCACGTCCGTCTTCTTTGCCGGATTTATCCTTGCCGCAGTAATAAACGGGTTCAACTGCCGCGCAATGGACGGAAAGATGCCGGAGTTCTTCCGTGGCAACCCGACATTTTTTGTTGTTATGGGCGGCATTCTGGTTATCCAGGTACTTATCATCCAGTTTGGCGGTGCAGCCTTTGGCACAGTACCACTTTCAGCTGCCGCATGGGTGAATGTTACAGCAGCAGCGGTGCCTGTACTTATCATTGGATTTCTGGTTCGGTGGGCTTTCATGCAGTATCGTGCGGCAAAAAAATCAGTTGCATGAAGATCGAGAAAGAACTATTCTCTTTTTTTATCGACCTGAAGCATCCAGTCCCTGCAATTTTTTTCGGTGCAGGTATATACTGCATCTGACATTATTATTCAACTAAAGACACAGGCAGGCTCCGTCATGCGATGCAACGTTGACCTGCCTCTTTGGAATACGTGAAGACCTATGGAAAAAATCCTGATGCCAAACCAGGCTCCTGCAGCGCCGATGCCGGTTGTTATTGCCGGAGCTTTTGTGAAAGGTAAGGAGAACTATCTTGCAATCGGTGCATATGGCGTCATGTCAATACAGCCACCGCTTGTTTATATCTCGTCAATGAAAGCCCATTTTACAAATACCGGAATAAAAGAATCCGGGTATTTCAGCATTAATGTACCTCCGGCAACGCTTGTAAAAGAAACTGACTACTGCGGGCTTGTATCTGGACGTGATTCTGACAAGTCAAAGGTCTTTTCCGCATTTTACGGCAAAGAAAAACATGCACCCATGATCCGGGAATGCCCGGTAAATGCGGTCTGTAAAGTAGTAAATACCGTTGAGTTGCCGAATAACGAAGTTTTCATCGGCGAAGTGATCGAATATTACGTTGATAAGTCCTGCTTTACAGATAAAATTCCCGATGCAAAAAAGATTAATCCGCTTCTGCTTGCCGGGCGAAATTACCGGAAACTGGGTGGCGTTGCCGGTATTGCGTTTTCTGCGGGAAAAGCACTCATGAAAAAACCCTGAACTTTTTTTATATGCGTCAGAAATCGGATGAGACCCCCGACTAAGACGCTGCATGCGGATTGTTCCGGGGATCCTGATGCCGCAGGTAAAGTTCCCGTGACACTGGTTACCCATTCCTGCCGGTTGTGTTCCCTCATAAAAACGGGATATCCTCCAATATCAACAATTGGTGGGGAGCCTATAATGAAAAAAGGATTCTCTGGTAGAACACGGCCTGCTAAAACTAAAGCAACGACAATATCTGCCGGAGATCCGTATGTTTTCGCTTAAACCCTCCTGGGATTTTCTACCTTGCACAAAAAGGGAGTGTTCAGGGTGCTGCCGGTGCCACCTGTTCCGCTTTTTTAGCCGCAAATGAAGCCACGATGGCAGCAAAGCCGATAACAATGGCAAAGATACCGGCAATATATGGCAGGAGCGCCGCAGAGATCAGGGGGAATATGAGAAGCAGGATACCGAAGATGAGACTGAGGATCCCAAGGATTCCGTTTCCTGCGTCCTTTCGGGAAAATGCCTGGTACAGATGGACTCCCCCGGTAATACACGCCCAGACACCAACAAGAATGATGAGGAATGATAAGAGCAGGACGGTGCTGATTAACGGGTATGCAAGGATAACGATACCCGCGATCAGGTTCAGGATCGCAAGGAGAATTTTCCATCCCCAGTCTTTCCGGTCAACGGCGAGGCTTGCAAGGGAGAAGATACCTCCGACAAGCCAGTACGCGCCAAGGAATGTAATAAAAATCACAATAGTGATGCCGGGCGATGCCAGGAACATAATCCCGACGATCAGGGCAAGGATTCCCCAGAGGAGAAGGACCCACCAGGGAAAAAGCCCGGGTGCAATACATTCACAGGAACAAACGCATGAACTACCTTTCGTTTCCGGTGTTACGGGTGTTTCAGTCATCATATGCCTCAAAATTGTACGGGAATTTTTCGTCCCACTTTATATATTAACGCTTGCATTATTTTACGGGAGTTTTGTCGTAGTTACCTTTGCGCATCTATGATCTCTCATTTTATGAGATCACTACAGAAGCGGACTCATCAAACGGGTTTGTCCTCATCGCGAGCGAGAAAAGATACGGGTAGTGGGCGTGGATGTATTCCATGTAATGTATCCATTCAGATATCAGGTTTGAATAAACCCGGTTAATATCGCGTTCGACATGCGCAAGATCTGTTCGGGGAAGTGAAGAAAGTCCTTTACGGGCTTCAAGTTCTTCGGTGAGGTGGCTCATTGCAAGCATGAGACTGGTAAAGGACTCGTGCTCAAATACCATCGGGTTCTCAACAATTCTCAAAACAAAATCTTCGTGAGCAAATAAAAATTCCCGTAAGAGCCTGAGGTCAACCTTGTCGATGCTGATGCTTCGCGGGTGCTGTGCAAGGTATGCGTGAAGGTCCTTAAACTGTGCGGGATTCCATGCATCGCGTATGACAAACTGCAGCCGCAGTTCCGGCACCTTTGGATCTGCTGGTGCAAGCATTGTCAAAAGCGGCGTGCCTTCGTTTGAGAAAAACGTGCCGATGACGAGGTTGAGCTTTTCCATGCGCTGTTGTTTTTCACGGGAGTCTAGCATCTGGTCGATGATAAGCGTTACAAGCAACACTTCTATCGGGAGAAATGCAATATCTCCGACAAGATAGATCATTACGTGGTTTACATCATGGAAAATCAGGATATGGAGGGTGTAAATAAGAAGCGAGACCGTGATAAGTCCGACAGCAAAGAGTAGTTTCCACCGGGTATCTTCTTTCATCGTTTTTGTCTTACCGGGATGGGCAATTAAAGTATTTGTCATAGTTCGCCGCGATTTTTATAGCGTGGGACGGAAGGCTATGAATTATTTAGCGCATAAGTAAAATTCAAAAGAAAACGTGTAACTGAGGTTTTATTAAAAAGGCCATAAAACCAATCGGTTCATGCCCGTTTTCTTCAGTGCAAAAAAGTTCCTTGTTATGACTGGAAATAATAGGGATTATTAAGCTATTTGGTGCATTGCGCTGATGCATTGCATGATTTAATTTTAATTATAATATATAAATAATATTATCTGACATTTTGGTCAGAGTATTGATGGACGTACAATACTGCTACCCATGTCAGGCTAAGGAGGGATAATTATGGGTAAAAAAAACCTGATTGTGATCCTTATATTTGCGGTTCTCTGCGCATTTGTAATGCCTGTTAATGCATGGGGAACCAGTGCCAACGTTGTGGCTGTAGATGATCAGTCAAGCTGTTCAGGCGGTGTCTGTTCTGATAAAATGGGTAAGGTGAATTTTGCTGATTATTCACAGTCATTTACTCGTGTTCCTTATGGTTCGCTGGATAAGGCAGCATTAACTGGAAAAGACACACTGCTCTTCTTCGGACTGGATCCGTCCCTTTTATCGGCTTCGCAAAAATCAGATGTTGTTGATTTTGTAGCAAGTGGGGGCAAACTCATTATCTGGGATGGAGAGGATGCATGTAATACCGGATTTACTTGTGACCTTGTAGCACCCGGTCATTTTGATTACTCCTGGCTTGGGACATTCACATTCTCTTCATATGCTCCCGGTGCTTGGGGATCAATAGGAAAACCACTCGTTATTGTAGAAGATAATCAGCTGTCTTCAACGGATTCCGGTTCTCCCTATTATATTAATACAACGTTATTATCGGCAGATACTGATGCAGTTGGTGATTCGAATGTTTTCACCACCTACGATTCAAGTCATTGGTGTCTGGATATGACTGCAACCAACGTTCTGAATTTTAATGGGCCGACACATCTGTATACCAAAGATTTCGGTAATGGCATTGTGATCTACAGTGGCCTTGACTGGAATTATGCGAAAGGCGGTTTGAATGGAGGTACTATTGCCGGACAGGAACTCAACAAGATGCTACAAAATGAACTGAATGCAAACAATCTGCCCTGCTATGTCATACCGACGCCTCTTTTAGAGGTTACGAAAAATGCTGACAAATCCTGTTTAACGGTAGGTGAAACAATAAATTTCACTATAGTAGTCACCAACCCTGCCACCAACACGTATACTTCAACTAATACGGTAATTGTTGATACCCCGCCTGCCGAAATCACCTGTCCTTCAGGACCGATTTCTGTAGGTGATCTTGCACCCGGCCAGAGTGCTACACAAACACTTGAATGCACGGCAGTTTCAACTAATATTAATGCCGTTAAAAATTCGGCTACCGCAACAGGATATTATCTTGGGCTGCCTCTCTTCACAGGTACGGCTTCTAAGGATTTCCAGGTTTCTACTACATGTAAAGGAACACCTGAATTCCCCACAATTGCATTACCCGCCATGGTAATTGCAGGAATTATGGGTGTAATTGTCATGTTAAAGAGGAAAGAAGAATAGAATTATAATCCGATTTTTTTTTAATTTCCTTACCCGATTCAACCTGTGTTGGGTGCTTTGATCTTTTCTCACTATATTTATGATTTGAAGTTTTAACGGCATTTTCCTGTGCCTGCAAAAGTGCTATATACCGCATCAGGTTATTAGCAACTACCCAGTGTCGATGGAGTGAGTGACGTATGGCGGACGAGGAACCAAAACCCGTACTGGTCCGGGAACGACTTGATGTCTGCGAGCTGGACCGGGCCCGGATGTCCCTGATGAACCCGGCGCTTATTGCGCAGAAACTTGGCGAGCGGACGATTGATGAAAATGCAAAACCTCTTCTTGAACTTACCATGAAAGAGGGTATCGAAACAGTCTGGGACCGGTTCGAGATGCAGCAACCCCCCTGTAAATACTGCGAGGCGGGAATCTCGTGCAACCGGTGCACCATGGGACCGTGCCGGATCATCCCGCCCCACCGGGTCCGGGGTGTTTGCGGTGCCGATGGCGATTTAATGGTCGCCCGTAACCTGCTCGATACAATAGCAACCGGTGCTGCAGCCCATTCTGATCACGGGCGGGATATTGCAGAGACGCTGTATCTTGTCGGAATGGGAAAGGCAAAAGACTACAGTATTGCCGATCCGGAAAAAATGCGCCTGCTTGCCCGTGAGTACGGGATTGGAACCGAAGGAAAAAGTAATGACGAGATTGCCGCCGGACTGGGGGCAGCCATGCTTGATGAGTATGGTATGGTAAAAAATACACTCCAGTTCCTCAACCGTGCACCCAAAGCGACCCGTGAGATCTGGACTGCAAGCGGGATAACTCCACGGGGAATCGATCGCGAAGTTGTTGACTGTATGCACCGCGTACAGATGGGTGTCGGGGCGGATTACGTGAATATCCTTTTGCAGGGACTCCGGTGCGGCCTTTCAGATGGCTGGGGCGGCTCGATGATCGGGACGGAGATCTCTGATGTCCTGTTTGGCACGCCATCGATAAAAAAATCCCGCGTTAACCTTGGGGTGCTTAAAGAAGACGAGGTTAATATTGCCGTTCACGGTCACAACCCGGTGCTTTCCGAGATGATTATAATGGCAGCGGGTAACCCGGAACTCCGGGCCCTTGCAAAGAAAAACGGCGCAAACGGGATCAACCTTGTTGGTCTCTGCTGCACAGGGAGTGAACTGTTAATGCGCAAGGGTGTTCCGATGGCAGGCAATCACCTAAACCAGGAACTGGTCATAACCACCGGCGCTCTTGAAGCGATGATAGTCGATTACCAGTGCATCTTCCCGTCACTTCCACGGACCGCAAGTTGTTATCACACGCTGATTATTTCTACAAGTTCCAAGGCCACTGTACCGGGTTCGTACTTCTTTGATTTCAACCCGGCAAACAGCTATCTTACGGCAAAAGCAATTGTCCGGATGGCGGTCGAGAATTTCAAAAACCGGAATCCCCGCCGTGTCCTTATTCCCGGGGAACCCGTCCCGCTCATGACCGGTTTCTCAAACGAAGCGATCAAAAAAGCGCTCGGCGGATCGTTCAAACCGCTTATCGATCTGATTGCGGCCGGAAAAATCCGGGGAGCGGTCGGGATTGTGGGCTGCAATAACCCGCACATAAAACATGATTACGGTCATGTTACGCTTGCAAAAGCGCTTATTAAGAAAAATATCCTGTGTGTCGAGACCGGTTGTGCGGCGATTGCGTCGGGAAAAGCCGGGCTCCTTATGCCGGAAGCTGCCGCACTTGCCGGGGATGACCTTCGGGAAGTCTGTGAATCCCTGAAAATTCCGCCATTGCTCCACATGGGTTCCTGCGTTGACAACTCACGGATCCTTGTACTTGCGGCAGAACTAGGGAACGCGCTCAATGTCCCGATCCACAAACTGCCCATCGCAGGCGCAGCACCGGAATGGTACTCGCAGAAAGCGGTTTCCATCGGTGCATATTTTGTCGCGTCGGGAGTCTACACGGTGCTTGGCGTGATGCCGCATATTTCCGGCAGCCCTGCAGTGGTATCCCTGTTAACAGAAGGTCTCAAAGGAGTAGTAAACGCGAATTTCGCAGTCGAGCCCGATCCAATGAAGGCTGCCGAACTCATTGCAAACCACATAGAATTGAAACGGACGGGTCTTGGCATATGACGGAAAAGACCGGTACGCAGTTCCCCCGGATCGAAGATAACGGGATCCGGGTCGTCATTACCGGAAAAGGAGGGGTCGGCAAGACAACACTTGCCGCGCTCCTTTCCTGCATTTTTGCACGGGAGGGGAAACGGGTACTTGCAGTTGACGGCGATCCCCAGCAAAACCTCGCGGTGACATTGGGACTGTTACCGGAGGCCGCAGAAAAAATTGTACCGGTATCGGAAAGTGAAGAATACCTTCGGGAAAAAACCGGTGCCGGGCGGGATATTTCCCCGGGCGGGCTTCTTACTCTTAATCCGGATGTGAGCGATGTGATCGACCGGTTTTCAGTACCATTAGACCAGAACCTCCGCCTTCTTGCTATCGGGAGTGTAAAGCAGGCCGGATCCGGTTGTCTTTGTCCCGAGTATACGCTCCTTACAGCAATACTCCGGCACATGCGGCTCCTGCCCGACGATGTAATTATTCTCGATACGCCAGCCGGCCTTGAACATTTCGGGCGAGCCGTTGCCGAAGGATTTTCCTGTGCGGTAGTTGTGACAGATCCATCCTATAATGCGGTATCTGTTGCACGGAAATCTGCTGCACTTGCCCACCAGCTGGGTATCAGTGAAGTAATTCTTGTCATTAATCGCATGCAGGGGACTTCCAATAAAAAATATACTTGCGGGAATGTCGGGGGACTGCCGGAGTTTACCCAGACGATTGTCCTGCCTTTTGATGAGAACGTCAGCCGGACTGAACCTGCCGTCACGGCTCTTTTATCCGGGGAATCTGCATTCATCGATGGTATCAGGGCACTTGCAGCAGTTATAACCGGACGGTGCGAAAACTGGTCTGCCAGAACTTTATAAAGAGCTGGGAATCCGTTATCTTTCCCTACCATTTTTGCGATAATTTTTTGGTTTTCCAATCACCCCCGGCCAGACACATCGTTTTTTTACACTATACCCGTTTGAAATTCTTAAAACACCAAAAAACGCATTCAAAGGGAAAACTTCCATCCCCCACCTAAACTTCATGTAAGGACGCGATCGTTAAAATAAAAGGGTCCCATTAGCGCAATTTTGCCCCTCCGGTGTAAAATGTTAAAAAATAAGCCCAAATCTCGCGATTTAATTCCATTTCCGCAGGTGTTTTTGCAAATTCCGCAGTTTTTAGGGTGACCTAAAGAATATACTTTCGAGAAAAATCGCAAGAATAATGCCCCATTTGTCAAAATATGGCCTGTTTATAAAACGGTTTTCTCTCGCAGGAAGTGACCATTTAGTACCTGTTGTCTGACGGAGCGTTGTTGTGGAGGGGGATTGGGGAGGATTTCCTTAAAAAAATCAAGGGGCTGTTTTAAGAACAGGATAATGAAAGCCCTACGAATCTTTTCCTGGTTTTGTTGATTCCGGCAAGAGCCGAACCGGTTTTGGTCTGTTTTAATAGATCCCCGCACTAAAAAATCCGCAACTCCTGTTATGGAAAATTATACCGGCCAGTGCAGGTTTATTGATCACAAAAGAAAGATCCTGTATACAAAAGGAAAGAATCTCCATGATGCCCTACGACACTTCTTTTTATTCACAGCCTCGCCATGCCGTGTACTCGGTTTCATCACTTACCCAGCACTTTCCGGAACCGGAAAATATCCCTGAGACCGGAGCACTCTGGGTGCTTGTTATGGGAAACGGCGTGGCAATCCGTGAAGGACAAAAACCTCAGGTTTATGCAGATGCCTGCCCGTTACCGGACGGTCGGGCTTCCGGCGTAGCAGAATATCTCGGGCACCGGGGCACAACTCCCTGCTACGCGGCAGAATTACCGGATAATGGAGCAATTCCTGACGACCGGGTCATTTCCGGAGTAAGAGAACTGTATGGCAGGATCCCGGATGAGGAACTAGCCGTTGCAGCCTACGCAGTCCGGATGATTGCATCTGCAAAGGCAAACCGTATCTGCGGCAGGTGTGGCGCAAAAACCCAACCGGTCCTCTTTGAACGGGCAAAAAAATGCCCGGAATGCGGCCTTGTTGTCTATCCCCGCATATCGCCGGCAATTATTGTGCGTATCACCCGAAATGATAAGATCCTTCTTGCCCGTTCGCCCGGTTTTCCGCCAGAACTGCACAGCGTGATTGCCGGTTTTGTGGAGCCGGGTGAGACACTGGAGCACGCGGTCTGCCGTGAAGTACGGGAAGAGGTCGGAATCGAGATCAGGAATCTCAGGTACTTTGCCAGCGAACCGTGGCCGTTCCCGGACTCCCTCATGATCGCGTTTACTGCCGAGCATGCAAACGGCGAGATCAAAATTGACAACAACGAGATCGTTTCAGCAGGCTGGTTTGACCGGGACAATCTCCCCCGGCTTCCCGCGCAAATGAGCATCTCGCGGGCGCTAATTGACCACTGGATAAAACAGGAAAATTTTCCGCGATAAAAAAAATAAAAAAAAGTACCGGCAACAGAAATATTTTTTTTCGCCGGTCCACACAGCCTGCCGGTGATTCGTCTGACTTCTGGCGATATAAAGATACATATAATATTAACTCTTTTAATTCTGTTAGAGAGCATGGAAACGAATTCTGAACCATCACGTACAGATGAAGAAATCACTGGCGAAGACAACGCCCTCGATATTTTCATTCTCTGTAAAGATGACCGGGATTCCCAGCAGCTTATCGGGCAGCTGACCCCGGCGGGGTACCGGATCACCCTTTTTACTGACAGCTCGGACCTGATTACAAGCCTTCGGGAAGGAAAACCTAACCTCCTTATCTGTGACACCACCGGCCCGGAACAGGATGGCTACAATATCTGCCGGGAAATTAAAAGTGACGACGATCTCTGGAGAATTCCGGTCCTCCTTGTCACGGGAATGTCAAACCTCGGGGACCTCCTGGTAGTCCTTGACAGTAACGCGGACAACTTTATCGCGCGACCGTACAACCACCAGTTCCTCCTCTCGCTTGTCGATATGATGCTCACGTCACCGGTTGAAAAACCGGATCCAACAAAAGTTAAAACCCAGTTTAAGATACGGCACGAAGATCGCGATTACGTGATCGCGGCAGACCGGAGAAAACTCCTGGAATTTTTGCTCTCCACGTTCGAAATGGCAGTCGGCCGGGCATCTGAACAGCGACATACACAACGTGCGCTTGACAACCTGAGAGCAACACTCGAACGCCAGGTGACGGAAAAGACCGCAGAACTGACAACAGAAGCAGCCCGTCTCCAGACGCTCATAAACGGGCAGGCCCGGGACCTTGATAATGCAAAAGCTGCACATGGCGGGCTTATAAAAGAAATGGAAACCCTGCGTTCCCGGTTAAAAGATCACGACACCGTTATCTCCAGCACAAAGGATGATCTTTCCCGGTTAACGCAGGAACTGGAAAATACCCGCGCCCGGCTTGCAGAAGCAGAAGATACCGTCAATACCCTTACAAAAGAAAAAGATGAACTTGAACAGGCTCTTCGTGGCGATGCAGATGCCATAAACCGGGACCTCGAAAAGACCCGTACAGACCTGTTGGAGACAAAAAAAGCACTCGCGGAAATTGTTTCGCAGCGTGAAGTTCTCGAATCACAGTTTGCAGGGCTTAAAAACGAACATGAAGAATCCGAAAGGGCACTTGGCGCCCGGATAATCGAGATCGAACAGCTTAAGAGTTCCCTTACCGGAGAGAAAAACCGGGCTGATTCTGCCGAACTGGAAGTAAAATCCATACTCTCGGAAAAAGCCCGGTCCGAGCAGGATCTCCGGCAGATGGTTGAGGATATAACTGAAAAGGCAAAGCAGCAGTCGCAGGAATGTTTACGGCTTTCGGATGAACTTGCCGCAGAAAAAGAGCACAGGGCAACAGCCGAACAGCAATCCCGTGAACTGGTTCAGGAAGCCGCAAAAAAAGATGCTGCGTTTGTTGCCCAGTCCGGGACACTCCGGGAGCGTCACGACACTCTCCAGCAAAAATACGATATGCTCACGGAATCCCTTGGAGCCGAACGCCAGAAAAGCGCAACATTTGAGGCCGATATTGCACGGATTACTGCGGCACATGAAAAGGTAACCGGCGACATGCAGGCACTCAAAGAAAAACTGGATGTGGCGGTAAATTCACTTGAAGAAGAAAAACGTCTGCGCGCGACTGCGGAAACAAACGTACAGGAAATAACCCGGAAAAAAGAGGAAGAGCTGCAGGTTTTCAATACCACCATCGGGTCGCTCCGACAGGATCTGGAAAACACCCGGACTACTCTTTTGGCAGTTGAGCAGGAAAGAGACGCTTCAGAAGGTAAAAAGAAATCTCTTGATGAAAAGCTGACCTCAATTGAACTATTAAAAGCGGAGTCGGATAAACTTGCCCGTTCGATTGAACACGAACTGGAACAGACCCGGGAGGAACTTGAAACTGAACGGCGCATGCACCGTGCAGTTGATGAAAAACTTGCAGCATCTGCATCTGAAAAAGAGAATCTCCTGAAAAATATTAGTTCAGCCGGAGAACAGGCTGCACAGAAAGAACAGACACTCCTTGCAAAGATCCAGGAACTTTCCGATTCCCTTGCCGCTGAACAGGAAGCACACCGGGTTTCTATAGAAAAACTGGCCCGGACTGTTCTTGAAAAAGAAACTGCTGAAAAGAGTATCAGTGCCGCCGGAGAACAGGCAGCAGAGAAAGAACAGGCCATCCATGCAAAGATCCAGGGACTTTCCGATTCCCTTGCTGCTGAACAGGAAGCACACCGGGTTTCTATAGAAAAAATGGCCCGGACTGTTCTTGAAAAAGAAACTGCTGAAAAAAGCATCAGTGCTGCCGGAGAACAGGCTGCACAGAAAGAACAGGCACTTCATGCAAAGATCCTGGAACTTTCCGATTCCCTTGCCGCTGAACAGGAAGCCCGTCGGATTTCTGATGAGAAACTTACTGCCGCAGCCCATATGATCGAACAGGCTGAAGAACACCTCAAGGTTATTTCTGATTCAAATGCAGCAGAGCGGGGTCGCTACGAAGAGGAACTCCGGACTGCACTTGCCCGTCAGAGATCTCTTGAGGAACAACTCAGGGAAGCTGAACAGGAACAGGTAAAAAAAGAGACTGAATCACAGTTGCTTTCAACAGATCTTGAACAGGCAGGAGCAGATCTTGCAGCGGAAAAAGAAAGGCGCCATGCGGCTGAAGAAGAATGCGGGGAGGTAAAGGATGCCCTTGCAACCCTCAGGAAAAGGACACAGGTCCCCGCTGCAACAATTGAAGAAATTCCGGTCGAGCACCATGTCATGATCTCTAAAGGGCCGGAGCTTCCAAGAGTAATAGCCCAGGAACCACTGGCACTTTTCAAAAAAACTGACGTGCAAGAACAGGCACAACAACCGACACAAACACCCGGTGAAATGGTTAAAGTCCCGGAGGGCACAGACACGCCGCAGATCAGGATCCAAAGCATTGAAGATCTCTTTGAAGAGGCAAAGGAACTGGATGTACAGGATTTACCGGACGCGAACCCACGTATCTCTGGTAAATTGTCAGATGATGATAACAATGTTCTTTTCGGTCACGTTGAAAGTGATAAAGAAATGGCAAAAGAAAACCAGCCTGAACCATCTGTCCCTCCGGTACCGGGACACGGAAAAGACGAAGATCTTTTTGAATTCAGCGTGAATAATCAGCCCGGTAATTATGCAGACTTTTCAGTTGGTGACGCAACCGGGGAAAGTGAGACAACTGATGACGCTGTACTGCGTACTGATAATGAATCGGGGCAGGGTCTTTTTGAGATTGGTGAGAATTCCGAGCCGGAAACATCCGGGGAATTTTTTGATCAGGAAAGCACATCCACGGATTCACAGTCCTACCAGTTACCGTCCAATATCGGAGGTCCGGCGTTTGGTCGCCAGCAGTGGTTCGACCTCATGAAATGGGCCCATAATACCGATACGCTTTCTCGTGCGGAACGGATAAAGATCGTCAAACTCGGGCGTATGCTCCAGCAGGGCAGGCGTATTTCCGGACGGCAGGAAGCACAGCTGGAAGAAATTGTAATGCTTGCCCGTGCACGGGGATATCAGCCAAAAGAGTGAGTGAACCGGACGGATTTTTTTTTATTTTTTTAACGGATTTAAAAGCAATCTGTCTTACACAAAAATCATAAAATTATGAAAATTGTATGGCGGTTATCAGCCACAAAGAAACCCTCGTGCGGCATGGGGGGACAAGGAAGTTTCAACGGAATGTAACAAAGTAAAAATTGTATTATTCAGCCCTTCACGCAATTTTTACCGGTAATGGCGTCTTTACATCACCCGCATCTCCGGAATCACGCCGTATCGTGATTTCAGAGAAATATACCATAGTGCCAAGACATATGCCAAGGCACAAGATACTGACCGGTAAAAAGAGCTCTTTTGCAAGGACTCCCTGACTTTCAAGCCCGAAAAATATCAGAAGGACTGTGCAGTGCTGGATATGGTACTGGGCAATCCGGTGATCCGTTTTGTCACAGGGACGGATGGAACCGGCGATGGTCCACGGACTGAAAGGAAAAAACGGGAAGATTCCTTTTCTTGTACAGAGATCTTCGACAAGATGGAGACTCATGCCGAGGATCACTCCGCTAAGAAACACTGCCCCCGAGCCGGTGACGAGAGCATTACCCGTCGCATATGCCGGAATATACAGGAATGCACAGGTGCAGCCATACACAAACAGGACACCGGGAATTGAATGGAGCAGCCGTTTATCTGCCGGATCCTGAACCGGATGCCGGGTGTGTGCATAAATCCGGCAGAGGGCCGGTGCACAGATCCGACGGGGGTACTGCACAATGAGCCAGGCAATCATGCGGAGATAACGATGAGGCTTTGGCCGGGTCATCTGGATATCCGGTAAAAGTA
>Ga0116171_10001730_pt1 | contig 21413 bp, 19 predicted proteins | sample AD_JPNHW2_MetaG_FD_89798 | JGI IMG/M metagenome (GOLD analysis project Ga0116171, IMG submission 89798) | Active sludge microbial communities of municipal wastewater-treating anaerobic digesters from Japan - AD_JPNHW2_MetaG | ecosystem: Engineered > Bioreactor > Anaerobic > Digestate | place...
GCCTCCCAGGACGGAAACCCCGCCGGCTTCGTGCAGGAAAGTATGCCCCTGCCTGCCCATTATCACTTCCGCGCCGCGCTCGCAGCCAGCCAGGACTGCCAGCAGGTTTCCCATCGTCCCGGAAGTTACAAACAGCGCGGCTTCTTTCCCGAGCAGCTCCGCCGCGCGGGCTTCCAGGCGGTTCACGGTGGGGTCTTCACCATAAACGTCATCCCCTACCTCAGCGCTCGCCATCGCCTGGCGCATCCGTAGCGTTGGTCTGGTCACAGTATCGGAACGAAAGTCATACTGGCTCATACATCCTCCATAGCAGATAAAGTGTTGAGAACTTCTTTCAGGTCATCCGGCAGGGCTGCCTGAAATTCTGTCAGGTCTTTCTCTCCCGGAAGGATAATCCGCAGTTTCGCGGCGTGCAGAAAGAATCGCTCCAAAGGAAAAGAGGCTTTGCGCCTGCCGTAGACGCGGTCGCCCACGACCGGGCATCCAAGATACGCCAGGTGGACGCGGATTTGGTGTGTGCGCCCCGTGAACGGGCGCACTTCCAACAGCGTATGGTCGCGAAAGCTCTGTTTTGTGAAATATTCGCTGACCGCTTTCCGGCCTTTGCCTTCGTATACTACCGCCATCTTCTGCCGGAATTTCGCGTCGCGTCCGACCGCCGCTTCAATGCGTCCGTTGGGCGTCGGCGGATGTCCGTCGACGAGAGCCAGGTAGTACTTTTCAGTTTTGCGGGATTTGAACTGCCGTACCAGCCAGGCGTAAGCGCTTTGTGTGCGGGCCAGCACCAGCACGCCAGAGGTTTCCTTATCCAGGCGGTGCACTACCCCGGGACGCTCTGGCTCGCCTACCTGGCGAATTTCCGGCCAGCGGTAAAGCGCGGCGTTCACTACGGTGCCGGTGCTGTGCCCGGCTCCCGGGTGCACAATAAGGCCGGCGGGTTTGTTTATCACGATGGTGTTCTCATCGATGTAAATGACGTCCAGCGGCAGGTTTTCGGCAGGAATGCCCTGCGCCTGTGGTACCAGCAATTCCACGCTGACCATTTGCCCGGCGCTCAGTTTTAAGGCGGGTTTCAGGCATACTTGCCCGTCCACCCAAACTTTCCCGCTGGCAATCAGCTCCTGGAATTGTGAGCGGGAATGTTCGGGCAGAACTTCCGCCAGAAATTTATCCAGCCGCTCGGGCTCAGACTGCTCGAAGCGGAGCTCTTTCGTCTGTGCGTTCATGCATGCGCCTGTTCTACCCTTTGCTCTCTTCCCGGCTGTTTTCCGCGTCAGGCAAGCTGTGTGTGCGCGCTTTCTTATCTTCCAGCAGCAGCGCGAGGATGAGCAGCCCGACCCCGACGGTCACGCAGGAATCCGCTACGTTAAACACCGGGAAAGAACCTACCGCGATAAAATCCAAAACGTAACCGAAATTAATACGGTCAATCAGGTTGCCGAGCGCTCCGCCGAGCATAATCGCCAGGCAGATGCGCACGAATTTTTGCTCGTAAGGTATCCTCTGGTAGTAAAACAGAATGAACAGGATGATAACTGAGGTGAGCACCTTTAACACCATGTTCCCGTCCTGGAAAATCCCGAATGCCGCGCCGGTATTCTGCCAGTAGACGAAGCGGAAAAACTCCGAAGGCGCGGAAGGAAGCCAGGCCTGACCCAAGGCCAGGTTCTGGCGGATGATAAATTTCGTGGCCTGGTCTACAAGAATGACGACCAAGGCAATCCCCAAAAGCAGCAGGTTTTGCTTAAGTTTGGTTTTCAAACGGAATTCCCTCTCTATCTGGTTTTTTGGATGCGCAGGGTTAGCTGCTCATTATCAAAACTGTCGCTGGCGGTAATCCAGCTGCCGGTATCTTCGACCTCCGCCAGCTCCACCGCAAGCGTTTCAGCCTTGATCAGGTCGGCGCTGCTGCGCACTGCCTCAGCGAGCTGGGGGGTGGCGCTGTAATGCAAGCGGATGCGGTCCGCGATGTCCAATCCGCCATCCTTCCGCAAAGTCTGTACGCGCCGGATGAATTCCCGCGCCAGCCCTTCATAAACCAGAGCCTGGGTCAGATGGATATCCAGCGCCGCCAGGTAAGGACCCTCGGACGCCACTTCCAAGCCTTCCCGCGCGGAAGTGTGCACTTCCACCTCGTCCGGTTGAATTTCATAGTACTTGCCTTCCACCTGTACGACCAGATTGAGGCCGTCCAACAGTTTTTGAGCGCTTTCCTGCACAGGCAGTTCCAGAATGGCATTGCGAATTTGCGGGAAGAGGTTCTTGTACTTCTGACCGAGCTGCCTGGGCAGCGGATTGATGCGGTAATCAACAACCTCACCCGCGCCGCTGAGCAAACGCACGGATTTGACATTCAGCTCATCCATGAGCACATCCTTAAAGCGTTCCACGATTTCCGCGTCTTCGGCCGAACCGACCGCGAAGGCTGCTTCCGCCAACGGTTGGCGCACTTTGATGCTGGACTTGTTGCGCGCGGCATGCCCAAGCGACGCCAATCGCATTACTAGCGCCATATCACGGTTAAGTTTCTCGTTGATGCGCTGCGGGTCTGCCTTAGGCCACTCAATCAGATGAACCGAAACCGGCGCGTCCTTATTCACGCTGCGAACCAGGTTCTGGTATAGTTCCTCAGCCATGAACGGCATGGTTGGAGCCAGCAAGCCGGCAAGCGTGGTAAGCGCGCTATAGAGCACTTCATACGCGGCGGCCTTATCCCCGTCAGATTCGCTCTTCCAGAACCGCCTGCGCGAGCGGCGCAGATACCAGTTGGAAAGCTGATCCACAAAAGCCTCGATAGGTCGGGTCGCGCCAAGCGCGTCATACGCTTCATAGGCGGCTGTCACATCCTGCACCAGCGTGTGCAGCGAGGAAAGCAGCCAGTAGTCCATCTGGCTGTATTGGGGGATGACGTCCAGTTCCGGCTGCCACTGATCCAGATTGGCATAAGTAACGAAGAACGAGTAGGTGTTCCACAGGGTCAGGCTGAAAGTTCGCAGCACTTCCCCGACCAGGTCGGCGCTGAAGCGGCGTTCATTCCCGGACGGGCTGGAGGTGTACAGGTACCAGCGCACCGCGTCCGCGCCGTGCTGATCAATGACTTCCCAGGGATCAACCACGTTTCCGCGGGATTTGGACATTTTTTGCCCTTCGCCATCCAGAATAAGCCCCAGGCAGACCACGTTCTTGTAGCTGATGCTGTCGAAGACCAGCCCGCTGATGGCAAGCAGAGAATAGAACCACCCGCGCGTCTGGTCAACCGCCTCGCAAATGAAATCCGCGGGGAACTGCTGTTTGAATTCCTCAACGTTCTCAAAGGGGTAGTGCCACTGCGCCACCGGCATCGCACCGGAATCGAACCAGACGTCGATCAATTCCTTGACGCGCCGCATGCTGCCCTGGCCGCAATCCGGGCAGTCAAACTGTACGGCGTCTATAAACGGGCGGTGCAGGTCCATCCCGGAAAGGTCGCGCCCGGCCAGCTTGCTCAGTTCCGCGACGGAACCAACGCAAATCTGTTTGCGGCAGTGCGAGCATTCCCACACGGGCAGCGGCGTGCCCCAATAACGGTCCCGCCCTAAAGCCCAATCGATATTGTTTTCGAGCCAGTTGCCAAAGCGCCCGTTCTTGATGTGCTCCGGCACCCAGTTAATCTCCTGGTTCAGCTGCACAAGGCGGTCTTTAATCCTGCTCGTGCGAATAAACCAGGTCGGGCGGGCGAAGTAGAGCAGCGGTGTGCCGCAGCGCCAGCAAAATGGATAACTGTGCGTGTACCGCGAAGCCTTGAGCAAAAGTCCGCGCTTGTCCAGGTCTTCGATGATGCCGGCGTCGGCGTCCTTGACAAACATGCCAGCCCACGGGGAAACTTCCTTTTTAAATTTGCCTTCATCATTGATCGTCATCAATATCGGCAGATCGTATTCTTTGGCCACAGCCATGTCATCTGCGCCAAAAGCAGGCGCAATGTGCACCAGACCGGTGCCATCTCCAGTGGTGACGTATTCCGCGTTTACCACGTAGTGAGCCGGCTTGTCGGTAGGGAGGAAAGTGAACAGTGGTGCGTAGCGTTTCCCCTTCAGCGCCCGGCCCTTCATGGTTTTGAGAATCTTTACGGGCGTATCGCCAAACACAGCGCCAATGAGCTCTTTTGCCAGGATTAAGCGCTCGCTGCTGAGTCCATCCGCACGGGAGACAAGCGCGTATTCCAGCTCCGGGTGAACTGCCACCGCCACGTTGCCGGGCAAAGTCCAGGGGGTAGTCGTCCAGACCAGCAGGTACGTTTCAGCTTCGTCCACCAGTGGGAAGCGCACGTAGACCGACGGGTCTTCCGTCTCGTGGTAACCCTGGGCAACCTCGTGGTCTGAAAGCGGGGTCCCACAGCGCGGGCAGTATGGAACCACCTTGAAACCTTGATACAGCAGGTCTTTTTCCCAGATGGATTTGAGCAGCCACCACACGGATTCGATGTACTCGTTCCGGTAGGTAACGTAAGCGCGGTTAAGGTCCACCCAATAACCAATGCGTTCTGTCAAGCGTTCCCAATCCTGAATGCGTTCGAAAGCCGATTCGCGGCAAAGCGCGTTGAATTTTTCGATGCCGTAGGTCTCGATTTGCGACTTGTTGGTGAAACCGAGTTTCTTTTCGACCTCGATTTCCACCGGCAGCCCATGCGTATCCCAGCCGCCGCGGCGGTCAACGTAAAAACCGTTCATCGTCTTATAGCGCGGAAACATATCCTTGAAAACGCGCGCGAGGACGTGGTGAATACCCGGCTTGCCGTTAGCCGTGGGCGGACCCTCGAAAAAGACATAGGGCGGGCGATCTTTACGCTCATCGGAAGACTTTTTGAACACCTCGTTCATCTTCCAAAAGCGCAGAATGCCGTCTTCCAGGACTTTCACATTCAGTTTTGGCGAAACAGCGTTAAACATACTCCTCCAAAAAAAAGCCCGTCCCAAATCAGGGACGAGCTCAAACTCGCGGTACCACCCTGGTTCCCGGGAAATCCCGGGCAACTCAGCAGCTTCGCCCACACGGGCAAACGCAGCCGCCACTAACGCTGCAGCAGCGCGGCTCCCTTACTGACCCGAGGGCGTTCGGTTCGCGGCTCCGGAAGGATTTTCTGCCCGTTGTTCCGCCCCGGCTTCCACCATTCCGGGTTCGCTGTCGGATTCATCCGGCATACTCGTTTCCATCAATGCTTTTAACAAAGAGGGATTATCCCATAAAAACAGCTTCAGGTCAACCTAAGCAAAGACCGAACCTAAACAAAGACTGAAGGAGCGCAAAGCAAAATCTGGACGCCGGAGGGTTTTCCCAGCGCGAATCGAAGAGTATTCCCGTTGTTGCAACAGCTTCTTTCAGTAACAAGCCTCTTTCTCCTCTCCTTGCTCCGTCTACTGCTAGTGAAAGAATCAAAAACACCCTTTGCAGGGTGTTTGGGTGCCTGGACGGTTTCGAACCCTCAACCTCCTCATCCACAGTGAGGCGCTCTGCCGTTGAGCTACAGGCACCATATAGGCGGTCATTCTATCACAGCGCTTGCCCCTACGCAAGGATTTCTGCCAGGCGTTTCTCCAGTTCGGCTTCGGGTACGACCTGCTGGCTGTGGTTCGCCAAATCCTTCAAGACCACCTCGGATCGGTCGATCTCCTCAGGTCCAATGACCAGCGCGGCGCGCGCGCCCAGCTTGTCAGCGTACTTAAGCTGCCTGGTTAGTTTATCCGCTCCGGGATAGGAAAAGACCTTGAAACCCGCCCGTCGCAGACGCGTTGAGACGCGATTGGATGCGCCGCGGCAGTTTTCATTAAAAACCGACACAAAAACGGCCTCACCTGCCGCGCTGATTTCAGGAAGCAGCCCTAACGACTCCAGCAGCAGCAGGATAACCACATCGCCCATCGCGAAGCCTACGCCGGGCAGAGGCCTGCCGCCCACGTCGCCGACGAGGTTCGCGTAATGACCGCCTCCCAGGATAGCCCGGAAGTTCCCGGCCGTGTCGCGCGCCTCAAAGACTGTGCTGGTATAATAATCCAGCCCGCGGATGATTTTCGGTTCGTAAGCCGCGTATTCCCGCACGCCTAATCCTTCCAATTCAGTAAAAAGCGCGGTCAACTCTGGGGACTGCTGCCACAGGTCGGCGCTGCCCAGGAGCAGCTTCAGCTCGCGCAGCTGCCCGGAAGTTAAACCCAGGTCAAGCGCGTTTTTATCCCAAACATCCGCCGGCTGCTTGTCGATGCGGTCAATCTGGCGCAGCACAGCCGGTCTTAGTTCCAGCGGGATGCCGATGCGCGCAAGATGTGCGTCCATCAGCCGGCGGTCGTTAATCAGGATTTTCACCTGGTCCGGGCGCACACCCACGCTGCGCAGGAATTCCGCTGCCACCGCGATAAGTTCGGCATCAGCACTCACTTCATCCGAGCCGATCAGGTCAATATTCCACTGGAAAAACTCGCGCGTGCGGCCTTTTTGCGGGCGCTCGTAGCGCCAAAACGGTCCAAAAGACCACCACCGGCAGGGGAAAGTCAGCTCATTCTGCTTCGAGGCAATCATGCGTGCCAGGGTCGGGGTCAGTTCCGGGCGCAGGGCGATATTCTCCCCGCTGCGGTCGGGAAAGACAAAGGCCTGCTCCTTCACCAATTCCTCGCCGGATTTGGCTGCATACAAGTCGATAGTCTCCAGGCAGGGGCCGTCATACTCCTGGTAACCGAACGCTGCCGAGACCTGTTGGATTCTGGAAATCAGCCAGCGCCGGACGGCCATCTCTTCCGGATAAAAGTCGCGGGTACCCTTTACGCTTCTTACAATTTTTTCCATAACGCATTCCTTTAACAATTGTCGTTAAAGTATATCACGGGGAAAATCGGGTAAAATGATGGTAATAACGGGTCATTCTCAAGGAAAAGCGATGAAAATAAGCGAAATTCTGGAAATTTCCCAGGGCAGTTTGCTCACCCCCTACGCAAATCCTGACATTGAAATCCTCGGCGGCTTCGCCGGAGACCTGATGAGCGACGTCCTGGCAAGCATCCAGCCGGAATCCGTGCTCATCACGGGCTTAAGCAACCCGCAGGTCATCCGTACAGCACTGATTGCCGATGTGCGCGTGGTAATCTTCGCGCGCGGAAAGCAGCCGGCTCAGGAAACCATCAAACTGGCAATCGAGGAGAAATTACCCGTTATCAGTTCTGATCTCGGTCTCTACGAGATCAGCGGGAGGTTGCTGCAGCACGGCCTTCCCAGCTTTGAAAAACGCATGCTGCACGCCTTCGACAGTGATTGAGCGCGAATATGTTCTCCGATAAACCTGCTGTTACTGACGACGAAGCCGCGAAAATCACCCGCGTGGAGGAGCTTGCCTACGAGCTCAGCGTCGGCGAAGTGATGACCAGCAAGGTGTTCTCGTTGCGCCCGAATCAAACGATGCGCGAAGCGCTGGATGAGTTTAAACAACACAGGATTTCCGGCGCGCCGGTTGAGGTCGATGGAAAGCTGCTCGGTATCCTTTCGATTGAGGATATGATCCGCTCCTTACGCGACGGCCGCATCGACCTGACAGTCGCGGATTACATGACTGCGGATGTCATCACCGCCCGGAAAGAGGACCCGGTAATCGAGGCATTAAAGCTGTTTGTCAAGTCCCGCGTGGGCAGGCTGCCGGTGCTTGACAGCGATGATAAACTAGTCGGTATCCTGACCAAGAGCGACATTACCAACGGACTGCTCAAGGCGCTGCAAAACGACTATGAAGCCGAAGAGTTGATCCGTTATCGCGCTTCGCACCTCTTCGAAGATATCGTTTCCGACCGCAGCACGCTTACGCTGCGTTATAACGTCAAGAGGAACGATTTTTCCCACGGAGGGGCTGCCTCCAACAATATTAAAAAAGCTCTGCTCAGGCTGGGCGCCACCCCGCAAATTGCCCGCCGGTGCGGCATCGCGGTTTACGAAGCAGAGATGAACCTGATCATCCACACCAACCACGGCGGCGTCCTGCGCGTTGAAATCGAACCGGACCGCATCACCATGGAAGCTTACGACGACGGCCCCGGAATCCCGGATATCTCGCTGGCGATGCAGCCCGGCTACTCCACCGCTCCGCAGGAAATCCGCGAGAAAGGCTTTGGCGCCGGCATGGGTCTGGTCAATATTAAAAGCTGCGTGGATGAAATGAACCTTGCTTCCTCGCTGGACCGCGGCACGAACCTCTATATGGTCATGCACCTGGATAAAACCAGGCATTTTTCCTGATAGAAGCTGAACTATGCGCCTAAACGAAATTCAAAACCAACTCCAACTAAAGACCCTCACCGCGCCGACCATTTCCGACAACGTGGAAATCCGCACAGGTTACACCTCGGATATGCTCAGCTGCGTCATGACCGGAGCGCTGAGCGGCAGCGTATGGGTGACGCTGATGGCACACAACAACATCGTCGCGGTTGCCTCCCTGCTGGATATTCCCGCCATTATCATTACTGAGAACGCACAGCCGGATGAACTCACCATTGCCAGGGCACGCGAGAGGGAAATTGCGTTGTTCTCCACTGCCAGGCCGACCTTTGAAATCGTAGGCAAGCTGTGGGAGCTGGGTATCCGGGCAGAGGAATCGTGAGGTTCCCTCCGTGATTGAATTTCGCGCTGAATTGCACGTCCATACCGTCCTCTCTGCTTGCGCCGGAACGGACATGCTGCCCGGGCCGATTGTGGAAGCAGCGCTCTTCAACGAAATCAATCTGATTGCTATTACGGACCATAATGCCAGTTACAACGCTGCGCCGGTGATAAAGGCAGGACGCAGACAAGGGCTGATGGTGCTGCCCGGGATGGAACTGGAAACCGAGGAAGAAGTCCACTCCCTGTGCCTGTTCGATACGCTGGACCAACTCGACGCGCTGCAGAAAATTGTCGATGCGAGGCTTCCGTTTTACCCGAACAACGAAGATTTCTATGGCCCCCAATGGGTGGTGGACGAAAAAGGGAATAAGCTTCGCCCGGAGACAAGGCAGCTGCTCTTTCCCGTCCAGATTTCTATTCAACGAGCCTGCCGGATTGTGAAGGACCTGGGAGGTCTGTTCATCCCAGCGCATATCAATCGGGAAGCCAACGGCTTGCTTTCGCATCTGGGCACGGTTCCCCCGGACCTGGATGTTCAGATTCTTGAAATCAACCGTCACACGACCAAAGGAGCCTGTCTAAAAAAGCACCCCGAACTGGCGCGCTACCGCCTGATACAAAGCGGAGACGTGCACTACCTGGACGGCTTCCTGGGTGCCAGCACGTTCAGGGCGAAAAACAGCTCGCTCAAGGCGATCACAGAAGGATTGCTCAGCAGCCTCTGAGAGGCTCCTGGTCGATGTATTCCCTAAAATTAAATGGATAAGATGCTGATAAGGAAAGAACTGACCAATCCTCAGGATTTTTTCAAAGGGTTCAGTTTGTTTTGACCAACAAGCCTACGAACAGCCTTTCCCCGCTTCCTTCCCGGCGGACTCAGCTTATCTTATGATGCTGATAAACTTTCGCTGGGACGGGGAATTTACATTTGAGGCTGCCCAACAAGAACTGGTTATTCTTTTGGGACAGCCCAATGTGGGAGATAGCACCTGGTTTAGGCCTCGTGGTGAGCGCGCAAATCCGCAAATGCCCATAAAAATTGTCATGGAGTGGGAAATCAGAAGGAGCCGTCCGACTTTTGGGACAGCCCCGAACATTTTTCCTTCCCCAGCGGATGGTTCCTCCACAAAAAAACCGCTTGCCGCTGGGGAAGTTTCGGGATTTGGGTACCCGTGGTGCCTTATGGAGCATGAGGCTGCCAAAACGAAATCATCCTGAAAGTCACATTTTGTTCTTCAACACCCTGCTAAAAGTCATTGACCTAATCGGTTTTAGGGTATAAACTAATTGCATGTTTTTTCACAAATTAATACTATTTGTTTGCCTTGAGGAGTACTTATGACCCCGTCTGAAAACAATGTATCTGCCAATCCCCTGGAGAATCCCGAACAAAAAGCGATAATTGACGCCATCATCGATGAAAACCTTCATTTGAACGGCGCCACCATGGTGATTCTCAACCAGGTTCAGGAAAAAATCGGCTATATTTCCAAGCCCGTGCAGGCTTACATTGCTGATAGATTGGGAGTGCCTGTTTCCAAGGTTCACGGCGTCGTTTCGTTCTACTCATTCTTCACCACCTCCCCGCGAGGAAAACACACCATCAAGTTCTGTCTTGGAACCGCCTGTTACGTGGGCGGCATCGATCAGATTATCGAGAAAGCAAAACAACTGCTCAATATCGAACCCGGAAATACCACTCCGGACGGGATGATTACCCTGGAAGTATGCCGCTGCGTCGGCGCGTGCAGCCAGGCGCCTGTAGTCGTGATCGATGACAACATCCGCGGCCGCATGCAACCAAACAGGTTCCCAAAGCTGATTCAGGACATACAGACCCAGGAGACTGCTCATTGAGAGAAATTGCCCTGCATATTTTGGATATCGCTGCCAACAGCATATCCGCGGGCGCCAGGAATATCGCAATCAGCATCGTCGGAAATCACCGGGAAGACAGCCTGGAAATCACAATCACTGACGATGGAAAAGGAATGAGCCCGGAGATGGCGGCGATGGTGACAGACCCATTCACCACGAGCCGGAAGGAACGCAATGTAGGTTTGGGTATCCCCTTGCTCAAGGCTGCCGCGGAAGCCTGCAACGGATCGTTCAGGTTAGCCTCCGAGCCCGACAAGGGAACCAAGGTGCAGGTGAGCTTCCAGCTGGGACACATCGACCGGATGCCCCTGGGCGACCTGCCGGGCACTTTTTTAGGATTACTGATCGGCACGCCGGAGGTCCACTGGACTTTTCGGGTGAAAAATGATGAAAAAGAGTTTACCTTCGATGACGCGGAATTGAAAAAAGAACTGGGCGAGGACTGCCTGGCTGAACCCGCTGTTATTCGATATGTACGTGAACTGTTTACTGAAGGAATCGAAGCGTTAGCGTTGAATTAAGGAGAGAGCTATGCCTACCATTAAATCCCTTGAAGATTTGAAAAAAATGCGTGAAGAAGCTTTGCGCAAACAAGAGCTGAAGACCACCACCGGCAAAAAGGAAATCGTGGTCGGGATGGGAACCGTCGGCATTGCCGCCGGCGCCCGCGAAACGCTGAAAGCAATCCTGGAGTTTGTGGACAGCAACCACCTGGAGAACATCATCATCAGGCAGACCGGTAACATCGGGATAGATTCTTTCGAGCCGGTAGTCCAGGTTATCCTCCCTGGGGAAGAAAAGGTCACCTACGGGCACGTCTCGCCGGATGTCGTCAAGATCATCATGGAAGAACATGTGATAAAAGGCAAAATCGTTGCGGACTACCAGGTCAAGAGCTAAGCTTCCTGTGGTCTGGCGATATCTTGGAAATTACTGAGCGGAAGGAATATTATGGCGTTCTATAGATCTACTGTGCTTGTTTCTGTCGACCCGGTGTGCGTGGAGAAAGGGGCGTATGAGTTAATTGACGCGTTGAACGACGAGTTAATTAAACAGGGCCTCATCGACGAGGTGCGCATTCTGGAGACCCCACGGCTGGGAGATCCGCAAAAATTCGGTCCGGATATGGTCGTCTACCCCGAAGGAACGCATTATACCAACCTGAATTACTATGAGATTCCCCGCCTGGTCGAAGAGCACTTTATTAAAGGACGCATCCTCAAGCAGTATGCCGCAAAAATGCAGGACGCGATTGATGAGGAGCTCAGCGCGCCGAAATCCAAGGAGATTCGCGTTGTTCTGCGCAACGTTGGCGTGATTGATCCCCGCAATATCGAAGACTACATTGCCAATGACGGTTACCAGGCGCTTGGCAAAGTATTGACCGAGATGAGCCCGGAAGAGGTCATTCAGGTCGTGTTGGATGCCAAGCTGCGCGGCCGGGGCGGCGCTGGCTTCCCCACCGGTCTCAAGTGGCGCTTCGCCCGTCAGGCTGCCGGCGATATCAAATATATTGTCTGCAACGCGGACGAAGGCGACCCCGGCGCTTTCATGAACCGGCGCGTGCTGGAAGGCGATCCGCACTCGGTCGTCGAAGGCATGATCATTGCCGCCTACGCGATTGGCGCCCGTCAGGGGTATATCTACTGCCGCGCAGAATATCCCATCGCTGTCAGCACCATGAACCTGGCAATGAAACAGGCGCGTGCGCTTGGGCTCCTGGGTAAGAACATCCTGGGTACAGACTTCAGCTTTGACCTGGAGATGCGCATGGGCGCCGGGGCATTTGTGTGCGGTGAAGAGACCGCCTTGATGGCTTCCATCGAAGGCGGACGCGGCGAGCCGCGTGTTCGCCCGCCCTTCCCTGCGCAAAAAGGCCTGTGGGGCAAACCCACCAATATTAACAACGTGGAAACCTACGCCAACGTGCCCCAGATAATCCTCAGAGGCGCGGAATGGTACGCCAGCATGGGCACTGAAAAGAGCAAGGGCACCAAAACCTTCGCCCTGGCCGGTGATGTAAAGAACACCGGTCTGATTGAAGTCCCCTTTGGCATCAAACTGAGCGAAATTATCTACGACGTCGGCAACGGCATCAAGGGAGATAAAAAGCTCAAAGCCGTCCAGACCGGCGGCCCAATGGGCGGTTGTATCCCTGCTTCGATGATTGACCTGCCTGTGGACTATGAAACCCTCGGTCAGGCAGGCTCGATTATGGGTTCCGGCGGCATGATTGTCATGGACGAGGATACCTGCATGGTGGATATCGCGCGATTCTTCATGGAATTCATCCAGGAAGAGTCCTGCGGAAAGTGCGTACCCTGCCGCGTGGGAACCCGACGCATCCTGGAAATTCTGGAAGGCATTTGTGAAGGCCGCGGCAAAGAGGGCGACATCGACACCCTGCGGTCCTTGTGTGCCGAAATCAAGGAAAACAGCCTGTGCGGTTTAGGCCAGGGCGCGCCCGCACCGGTGGTATCCACGCTCAACCACTTCCTGGACGAATATGAAGCCCACATCAAAGAAAAACGCTGCCCAGCCAAAGTTTGCCGGGCGCTCATCAAGTATCAAATTATGGATGGAGCCTGCACTGGCTGTACAGTATGCGCGCGCAACTGTCCGGTCTCAGCGATAACAGGCGAACGCAAACAGACTCATGTCATCAATCAGGATATTTGCATCAAATGCGGCATCTGCCATCAGGTTTGCGCCTTTGACGCGATTACAGTAATTTAATGCGCGATTAGCCAGTCAAGAAGGAGTTGACCGATGACAGACCAGGTAAGCGCAAGTATGAAAACGACTTCGGTCGTTGATGAAGCCATTCAGCAGCACGGCGTTTCCCGTTCGGAATTGATTCCTATCCTCAAAACCATCATGATGCGCTTAGGTTTCATTTCACCAGAAGTTGTCCTCCAACTATCCCAGAAATTAAACCTGCCCAGTATAGAAATTACATCGGTAGCAACCTTTTATCGCATGCTTTCCACTGCGCCGCGCGGAAAGCACGTCATCCAATTCTGTGAAAGCGCTCCTTGCCACGTCGTTGGTGGAAACCAGGTCTGGCAGGCAATCACCAAGACCCTGAACCTCCAAGCGGGGGAAACTTCCGCGGATCATCGTTGGACGCTCATTACGACCAGCTGCCTTGGAGTATGCGGAATCGGTCCGGTGATGTTAGTGGATACCGACCTCTACGGGAACCTTACCCCGGAAGAGGTGCCGCACATTCTCAGCCGATACGACTAGGAGATATCCATGAAAACTTCCCGTTCAATGGTTTTGATCTCTCACGATCCGGTCAGTATCCAGCAAGGAGCCGACGCTGTACTCGAGGCATTCCAGCAGGAGCTGAACAGACTCCAGCTTCAGGATGAGGTTTCGCTTTCTTTGGTGGAAGATATCGGCCGGAATTATGCCTCACCCCTGGTCATTGTCTACCCGGAAGCAGTCATCTACGGGCGCGTGTCAGTCGAAGACGTCCCGCACCTGGTGGAAGAGCACCTGTTCAAAGGTCGCATAGTGGAAGAGAAAATCGCCCCCGCGCACGAACTTTCGGGGCGGATTGCCTGGGTTGCTGCCCGGAAAGGGACGCTTCCCGCCGAGACACGCATCGTTCTCAAGAATGTCGGCATTATCGACCCGAACAGCATTGAGGATTACATCGCCAATGACGGTTACCAGGGTCTGGGCAATGCCCTGAGCATGACCCCCGAACAGGTCATCGCCCTTATCAAGGAGTCCGGTCTGCAAGGCCGCGGCGGCGCGGGCTTCCCGACCGGTCTTAAGTGGGGTTTTGTGCGCCAGGCGCGCGCGGACAAAAAGTATGTCATCTGCAACGCGGATGAAAGCGAGCCGGGCACATTCAAGGACCGCGTGCTCATCGAAGGCGACCCGCACCAGATTATCGAAGCCATGCTGATTGCCGCGTACGCGGTGGGGGCAACCGAAGGTTATGTTTATCTGCGCGGCGAATACCAATTGGCTATCCAGCGCATGGAAACCGCTATCGCCCAGGCGCGCAGCTCCGGTCTATTGGGCAATTTCATTCTGGGTTCCTCGCTCTCGTTCAATCTGCACCTGCACACCGGCGCCGGGGCATATATCTGCGGCGAAGAAACCGCCTTAATTGAGTCCATTGAAGGCAAACGCGGTGAGCCGCGCTCCAGGCCGCCCTACCCGACGACCGAAGGTTTGTGGGGCAAACCCAGCCTGGTCAACAACGTGGAGACCCTGGCCAATGTTCCGTCCATCCTCCGCAACGGCGCGGCCTGGTACCGCAAATTCGGCACGCCTTCCAGCCCGGGCACCAAAGTTTACACGCTTTTGGGTAATCTGAATGTCACCGGTCTGATCGAAGCGCCGATGGGCATCACCCTGCGGGAAATGATTACGATTTACGGCAAAGGCATCAAGGATGGGCACTTTAAGTTAGCCCAGACTGGCGGCTCCGGCGGATCCATCATCCCTGCCAGCCTGCAAGATACGCCGATGGACTTCGCTTCCTTCGCCAAAGCCGGCGTCGTGCTCGGCTCCGGCGCGCTGCTCATCTGTAACGACAGCGTATGCGTGGTCGACCTGGCGCGGGTCCTGCTGAACTTTTTCCGCAAGGAATCCTGCGGCAAGTGCTCGCCCTGCCGCATCTGCACGCAGAAAGCCTATGAGATTCTGACGAACATCTCCACGGGGCACGGCAGCCTGCAAGACTTGGATGCCTTGCGCGAGATTAGCGTCCAACTGAACGAACTTTCCACCTGCGGGCTCGGTCAGACTGCTGCCGTTCCGCTGCGGGACACTCTTAACCACTTCAGGGATGAGGTGGAAGCGCATATCCGACTTAAGGTCTGTCCGGCGGGTGTCTGCTCTATGAGCTGACCTGTTCGGGAAATTATCATTGCAAGAGATGGAGTTCAAGTTTATGGTAACACTCACGATAGACGGCATTCAGGTAGAAGTTCCAGACGGGACGACAGTCCTCGAAGCGGCAGAGAAAGTTGGCATCAAAGTACCCCGTTTATGCCACCATCCCAGCCTCAAGCCTTACGGCGGCTGCCGTTTGTGCATGGTGGAAGTGGAAGGCGCGCGCATTCTGCAGCCAAGCTGCACCCTGCCAACCAGCAACAACATGGTTGTGCGCACGAACACGCCTAAAGTGCAGGAAGCCCGTAAATTCGTGCTCTCCATGCTCTTCAGCGAACGCAACCATTTCTGCATGTACTGCCAGGCGACCGATGGAGACTGCGAACTGCAATGTGCCGCTTACCAGCAAAGCCTCACCCATTGGCCGCTGACGCCAAACTACTCGCCCTACGCCGTGGATGCCTCGCACAAGTATATCTTCGTGGATAACAACCGCTGCATCCTTTGCCGGCGCTGTGTGCGCGCCTGCGGCGACCTGGTCGGGAATTTTACGCTCGGCTTTGAAGAACGCGGCGCCAACAGCTTCCTGGTTGCCGATTACGGCGTACCCCTGGGGGAGAGCACCTGTATCTCCTGCGGCGCCTGCGTCCAGATTTGCCCCACCGGCGCGCTCATGGACCGCCGCAGCGCCTACCAGGGCCGCGAGAGCGACCTCACACCGGTCGTCTCTGTTTGTTCGGAGTGCAGTATTGGCTGCCAGCGCAATGTCCTCACCCGGAATAACCGCCTGGTGCGGATTGACGGCGTATGGAACTCCGAACCAGGCGAAGGGCTGCTGTGTGAAAAAGGTCGCTACATGCCCCTTGAATCCAAAGCGGAAAGGTTATCCGTTCCGGAAATCCTGCGGGATGGTAAGCGCGTTGCCGTCACCTGGGAGGCAGCCCTCACTGAAGCAGCGCAGCACCTGCGGGCTGCCGCGGATGAAGCGGCGTTATTTGCTTCAGCGAAACTTCCGATTGAAAGCCTGGCTGCCCTGAAATCCGCCTTCACCGGCGGGCTGCGCAGCGCAAACCTGCTCCTCAGCGATGACAACGAAGCCGCCCTTGCAAGCGTGAAACTGGCGGAGGAACTCCACGGTCCTTTCGAAGCCAAACTGGAGGCGCTGAAGCATGTGGACGTGGCTCTGTTGATTGGCAGCGACCTGGAAAACGACAACCAGGTGGCAGGCTTCTTCCTCAAGCGGCAGGTACTGGAAAACAGCAGGATTATCTCCATTACAACCCGGCAAAAGCCGCTTATCGCCCGTTCTGCACTGAGAATCCAGCAGAAAAAAGGCAGCTCCTTTGACCTCGTTAACGGGCTTGTTTCTGCCTGGCACTCGCTTCTGCACGAGGGCGATAAATTCGCGGAGGAAAACATCGCGCACCTGGAAGAAAAGACCGGCATCAAGAGCGCTGAAATCCTGCGCGCTGTTACCATGCTCAAAGACGCACAGCATCCTGTGGTGGTGCTGGGCGGTGAATTTGCCAGCCTGGAACATTACGACGCGCTGGTGCGTTTGGTGCTGTTCTGCCGGCAGAACAACTTCCCGGTTCTGATCATCAAAGAACAGGCGAACAGCCTGGCTGCGGCCCAACTGGGCTACACCACAGCCGCGGATGGAAAGAAAGTGAAAGCGGCTTTTGTTGCCCTGGGTGATGCAGAACCGACCGAAGCACTCCTGAAACACTGCGCCGGCATTCCGCTCCTTGTGGTTTCTGCCGCACACCCCTCCGCGCTGACCGAAAGAGCCGCGGTAGTGCTTCCCTGTGCCGCCTGGGCGGAAGAAGGCGGCAGCTACCTCAGCACGGAAGGCCGCCTGCAGCAGAAACTCGCCGCGCTCGACGCTCCTGAATCCGTGAAGACCTCTGCGGCTGTCGCAGATGCGCTCGTGCAGGCGCTGAACGCCCGCGGCGGGCAGGATTGGAAAACTGCCCTCAAACAGCAGCCCAGCCCGGTTGACCTGGATTTTTAGATGATGACCACTGGAATAATTGAGAGGTATTGAAAATGGCTAAACCCAAAGTAGCATCAGACTGGCTGGCAGGATGTGCCGGTTGCCATATGTCGTTTCTTGACATTGACGAACGCATCGTAGCCCTTACCGAACTGGTTGACCTGCGCGCGACACCAATCACCGACCTGAAGGAACCCGATGAATCAGGCGTGGACGTAGGCATTCTGGAAGGCGGCATCAGTAACACTTACAACGAAGAAGTCGCGAAGAAGATGCGCGCCCGCTGTAAGATCCTTGTCGCCCTTGGGGATTGCGCGGTATTCGGCGGAGTGCCCGCCATGCGCAACTTTGAAGGCGCGGAAGCAGCCCTGAAACGCGCGTACGTCGAAACCGAAAGCACGGACGAGAGCGGCAAAATCCCGGATGACCCGGAACTCTCCACGCCGGTGCACGTCCGTCCGGTAAGCGATGTGGTCAAAGTGGACCTCTTCCTGCCTGGCTGCGCTCCCAGCGCTGATGCAATTTTCTACATTCTCTCAGAGCTCGCCCAGGGCAGGATGCCCGAAGTCAGTGGTGAGTTTAACGATTGGCATTAGGAGGCCGCATGGTTGCCCAAAAAATCACGATTGAACCTGTAACCCGCATCGAAGGTCACGCCAAGGTCACCATTCACATGAATGATGATGGCTCGGTGGAACATGCCTATTTCCACGTGAACGAATTTCGCGGTTTCGAGAAATTTTGTGAAGGACGCCTGGTTGCGGAAATGCAGCAAATTACCCCGCGCATTTGCGGCATTTGCCCGGTATCACACCACCTCGCGGCTGCCAAAGCCGGCGATGTCGTGCTTGGCTGCCCGCCTCCCCGGCCCGCCTCCCTCCTGCGTGAACTCATGCACATGGGTCAGATTATCCAGAGCCACGGGATGCACTTTTTTGAATTGGCTGGTCCTGACCTTATCCTGGGCTTTGACCATGACCCCGCCACCCGCAATGTCGTTGGTCTCATCCAGGCGGATCCTCAGCTGACGCTCAGGGCTGTGCGCCTGCGCAAGTTCGGCCAGGCAATCATCTCAGAGCTGGGCGAACGCAGCGTCCACCCGAATTTTGCTATCCCCGGCGGCGTCAACCGTCAATTCACACAAGCCGGGCGCGACCGCCTGCTGGCGCAGGTGGACGAGCAAATTGAGACCATCAAAATCGGCATCCAGATTATCCATGCCTGGATCGAAGCACATCAGACCGAAATCGACGAATTCGCGGTCTTCCCGACCGGCTATCTGGGGCTTGTGACCCCTCGCAACAGCCTGGAACTCTACGACGGAGACATCCGCCTGACCGGACGGGACGGCAAAGAGCTCGAAAAGTTTGACCCGCAGGATTATCTGGATTACATCGCCGAACATGTGGAATCCTGGTCTTATCTGAAGTTCCCGTACTACAAGAAACTTGGCTACCCGGAAGGCGTCTACCGCGTCGGCCCCCTGGGTCGCCTGAACAATTCTGACCAGATTGACACGCCGCTCGCGAACGAAGAATTCAAGCATTTCAAGGCCTTAAATGGCGGCAAACCGGTTGAGAACACCTTGCATTATCACTACGCGCGCCTGATTGAGACCCTGTTTGCCGCAGAACACGCGCGCATTTTGCTTGAGGATCCGGATATTCTCAGCCCCGACATCCTGAACACCCGCCAGCAGCCGCAGGAGCAGGGCGTCGGGATTATCGAAGCGCCGCGTGGAACCCTGTTCCATCACTACTGGAGCAACGGCAGCGGACAGCTGACCAAGGTCAACCTGATTGTCGCCACCGGCAATAACAACTACGCCATGAGCCGCGCGGTGGACGAAGTCGCCAAGCGATACGTGCACGGCCCCGATATCACGGAAGGTATGCTGAACCGGGTTGAACACGCTATCCGCGCGCACGACCCCTGCCTTTCCTGCTCCACGCACGCCGTTGGCAGCATGCCGCTGGAGGTCAGCGTCTTTAATAAGCAGGGCGAGCTTGTGCGCGTAATCCGGCGCTAATATTTCATTCAGATACAAAGCTCCCCTTCTTTGGTATCATAGGAGGGGAGTTTTTTCTGCCTATGAACCCACCCAAAAAAACCTTGCTCATTGCCTACGGTAACCGCGACAGGCAGGATGACGGCGCCGGCTGGCATATCCTGACGGATATCGCGCGCGAATTTGGCGCCGCGGCGCCTGAACTCCCTGGGGATTGGGTGGATGCCGCCGAGGGCGCGCTGCGGCTGTGGTATCTCTACCAATTACTGCCTGAGATATCAGAAGACTTGACTGCGTACGAGCGGGTGGTGTTCATCGACGCGCATAATTCCCCCCAACTGCCGGACCTGGTCTTTGAAAGGACTGGACCAGCGTGGGAGCACTCCGCTTTCACGCATCACATGTCCGTCGGCGAACTGCTGTCCATCACCACGGCTCTATTTAGCGCCTGCCCGGAATGCTGGCTGCTTTCCGTGCGGGGAAATGCCTTTGAGTTTTCCCAAGAGCTCTCTGCGCCAACCAAAGAACTTGCGTTTTCTGCCGCGCAGATGCTTATCGCGTTCCTGCGTGGGGATGGTTTTAGTCCTCAACATCCAGAAAGGAAGCCCTCCGAATGACTGAACCCTATCAGGAAAAAGAATTCTGGCAATTCTCGCGTGCCAGCGGCAAACTTCTGCCGGCGCGCAAACCGATCGTCAGCGAACACGCAGCCGCGCTGTATGTCAACGACGAGCCCTGGCTGACTTTCATTTGCTCCCCTACTGACCTGGACGCTCTCGCCCTTGGTTTCCTGTATGGCGAGAATGTCATTAAGGACCTTGGGGAGGTCAGCTCCATCCAGGTTGGCGACGGCGGCAGCAGGATTATGGTCAAACTGAGCCGCACAGCGGAAAAACCAACTCATTTCCACCGCACCTCCACTGGCTATGGGCTGGAAAGCAGCTTGAGGCTGCCGCATTTGCCCACGGATTTCCGGATCACTGTCGAAGATGTTCTGGCTCTGTACCTCCAATTCATGGACCAGCAGGAACTGCACGACCAGGTGGGCGGTTTTCACAGTGCAGGTCTGAGCGACGGCTTGCGCGTGCCTATCATGGTGGAAGATCTGGGCCGGCATAACTGCGTGGATAAGCTCACCGGCTTGTTCCTGCTGCAAAACAGACCCTTCACGCCGAATCTGCTGCTGCTCAGCGGCAGAATCAGCTCGGAGATGGTGTTCAAGACTTTCGCGCTTGGTGTGCCCGTGATTGTCTCGCGCACATCCCCCACAGCTCTGGCAGTTGAGACCGCCTGGGAAGCCGGCATCACCTTAATTGGCTACCTGCGCAGCGCCCAGTTCGACGTGTACAGCCATCCGGAGCGCCTGAGCCTGTGAAGACCTTGAGCCTGAGTGTCTGAATGCCAAGGCTAAGTAGAATTGTCCTGGAGTGGATGAAATCGCCAGGACGGGTTTTTCCTCGAAACGAACATTCTTATTTCTTCTTTTCGATCCTGTTTCCCGCTTGCCCTAACCCTGACCCCTCCCCCAACGCAAAGCGGCTCTATTTTGCCTCGCTCAAGCCGCTGGGGAAAGGAAAAAGTTTGATAGAGGGCTGTGCCTTCGTTCAAAGATCAGCTCCCCTTCCCTGCGCTCGTTCATCAGGATATTCGCTTTGTTTTCGTCCGCTTGAAAGGGAAGGAAGAGGGCAAGGCTGCTAAATCCTTATGCGTCAGGGCAGCATCATTCCTTTGAAAAAAAATAGGAGTAAGGGAATAATGATTTCACAGGTCCTGATCTTAATGAGGACGTGTCTTTTTTGCTATTTCAGGATATGATTCCTTTGCGCTTACAGCTTGAGAGTCTGAACCCCCAGCGGCTGCCCTTGGGTTATAATGGCGCGTATGCACGAGCTCGCTGTGACGGAAAGCATTCTTGAAATTGCCAACCGGGCTGCTTTGGATAATTGCGCCAGTCGGGTGACGGATATTTACCTGACAATCGGGCAGCTGTCTTCCATCGTAGACGATTCCGTCCAATTCTACTGGGACCATATCAGTCAGGGCACACCCAGTGCCGGA
>Ga0116171_10001732_pt1 | contig 21397 bp, 22 predicted proteins | sample AD_JPNHW2_MetaG_FD_89798 | JGI IMG/M metagenome (GOLD analysis project Ga0116171, IMG submission 89798) | Active sludge microbial communities of municipal wastewater-treating anaerobic digesters from Japan - AD_JPNHW2_MetaG | ecosystem: Engineered > Bioreactor > Anaerobic > Digestate | place...
CCAGCATGTTATTTATGTACCGCCGACCGTGGAGATGCTGACGCCGCTCCTTACCATCATCCCGCTGCAGCTCTTTGCCTATCACATGGCGATCCTGCGCAACTGCGATGTGGATCAGCCCCGCAATCTGGCCAAGAGCGTGACCGTTGAATAATATCCTTGCCAAGGAGATCCCCTTGTTGAAGGCCATTTTCCGAGCTCCCGCCTCTCGCAGTAAAAGCATTTCGCCTGTGCTGCAATTGCTGTTGTTCACCCTGTGCTTATCACTCGGGCTCCCGGCGGTTGCCCCGGCCCAGAACGGCAGCGCCAAAGTCCTTTTCGATCAGGGCGTGGCCGCCTACCACAGCGGCAGCTATGAGACGGCCCGGGGGCAGTTGATGTCCGCCCTGGAAAAAAGCTCGAGTGCGCCGCACCTGAGCAAGATCTATCTGCTGCTCAGCGCTATCCATGACCGGCTCGGCGATCGGAACCAGTCGCGTTACTATGCGCAAAAGCTAGTGCGCCAGTTTCCGCAGAGCCGCTACCGCGACGCGGCGGAATATACCCTGGCGCGGTCCAGTTACGGCGCCGGTGAAACGATCCAGGCGCTTTTTCATTTGCTGACCGTCATCGACCACAATCCCGCGACCGCCCTGGCGGAGAATGCCAAAATGGCCGGGAGTCGGATCGCGGCGCAGGGCATCCACGAACCCGGACTTGAAGGATACCTCGGCGAATTCCAGCGCGCCGGCAGCCGCAACTGGCTGCTCTACTGGCTGGCGCGCGAGGCCTATGGTGAGGGCCGGCGCAGTGAGGGTGACGACTGGCTGCAGCGGCTGCAGATGAATGCCCCGGAGGCCCGGCTGCAGCGGCTCGCCCAGGAGCTGCGAACCCGGCCGGCTGCGGAGACGCTCTACCGGTTACGTATTGGAATCATCCTGCCCCTCTCCGGTTTCGAAGCGGACAATGGCATGGAATTCCTCCGCGGCGCCGCACTGGCGCTGCAGGACCAGCCGCAGGGTATCGAGCTGGTGCTCAAGGACTCGGGATCGAACATGCGGCAGGGCATCAGCGCCATGCAGGAGCTGCTCGACAGCCATGTCGATCTCATCATCGGCGAGCTGGCTGGCGACCGCAGTGCCGCCATGGCCGCCCTGGCGGCGCAGCGTGATATCCCGATGCTGGTACCGGTCGCTTCCGACAACGGCATCGCCGCACTCGGGCCCAATGTCTGGCAGATGAGCAGCGACATTGAAACCCGCGGGGCGGCCCTGGCGAACTATGCCTACTCCGTCCTCGGCCTGCGCACCTTTGTCGCCCTGGCGCCGGCCGACGACTACGGTCAGGCCATCAGCGATGCCTTTGCCAATACCGTCGACCGGCTCGGCGGCGCCATCATCGCCCAGCAGTGGTATTATCCCGGCACGCAGGATGTCTCCCGGCAGTTCACCGCCATCCGCGAATCGGCATCCCAGTTCACCCCGCGGGATTCCCTGAGCAACAGCGACTTTATGGCGGGGAGCTATCAGGATCAGGGCGCCACCCATGATTTCAAGTACACGCGGCCCTCGCGCCGCAACGTTCCAGTCACCCAGGATGAAGAGGAGCAGGATATTCCCCTGATCGGCTCGATCGACGGCTTTTTCATGCCGACCTATGCCGAGGATATCTCGATCGTGGCGCCGCAGTTCAGCCTTGCCCACATCCAGGCGGTCCCTCTCGGCGGCGACGACTGGGTGCATGGCACCTCGTTGCAGAGCCAGCGCCGCTATCTGGACGGTGCGATTTTTTGTGCCGGAAGCCACGCGGATGAGACCGGCACGGAATATATCCAATTTAAAAATCGTTTTAGATTGGCGACATCGACTTCCGCCGGTGCGCTCGCCATTTCCGGCTACGATGTTACACATCTGATCACCGCGGCGGTCACTGCAGGCCATCGCTCCGCTGCGGAGGTCACGAAATGGCTCGGGCAAACGCAGAAACGCAACGGCATCGGCACCAGCTTTTCCTTCAGCCGCGGCACACGGGTCAATCAGGATGTAGCCATTCTCAAGTATAAAAACGGAGCTGTCACGTGCTTGCAGAATTAGTTCATGCCGGCGCGAAGGCCCCGGGTATCGACCATAAAAAGGAGGTTGACGTGGACCCTAACGTAAAAAAAGCCATGATGGCCGGTCTGGGTATCTTTGCGGCCACCAAGGAGAAGATTGAGGATTTTGTCGAGGATATGGTTCAGCGCGGCGAGATGGAACAGGGCGAGAAAGCCCAGTTCGTCCAGGAAGCTGTAGAAAAAGCCGAAGCCCGCACCAAAGAGGCCAAAGAATGGGTCACCAAACAGGTCGAGGAGACCTGGGACAAGCTCAAACCGAAAGCTCAGCAACAGATCGATGAATTGCAGGAAAAACTGGCCAGCCTTTCCAAAGAGCTCGAAGAGATGAAAGCCAAAATGGGCCCGAAGGAATAACTCACGCTGTCCGGAATGGTATTCCAGTCTCCAGAGGAGGAAGTACGATGAAAAAGCTATTGGTGGTGGTGATGTTCTGCATGCTGCTCCCGGCAACCATGGTCCTGGCGCAGAAAACGGATGGGGTACATCTCTTCCAGAATTTCTTCAGTGATGCGGTAGTGGCCACGAATCCCTACGGGGAAGCCGGCCTCGGCTACAACTCGTACGATGGTTTTAGCGCCATCACCGCCGGCGCCCAGGGCGGCTACCCGGTCAATGAAAAGCTCGAAGTCGGCGTCGGCGTTCATTATATGAATTTCAGCTACGATCAGGAGGGCGTGGACTCACAGGGCGGGCTCGCCGATCCCTACGTGGGTGTGCGCTACCAGCTGACTCCCGGTCCGACCAAGTTTGCCGTGGGCGGCTATGCGACCCTGCCGGTGGGCAGTGAGGATATCGGCCAGGGCAATCTCAACTTCGGCGCCTTTGGTGCCGTCCGCCACCAGCTGGATCAGTTCACACTGACCGGGACCGTCGGCCTTAACTTTTACGAAGTGAAAACCTACGAAGACAGCTATTTCGACTTTGACAAGATGGAAGTGGTTCAGGGCAAAGAAAAGACCGAGCACAAGAACTATATCTCGCTCGGCGTGGGCGGCATCTACCCGGTGAACAAGAACCTGGCCGCCGTAGGCGAGCTGGTGATGCACACCGAGGGTGATTTCATGATGCTCAGTGCCGGTCTGGATTACAACATGGGCAATGTCCGCTACCGCGGCGGCCTGGGTCTCGGCCTGGATGACGGCGCTCCGGACTTGTCGATCTTCGCCAGCTACATGCTCAACTTCTGATCCTGTTGTGCTTTTCCGGAAAAAGGCCCTCGCTGAGGGCCTTTTTCGTTATATAACCCTTGAATCTGTCGCTTTTTTTATATAAACTATACGATTATAACGGAATCAGCTGCGAGATCGTGCACAGGAGGCCATTTGACTCTATTCCATTCCATACTACTCGGCATTGTCCAGGGACTGACCGAATTTCTGCCCGTCTCCAGCTCGGGGCATCTCGTGCTCGCGGAGCATTTCCTCGGGGTACAGGATGCCGGTGTGACCTTCGAGGTGGTTCTCCATTTCGGCACGCTGCTGGCCGTTTTTGTCGCCTTCCGCAAGGAGATCGGCCGACTCTTCGCCGTCTTTTTCTCCCTTTTCCGCCGCGGTCCCTCCCTCTCGAGCCGTTATCGCGAGGAAGCGGACTTGCGCCTGCTGATCTACATCGTCCTGGCCACCCTGCCGGCTGTGGTGATCGGCCTCCTTTTCAAGGATGCCATCGAGGCCGCCTTCGATGATCCGCGTTTTGTCGCCTGGTCGCTCCTCTTCACCGGAGTGCTCCTGGCGCTCACCCTTCTGGCCAGCAAAGGCAAAAAAAGTCTGAATCTGACCAATACCACGATCATGGGTCTGGCGCAGGCGCTGGCCATCATGCCCGGTATTTCGCGCTCCGGTTCGACCATCAGTTTCGGCCTTTTCAGCGGGCTGCGCGGCGAGGATGCGGCGCGCTTTTCATTCCTGCTTTCGATCCCTGCGGTGCTTGGGGCGACACTGGTGAAAATGGCGGATCTCGCCGCTGTGCCGGTGACCTCGGGCTATAGCGGCCAGCTGCTTGCCGGCGCAGCCGTCGCCTTTCTGACCGGCTGGCTGGCCATCGCCGCCATGCTGCGCATTCTGCGCCATGGCAAGCTCTACTGGTTCGCGCCCTACTGCCTCGTGCTGGGCCTCATCATGCTCTTCATCCTCTAGAGGACCGCCATGCGCATGCCGCTTATCGCTGTTACCATGGACCAGAGTCCAGCCACGGATGTGCGCCCCTTCGCCCGCGGACGGGAGCTTTACTTCATCAATGCCACCTATATCCGCTTTCTCGAAGGCGCCGCCTGCCTCCCCCTCGCCCTGCCGACCTGGATGTCGCTTGACCGCATTTCCGCACTGCTCCAGTCCGTTGATGGCGTTCTCTTGACCGGAGGCGACGATGTCTTCGCCGGGGCCTATGGTGAGGAGACCATCCCGGGCAGCTGGCGCATCGATCCGCCGCGCACATTTTTTGAAAAGGCGCTCATCACCGCAGCCTTGCGCCAGCACAAGCCCATCTTCGGCATCTGCCGCGGTTGCCAGATGATCAACGTTGCCCTCGGCGGCAGCCTCTATCAGGACATTGCCAGCCAGGTTCCGGGGGCACAACAGCACCGTTCGCCGGAATCGCCGGTCCTGACCTACCATGGCATCACCATCGAAAAGGAAAGCCGGCTGCAAAACATTTTGGGGCGGACTGCGTATACGGTGAACAGTTCCCATCACCAGGCCATCAAGACCCTTGCCGCGCCCCTGCGGGTCACCGCCCGGGCGGACGACGGCATCATCGAGGGCATCGAATTGCCTGGCGAGCCCTTTGCCCTGGGCGTGCAATGGCACCCCGAAACCATGCAGGAGATGTCCGGCAGCATGGCCCTGCTCGAGGCCTTTCTCGCCTGCTGCCGGGAACAGAGCCAAGCCGAATGAGAACCTCCGTCGAACAACTGCACAAGGCATGGAACGCGGGACAATTTGATCCCCTCTATCTCTTTTACGGGCAGGATGAGTTCCAGATCGAGCTGCTCGTCGACGCCCTGACCGCCAGGGCGGTCGAGCCAGGCAGTGAGGATTTCAACTTCGACCAGCTCTACGGCAATGAGACCGACGGGGCGCACATCGTCAACCTCGCCAGCGCTTACCCGATGATGGCCGAGCGGCGGGTGGTCCTGGTCAAGAATATCCAACTGCTGCCGGCGGCCGGCCTCGAGCTGATCGCCCGCTACAGCAAGTCGGCGCTACCGAGCACCTGCCTGATTCTGACAGCGGCCAAAATCGACGCCCGCCGCGCCGTGTGGCAGCAGCTGCTGCAGCACAGCACCAGCCTGGAGCTCAAGCCGCTTTATGACAATCAGGTGCCCGACTGGCTGCGCCGGCGCGTCAGCCAGCAGGGATTGGCCATAACCGACGAGGCGATCCGCATGCTCCAGGGGCTGACCGGCGCCAACTTGCGCCAGTTGGCTAGCGAGATCGACAAAATCAGGATCAACCTTGGCGAGAACAAGGAGATCGGGATCGACGATGTCGAGCGGGTGGTCGGCTCGACGCGGCAGTTCTCGGTCTTCGAGTTGTGCGATACCGTCGGCCAGCGCCGCATCGACACCAGCCTCGGGATCGTCCACCACATGTTGACCCAGGGGGAGCAGCCGACCGGCATCCTCGCCATGCTCACGCGCCATTTTATTATCCTTTCCAAGCTCAACGGGATGCAAGACCGCCGGCTGCCGGCGGAGAGCCTCGCCAGGGCTTTGAAAATTCAGCCTTTCTTTCTCAGGAATTACGCCGCCCAGGCCGCCAACTTTTCCAGTGCCCAGCTGCGCGCGGCACTGGGGCACCTGCTCGAAGCGGATCTGCAACTCAAAAGCAGCTATCAAAAGCCGGCGCTGGTGCTCGAACTGCTTCTCTTCCGGCTGCAGTACGCGCTGTAGACCGGCGCGCCGGCGGGCGCGGCGCCTCCGCGACGGCCGCGGAACAGTCGGGAACTTGAAGCGGCGGGCGCGGCGCCTCTGTGGTGGCCGCGGAACAGTCGGGAACTTTTGCCGTTGTGTGCGGTTTCAAATCTAGGACCGGATGAACAAACCCAATCCCAAACTCTCCCAGCTCAGCGATGAGGAGCTCATCCAGCGGTTCCAGGAGGGTGATCTCTACGCCTTTGACTTGATCGTGCATCGCTACAAGGATGCGCTGTTCAATTTCACCTATCGCTATTTGGGCAGCTCGCAGGAAGCCGAAGATGTGGTCCAGGAGACCTTCCTGCGCATCTTCCGCAACCGTTTTGCCTACCGCCAGATTGCCAAATTCTCCACCTGGATCTATACGATCGCCGGCAACCTGGCGAAAACGGAGTTGCGCAAACGCAAGCGGAGGCGGCTGGTCTATACCTCCGACCTCGGGTATGATGATAAAGAGTTTGAGATCGAGGACACCAAGGCCGACACCGAACGTGACGTGGACAGCCTCCTCACCGAAAAACACATTCAGGATGCGATCAACAAACTGCCGGAACGATTTCGCAAGGTGATTCTGCTGGTGGATGTTCAGGAACTTTCGTACGAGGAAGTCAGTAAAATAATGCACGTCCCCCTGGGAACGGTGAAATCACGCGTCAACCGGGCCCGGCTCAAGCTGCAGGGGATGCTGCAGGATGTTTTTGATGGGCAGCGCTAGAAACGCCGCGCCCCCAGGACGTCCGCGGAAACGGAACTTTGCTATGAGGTGTCGATGAAACGTTGTGACAAAATTGTGCAGGACGCTTACCGCTATTACGAAGGCGCTCTCACCCGGCAGGAGCATGCCGAGATTACGACGCACCTGGCCAACTGCCCGGCCTGCGCCAACGCCTTTGCCTGGACGCGGCGAACGCGCGAGGGTCTGCACCATCTTCCCCGGCATGTCCCATCGGCCAATTTTGATGTGGTGCTGCATGCCAAGATGCGTCATGCCGAATACGAGCGCCGCACCCTCTGGCCATTGACCATGCCCAGCTGGGCCTGGCAGGTGCCCGCCTACGGCGCCGCCGCCCTCCTGCTGGTTGCTGCCGGCGTTTTCATCGACCGTCAGCTCGAAGCTCCCTCCACCCTGCCGGTCTCCGCGCAAATGACGCTCTCGGACGCTGCTCCGGCCGTGACGGCGCCAGTGGAATCCGCCCGGAACCTCCCATCTGCAAGTCAAAAAAGCAGCGCACCGGCGCAGCACCTCGTCGCCGGAGCCGGCGGCCGGACAGCTGAAAAAGCGGAGTCGAGCGCACAGCTGGACGCTGCCGCGACTGCCTCGGCGGGCGCGGTTCAGCCGGTGCAAATGGCCGCTGTGCAACCGCCGCTGAAACGCTACGTCATGCAAAAGATCCCCATGCAAACCCTGTTGCGGGAGAACCGGCGCACCATCGGCAGTCAGCAGACCGTGCTCGAACAACTGGCTTTCGACACCATGCTGGTCCACCAGCAGAACGCCGGAGGCCGTAATCCGCGCGGTATCCGCGCCGTCAATGCTTCGGTGCAGTTTTAATGGGCAAATTCCTCGCACTGGTCACGTTAAGCCTCGTGCCCCTCGCCGCGCTGGCGCAGGACGGCACCGTCCTGATGCGCTTTGAACAGGACATGCACCGGCTGGTCGAAAAGGTCAAGCCTTCGGTCGTTACCGTCTCCGCCCAGGTCCCGCTGCTGGATATCATTCATGGCTCCGGTAACGAGGATGAGCAGTTTGCCCCGGATGACGTCCTCATTACCAACGTCGGCTCCGGAGTTATTTTTGACAGCCTCCACGTGATCACCCATATCAGCGTGGTGATGAACAGCGACAAGATCACCATCACGACGCAAAAAGGCCAGGAGTTCCCTGCAACCCTGCTCGGCGTCGACAACGACTATGGCATTGCCGTGCTGCGCAGCAGTGTGCGGCTGCGCCATCCCGCCGTGCTCACCCAGAGTGGGGCGCTGACCCCCGGCAGTTACGTCACCGTGGTCGGCAACGCCCTCGGGGTTTCCTCGGCGGTCTCCTGGGGTATTGTCAATGCCGTGCGTCAGGATGGGCTGATCCAGTTGGCCGCGAATATTCCGGCCGGCAATGCCGGCGGCCCGGTTTTTGACAGCAGCGGCCGGCTGGCCGGACTTCTTGCCGGGCTGATCGTGGCCAACGAGGAGGCCTCCGCCGAGAATTTTCAGGGGGATGCGGCGCTGGTGTTTCCCATGCAGGAGATCGCGACCAATGCCCGCCAGATCATCAACTCCGGCCGTACCGAATCAGGATGGGTTGGCGTCACGGCCGAGGATTGGCCCGGCGGCCAGGGCTGGGTGCACATCAGCGATGTGCGGCCCGGCAGTCCGGCCCAGGAGGCGGGACTGCATATCGGCGATATCATCCTCAGCCTGGATGGCAACAGCGTGCAGAGTTCGCTGGACCTCGCCCGATTTGTGCGCCGCAATCACCCCGGACAGAAGATGGCTTTAGGCGTTCTGCGCGGCGACAGCACCCGGACCTTCACGGTGCGGATCGGCTCCACCAGCCAGCGGCCGCCGCAACGTCTGCAGGAGCAATACCGCAGCATGCTGCAGCGTGCCACCGCGACGCCACAGCTGCAGCAGAATCTGCGCGCCCGCGAGGAACAGCAGCAGCGCGAAGCGGAACTGCTCCGGCGCATCGAAACCCTGGAGAAAGAGCTGACGGAACTGCGCAGCAAGGTCAAGGAATAGCCCTCCCGCCTCCCCCATCTTTCCCGCCATCCCGGCCGGTCTGCTCGTTGTCCTGGCTGGTTTTCACCTCCTCTTGGCCGGTTTTCTTGCCGATCCGGCCGCTTTTCTTGCCGATCCGGCCGGTTGCCCCGCCCGTGTTTTATATTTGAATAATTTATATTGATTTTTTGCTATTTTTTGCTAAATTATAGTCTATTTTTTCCGGAAAATTCTGCATTCCCAGATAGGAGATTCAAAGATGGCCAAAGATCGCAGTTTTGCGGGCAAAACCGCCAAGGTCGCCAAGGGTGGCGCCACAACCCATGCCAAAATCTGCCCGGTTTGCAATGAGACGATCGTCTCATACCGTTTTATCGGTCTCGTTCCCAACACCGAGAAGAAGAGCATGCGCTTCAACGACCGCTTCGTCGGTGTGTGCAAGTGCAATGCCCACGAAATCGTCGGGTAACGATTTGATGTCCCCGGCGCGACTGCGGCTATTGCTGGCCACGCGAAATCGAGACAAGGTTGAAGAGATCAGGGAAGCCCTGGCCGGGCTGGAAATAGAGTTGATCACGGTCGATGAGCTGGGCCCCCTGCCCGAGGTGATCGAAGACCAGGATACTCTGCAGGGCAATGCCATTAAAAAGGCCGCCACGCTGGCCAGCATCTCCGGCTTGCTCGCCCTCGCCGATGATACCGGACTTGAGGTGGATGCGCTGAATGGCGCACCTGGCGTGTACTCCAGCCGTTTCAGCGGTGAAAATGCCACGTATACCGAGAATGTCGCCAAGCTGATCCGGGAGATGGAGGGGATTCCTGAGGCACAGCGTACCGCGCGATTCCGCTGTGTCATTGCCGTTGCCAGCGCCGACCGGGTTGAGACCGTAGATGGGGTTTGTGAAGGAATGATCACCACCGCGCCGCAAGGTTCAGGCGGGTTTGGCTACGATCCGGTTTTCCTGGTGCCGTCATCCGGCAAAACCTTTGCCGAACTCTCCCTGGCCGAGAAAAACCGGATCAGTCATAGGGGGCGGGCCCTCCAGCGTGCGCGCCAGCTGCTGGAGGTCAAGATAGAGCAGGGAGACAGGCAAATCAGCTAAAGGATTCAGCGCAAGGATGCAATCCGCGGGGCGTAGCGCAGTCCGGTTAGCGCGCCTGCTTTGGGAGCAGGAGGTCCTGAGTTCAAATCTCAGCGCCCCGACCAGCACAACTTGGCCAATACAATGAATCATTGTATTGGCTTTTTTATTGCATGGACCTCCGACCTGCCTTCCGCAGAGTTGCAGCATAATTCCCTTGGCCTACACAGCAAGGGAAATTGCCATACGATCTATCCACCCCTCAATAAAGCTGCTGAGTATAGGCAGTAAAAAAAGCGTCCGACAAAAAATGTTGTCGGACGCCAGGCATGCCCTATTAAAAAAGAACCAGTTTTAGCGTCCTTGCGGAGGGATTTGGGCAGGTCATGAAATTAATAGCATTTGAAGCTATCTGTGTAAATATCAGCAGTCACCTCGCCGTTGGCATTGACCGTCAGATGGGCCTTCCATTGCCACATCACATTGTTGCCCTTGCCTCTGGTCGTAAAAATTGAGTTATTGGACATATTATACACATAATGCCCATCTGGATCAGGACTGGCAATTTCACTCTCAATATAAGGACAGTTCGCATTCCAGACTGTTCCAGTTACTTCCCCAATCCCTTTCAATCCCTGAGCATTTAGCATAATCCTGAAGTGCTGCTTGCCGCCTGGATCAGTGAATGAATGCAGCGTTACATGCCATTTGCCCTCAATGATGATCCATTCGCCAATGCAGTCGTCGTATACTCCTACCACAATGTACCAGTATGTATTAATTTTTTCTTGAACCACCCCGTCAGCTTTAGCGGTCGGCGTTGACGGACTCTGTAATAACAAAAAACAAGTCGCCAGCACCAACATTGTGATGAATCCACCTTTAGATTTCATAGCATTTCTCCCCTGGCAATTTGAACTGCAGCAAACGCGATTTTTGAAATAATGCTATCATGGCATCCTCCCGTGCCGCATTTGAATGAGCTTCACATGCATCTATTAAAGACACACCAGGTACCTGGCCCAGGTGAAAGGGGGGCATAGGCCGATCGTTGGATGGGTTTCAGTATCAATAAAGACTTCGTTCAGAAAATATATTTATAAAAGCGAAGAATGTGGCGCCCCGAGGAGTGACTACCAGCAATATAATCAGCAGCAGCAGTCATGTCAAGGGGAAAATGAGCCAACGTGCAAGTTTAGCTAGCTTAATATTCGTTCTGCTCCAGTGCCTGATGTTCACGCAACTCAAACGAACTCCGGCGATGGTGAAATCTGCATGGAAACTGCATACTCATACCTCTCCTCGTGACAGTGTGCAGCGAAGAGGAGGCCCCGCATAATTGCCGGCGGAACCTGGACCGGATGTATCGAGGATTTTGTCCTTTGAATTAAGAGCAAATTTGGGTTTATTTAAATGCATACACCGAGTCAGGGTAGAACTGTATGTAAAAGGTATAGCCATGCCTTGGTCGTCTGGCACACATGCTTATTTATCATTCAAGCGAAACGCCTGGATTCTGGCCATCCTCGTCCTGGCCGCGCTGCTCCGGCTCCCTCGTTTGTATGCCGATGCCCCGGCGGCGGACCTTTCCCGTTCGGGTGACTTGCTTGCCGACGAAGGAACCTGGGCGGTCAATGCATTGGAATGGGTACTGACGGGCCAGTGGTATATTCCAGACGGCTACAATCCAGGGGTCCATTCACCAGCGTTCATGCTCTTTGAGGCAGCCTTACTGAAGGCTTTTGGCATCAGCCTTTACACGCTGCGGCTCGGCGGAATCATATGCTCCTTGATTTCCCTTTATACTTTATCTCTCATAGTCGTTCTGGATCGTAAACGGAACAGCCCTGTCAAGGAATCCTCCTTTATCACCCTCCTCCCGGTTGTCTTTGCGGCTCTGGCCTACCCCCTGGTCATTTTTAACAGAGTGGCGTTCCTTGAAAATCTGCTCATTTGTTTTAGTCTGTGGGCAGCCTATTCTCTGCTGCAGTATATCCACAGCAATGGCAAGATACAATGGCTCGTCAGCTGTTGGATCGCTCTTTTTGCCGGTTATTTGACCAAGCCATTGATCGTGTTCTTTTGTCCGGTTCTGTTTTTCATGGCCTGGCGCTATCAACCCAAACGCATCGGTTCCTTTATCCGGGTTTCAGCAGGATTGACCCTGTTTTTTGCCATTGCTCTCAAAATTTGGGCCAATCATTTTCCGCAGGATACAGCCTGTTTTTATGCGATCAACGCTCTATCCAGGATTTCGCTCAGCCCGATCCAGATCGTCAAAAACTATGCGCACCACCTTGGCCATTTAAAATTATATGAATTCATGCCGGTATTGTATGCTTTGGCTCTCTGGATGATCGGTCATGTTGCTCATACGCCGCGAAGGCTGTTGCCACCCATGCTGTTGCTGTGGAGTCTCTGGCTTGCAGTTGGAGTGATATTCTTAGGATTCTTCAGCTATTCTCCGCCGCGCTATTCTTTGCTGCTCTGGCCAGCCGTCGTTGGCTTGGCAGGTTATTTTTTCAAGGACGACGTATCCGCCAATCTGCCCAGGCCTGTTTATCTCCCATTATTTCTTATCGCTGCGTGTCAAGGTGGCTTTGGCCTGTACCGTTTGCTCGCCTCTGCCCAACACTACATGAGTGTTGTCTTTCCCTGGCTGGGAATGGCGGTCATGATTCTGTTGTATGCGTATTTTGGCAAGCGGAATAAATCCATAAAGAGAGCATTGCTCGCCGGGATACTCGTGCTCCAACTTGGGCAAATTTCCGGCTATTATCTCCATCCTCGATATTCATTATTTACAGCCATGGAGAGAGTCCGGCAAGAGATCGATCGGGATAAACGGAGCGGGGTGATCATTGCCGGCGATAGTGCCATCCTGATGGGATTGCACGCGAAAACCAGGGCGATCGACCTGACCTATTGTCCGGAGCACATACCTCGACTGATCAACAGAGTGAAGCCGCAGTATCTCTTTCTCGAAAATGCGGATGAATTTGTCCGGCTGGAACAGCAAATGCCGGAATACTGGTCCCGCGCCCAGCTAGTATGGTCCGCGCCGTTGATGCAGAATTATCGTTTTAACAAAGACGCCGTCTTCTATCGCATTCCATAGATGCCGAGTCCAAATTTACCGCGGACTTTCAGCCCACGGATGATGATGCGGCCGGGCTCGATCTCAATATACAGGAATAATAAGCCCGATGCGCTGGTTTCCCTATAAAAGCGTGTAACTGGATCCACTTTGAGATAATTATACTGCATCAAGGACTTGGGGATAAACCTCTGATCTGCATCATCAGGCCGCCAGGCAAGTCCGCAACAGACTTGGCCGCATCTTATCGTGGATATTTTCCTGAGACGATCGAAAGACTCCATCACCTTTCGGTATCCTGACCATAGCCGGATTATGAAAAGACGAAACCTGCTATCTCCCATGGTTTGCCTCGGCCTGGCGCTGCTGGTCCTTCCGGCCTTGGGCAATAACATTCAGGTCAGCAATGTGACCCTGGCCGGCCAGAATATTTACGGAAAATACATCGAGGTCCGTTGTGATCTCTCCTGGGAAAACAGCTGGCGGGATAATACCAACTGGGATGCCGCCTGGCTTTTTGTCAAGTACCAGGTGCAAGGGACGAGCAGCTGGAAGCATGCCTGGCTGAATCCATCCTCTGCCAGTCATACCATCCCAGCCGGCTACACCTGCACGGTGGGGAATACCAGCATCTCGGGCAGCGACCGGGGCATGGGCGTCTTTATTTACCGCAGCGCCAATGGCAGCGGCAGCACCAGCCTGACCAATGTCCGTCTGCGCTGGGACTATGGCGCCAATAGCCTTGCCGACGGCGCCATTGTCTCCATCAAGGTCCTCGCGATCGAGATGGTCTACGTCCCCCAGGGCGCCTTCTACCTCGGCGATGTCGACAATGATCAGGTCGCCTGCTTCTACCTCTATGGCACCTCGGGGCCCTATCAGGTTACCTCGGAATCGGCGATCACGATGGGCCAGATCTCCGGCAGCCTCTGGGCCAGCGGATTTATCGAAACCTCAACCTTGCCCGCCGCATTTCCCAAGGGCTATTCTGCTTTTTACTGCATGAAATACGAGATCTGTGAAGGGCAGTGGGTGGATTTTTTCAATGCTCTGACCGATTCACAAAAGGTGAACCGGGATCTCACCTACCCGCTGCAATGGTACGGCAAAGGCGGAGATGGCGTGGTCGACCGCAATACGATCGCCTGGACCTCCGGCGACGCGACCACACTGCGCCCGCTGCGGGCGTGTGGCTATCTTTCCTGGGGTGACGGTGCCGCTTATGCGGACTGGTCCGGACTGCGGCCCATGACCGAACTGGAGTTCGAAAAAGCCTGCCGCGGCCCCAATATTGTCGATGATGAATTTGCCTGGGGAACGACGACCATCATGCTGGCAGAACAGCTCAGCGGCACGGAGAATGGGACGGAAACCGTGGTCTCCTCCCTCCCGCTCATAGCCAACTGCCGCTATAACGGCCCCAGCCTGAGCGGTGGCGATGGCGGGCGTGGGCCGGTGCGCTGCGGCATTTTCGCAACAGCGACGACCACGCGCGAAGCAGCAGGCGCCTCCTATTACGGCATCATGGAACTCTCCGGCAATACCGAAGAGCGGGCGGTCACGGTGGGAAACAGCCTGGGACGGGCTTTTACCGGACTGCACGGAAACGGGGAGTTGACCGGAAGCGGATTCGCGGATACCGTTAATTGGCCTGGGAGTGACGGCGCGGGGGGCGGCTACCGGGGCGGCAGCTGGGATCTCAATGTGGCCGATGTGCGCGTTTCCGACCGGCATGGCGCCGGCACAGCCTCCCAGTACCGCAGCTTCGGTTATGGCTTTCGCTGTGTCCGCTCTGCACCCTGAATCTGAACAGCTCCATCGAAGCGGGTAGTGATCTATGCGCTGGCTGACAAAATACAATATTCTGATCAGGGTGTTGCTCTCCCTGGCGGCTGCGGGAATAGCCCAGGATATCGATGCGAATAAATATCATGGGGGATACTACGACGGCTATGCCGCGGCTTCCTATACCGCCACAGCCGAGGTGCTTCAAATCGCCTGCGATGCCGGCTGGAGCCTGATTTCGAGTCCCATCGCGCCCCGGGACCCCTATTTGCCGGTCCTGATGAGCAGTGTCTCCAGCCATCTCACGATCATGAAAAATGGGTCCGGACAGGTTTACTGGCCAGCTTATAATATCAATATTATCAACGAGTGGCAGACACCGCAGGGTTTCCTTCTCTATCTCACCGCAAGAGATACCCTGATATTTTCAGGAAGACGGGTGCTCCCTGAGAATACGCCGCTCAGCCTCGCCTCCGGCTGGAATATGGTCGCCTATCTCAACAGCGGGGCGCTCTTGCCCGCCAATGCATTCTCCTCCATCTCCAGTCACCTGGTTATCGCCAAAAACGGAGCCGGACAAGTCTACTGGCCGGCCTACACCATCAACACCATCGGCTCATTGACTCCGGGAGCTGGATATCAGGTTTACGTCGATCAGACCTGCATCCTCACTTACCCGGCCAATACCGGGATGTTGAAAAGCCTGGCAGCGGTCGCCGAGCACACGTCCACCTCCCTTCGTTACTTTACCGGCCCGGTTGCCGCAACCGGCGACAACGCGATTCTGCTCGTCCTGGCCCCGGAGCTGCCGGAGGGCTCCGAAATCGGCGCCTGGTCTTCGGGCAAAGTGGTCGGTGCCGGCATGGTGCACCAGGGCAAAGCACTCCTGGTCCTCCAGGGGAAGGATGACCTCCAGACGGGCGCCGCCGGCGCTGCGGCTGGCGGGGCCATTATACTCAGCTGCTGGCGCGCGGATGCTGCGCTGGAGATCCCCCTGCTGCTCACCAATTTGAGGGACGGACTGACACAGGCGGCTGCACCGCTGCCATTGATCTATCGCAGCAACAGCGTGTGGGTAGCCGAAACCGCAGGACTGTCCGGATTGCCCGTCGATCTCGCCCTGCTGCAAAATTTCCCCAATCCCTTCAATCCGGAGACCAGGATCCGCTACACGCTACCCGGCGATGTCCGAGTGGTGATCACAGTCTGCAATCTGGCCGGCGCCATGGTGCGGAGCCTGGCGGAGGGCAGCCGCAGCGCCGGAGCTCATGAAATCTCCTGGGACGGCCAGGATGACCAGCACCGCATCGTCCCCTCGGGAGTGTACTGGGTTCTCCTCAAGGCTGGCAACCAGACCAGAAGCCTCAAGATCTCGCTGATCCGCTAGGCAGCCTGCAGCCGGCCAGCATGTAGTGCTTAAAGTGCGCAGCATTCAGCTACAGGGTACAGGTCCACCCAAGGAGTGCGTTCAAAGCCCCTTGTTGTTCTCTCCTCAATTCCCCAAGCATGATCCCTCGCTTTTGCACGTGGCACAGCGATGCCCGGCGTGGATGGGATCTATCAACACGTGTACCAGAAGCCAAGCCCACCCCTGTTCAAGAGTTGGGATTAATGAATCGGACCTGTCTATGCGGATTGCTCTGATGACAAACCTGGATACAATACCCAGAATCCACCTGGCGACGCTGCCTACGCCGCTTGAAGAGGCGCCGCGCCTGGCGCACAGCATCGGCCTTTCCCGGCTGCTGATCAAACGGGACGACCTCACCGGTCTGGCCGGAGGCGGGAGCAAGGCGCGCAAGCTGGAATACGAGTTTACTGAAATTGTCCGCGGCGGATATGATCTCGTCCTCACCGCAGGCGGCATCCAGTCCAACCATGCGCGGATGACCGCAGCTGCCGCGCGCAAACTCGGGCTGGAGATCAAGCTGGTCCTCGGCGGCCCGAATTTCACCCTTCCGGCGGGCAACCTCCTCCTCGACGCCGTGTTCGATGCCGAGGTCCGCTATCTGGTGGATAATGATGCCAATGATCACCTCCAGGTCGCTATGGAGCAGTGGGCGGTCGAGCTGGCCGCCTCCGGTCACAAGCCCTTTATCATCCCGGTAGGCGGCAGCACGGCCATGGGTGCCCTGGGTTATGTGCGGGCTATGCACGAATTATCAAAACAGCTGACGGACGACCGGGTCCAGATCGTTATCGGGGTTGGCTCCTGCGCCACGCTGGCGGGAACCCTTCTGGGTGCCCGTCTCTTCCTGCCGCAAGCCCGGGTGATCGGAATCAGCGTCTCAAGGACCGTGGCGGAAATCAAATCGCGCACCGCCGGGCTCGTCCACGCCTGTGCTGCGCTGATCGATCACCCCGGCGATTTCAGCGAGACTGACATTGAATCCTATGCCGACTATTACGACGAATACGGCAGGATCACCCCGGCAGGCACAGAGGCCATCCGCAAAAGCGCACTTCTGGAAGGACTGCTGCTCGATCCGATATATACGGGCAAGGTCATGGCGGGAGTGATCGATCTTGCGGCCAGGGATATCCTCGATCGCGACCTCCCCGTGGTATTCATCCACACCGGCGGCTTGCCGATCATCTTTTCATTTGCACACGAACTGGGAGGTGCCCTCCGATGCACCAGAGTCCCTCCAGCCGATTGAGGCCGGACGGGCGGCGCCGCTTGCGTCAAAGGCAGACCTCCATCCTCCTGGCCGTGCTTCTCACGCTCTTGGCCGTGGCCGGCGCGTTCAGCCGGGAGTCCCAGCCTCCCGACTCCGCATCGGTCCAGGCCCTGATCGCGCGATTCAGGGATAAAGACCCGTTTGCAAACGGCGCGGCGATCGCCGGGCTGGTGAAACTGGATTCAGCCGCGGTGGAGGAGCTGATCGCGGCGCTGCAGGATCGCGAGGGCTGCGTGCGGGAATGCAGCGCCCTGGCATTGGCCAAGATCGCACCGGCCGGGCCGAAAGCCATCCCCGCGCTGATTGCGGCACTGGGGGACAGCACGGTCAACGTCCGCTGGTATGCCGCCGTGGCGCTGGGCCAACACGGAGCCGCTGCACGGCGCGCCCGCCCCGCTCTGATCCGCCTGCTGCATGAGCAAGATGACGAGGTTCGCTGGGCGGCTGGTATGGCCCTGCGCAAGATCGATCCCGGATCCCTGCCGCCGCCGCTCCGATCCGCAGTGACGGGGAGCCTCGAGGCCCGGACGCCACAGCTGATGCAGGAGCTGCATGTTCCCGGCGTGGCGATGGTCCTGATCGAAAAGAATGCGATACGCTGGTCCCGGGCGTTTGGCCTGGCCGATGCACAGCGAAAAATCCCCGTCGACTCCTGTACCCTCTTCGAAGCCTGCTCGATGAGCAAGCCGGTTTTTGCGGCCCTGGCCCTGATGCTGGTTGCTGAGGGCAAGCTGCAGCTGGACCAGCCGCTCTGCACGTATCACTGCGAAGAATTTATCAGTGAGGATCCAGCGTTCGCCACCCAGATTACCGCAAGGATGGTCCTGGCCCACACCAGCGGTCTGCCCAACTGGCGCAAAGGGGGTGAAGAGCGGGAAGGGCCGCTGCCGATCTTTTTCAAACCGGGAAGCAGATTCAGTTACTCGGGGGAAGGATACTATTACCTGCAGCGGGTCATGGAGGATATAACAGGAGAACCGCTGGCGGTGCTCGCCAGACGCCTCCTTTTCGACAAGCTGGGACTGGCGTCGAGCAGTTATCAGTGGAGCGCGGCGCTGGATCCGCATATCGCCACGGGACATGATGCCTCAGGCGGCTGCCTGCCGCGCAGCCGCTATCTGCATGCCAATGCCGCCTATACCTTGTACACTACAGCGGAGGACTATGCCCGGATGATGATCGCCCTGATGCGCCAGGAGCCAGACAACGGCGGGCTTCTCTCCAGCCCCATGCGCCGGGAGATGTGCCGCCACCAGGTCTGCGCCGAGACCCGTGAAGTGATCAACCGGCCCGGACGTTATTTTGGCCTGTCGGCCTGGCGTGGTCTGGGCTGGGGAATCGATGTGACCCTCAGCGGCGACATCCTTTATCACAGCGGAGCCAACCAGACCGGTTTTCGCTGCTATGCGCAGTATGATCAGCGTGATGGCTCCGGACTGGTCATTATGACCAATGGCGCGAATGGCGGCGAACTCTGGGGACGCCTCATCGCCGAGATCGGAGACTGGTGATCGGGCGCTGCCCGCAGCAAGGCGTAATTCTCATGAATAGTACGCCATCACCCGCACCATAACATCGAATCCCTCCAGCTCCAGCGCCTCCTGGACGCACGGTATGGCGGGATGCTCATCCGGCAGCATGGCCTTTTCTCATGAATAATAGGCCATTACCCGCATGATAACATCGAATCCCTCCAGCTCCAGCGCCTCGCGAACGCACTGCATGGCGGGATGCTCATCCGGCAGCACGGCGTATTTGCGATGGACAGATCCAATGACCATGTTCAGCCCCAGCGGCATGGCGAGGGTTAAAAAGGCGCTTTCCAGCGGGCCTTTCACGGGCGAGCCATCCGCCTTTTTGGAAGGCAGCATCTGGGTGAAATTGCTCAATCCCACCGAAAAGTTGATACCGGAGAGATCCTTTTCGCTGTGAAGCAGGGCCATCGCCGCCATGAGCCGCCGCAGATCTCCCTGGGAGTCGCTGCCGATCGGCATGATGCCCGGGTCAAGGATGAGCTCGTGATTCTGAACACCGGGTATCTTCTCGCGCGCAATGCCAACGATGGATCTGGCGGTCGCGCGTTCCTGTTCGGCCGTCCTGTTCATCTCCAGTTCCCCTTCGGCATTGAGTCCCTCTGTAACCAGAAGAATCGGAATGAAGGGCTGGATCCGGTACAGATCGAACATCTCGAGCCGCGCCTCCGAGATCGAGTTCAGAATGGGTTTCATGCCGCCGGCGCAGTCAGGATCATAGGCGCGCAATCCTGCTGCAGCGAGCTCCGGATCGGGGGTGTCGATGGAGAGCGGCAGGGTGATGTGCTCCTGAATCCTGGTCACAATCTCGGCCATAAAGCCGGGGGAGCGCCGCCCCACATTAACATCGATATAAGCCGCTCCCTTTTCGGCCTGAAGTTTGGCCAGTTCGATGATTCCATCCAGATCGTTTTGTTCAAAGAGGGTATGCGTCGAGGGAACCGAATCATTGATCGATTCGCCAATGATTGAGAGTCCGGATATGCTCATGTACTTCATCCTTTCAGGTATGGGATCCAGTGGTTCACAGATTGTCCTCTGCAGTCATGCGAGATCATTAGTATAGGGGAATGTCGACTGCAGCAAAGTGGCTAAAAATTAGATCAAATTGAGGTAACTCGCAAGCGGAATGTTTACCCTGAGGGAAAAAATTGGGCGTATTCGGCGCGATCACCCGACGCCGGCGGTGTCATGCTGAGGATTTTGCCCCCCTCGTTGTTCACCCGCGCTGAGCAGGGCCGCGACCTTTGCAGACGAAGCGGGATTGTCAGGCTCAAGCCGCTGTCCTCGTTGTTCACCCGCATTGAGCAGGGCCTCGATCTTGGCAGACGAAGCGGGATTGTCAGGCTCAAGCCGAGTCCTCGTTATTCACCCACGCTGAGCAGGGCCGCGACCTTGGCAGACGAAGCGGGATTGTCAGGCTCAAGCCGCTGTCCGCCGCCTTCAGCCTGCCTTGAACCCTCCGATCGCCACCCACCTGAAAAGCATACTCACACGGGATTGCTGCCTGCATAAAGCGGGCGAATGCAGAGCACAACGCTGCTCCCTCTTACAACCCTTTGTTAGCCAAAATATACACTAAACGGCCATTTATAAACTTTTTCTGAACCCTCAAGGAACAATTTGTCCAGATAAAATTGTTGTAACTGTTGCGGTATACTGTGGGGATGGGGCAATTCCTGGGGAAATGACTTCCAATCTACGCAACTCCTTTACGACGACATCTCTCTCAACAGGCTCAAGGTCGGATGCTATCCAGCAGACGCAGCAATTTTGCACTCGTGTAAATTATAGAGGCATCAATCTGATCATCAGCTATGCGAGAAGGTCCCATGAGACCAACAATTGCCAAAATTGGTTTCTTGTTCTTGGCGTGGTGTGGGGTGGCGAATACGTGGGCACAGACGACGGTCACCCCTCCCAGCCAGGAGGTAGCCAACACCGCGGGAAGTGTGCCATTCACAATTACAAGCGATACCAACTGGACTGTATCGGATGATGCAGACTGGCTTACGGTTAATCCTGCGAATGGCCATGGAAGCAGCACTCTCACGGCTGCATTTGATGCCAACCCCAATACTTCCTCCCGTACAGCCACAATCACAGTAATCGCGGATGATATAACCCGCACCGTCACCGTGGTCCAGGCCGCGGCCTACTATCTGACCGTCACCCCGGCGAGCCAGTCCGTGGCCAACAGCGCCGGATCGACCACTTTTGCCCTCTCGAGCAATACCAGTTGGACAGTCAGCGACGATGCCGCCTGGCTGACTGTGGCGCCCGCCAACGGCAGCAACGATAATACGCTGACTGCCACCTATGAGGCTAATCCCAACACCACCAACCGCACCGGCACCATTACGGTTGTGGGCGGCGGCATCACCCGCACGGTCACCGTCGTCCAGGCCGCAGCCGATTACCTGACGGTTACCCCGGCATCGCAAACGGTGGCTAATAGCGCCGGTTCGACGACATTCGCATTGACCGCTAACATCAGCTGGAC
>Ga0116171_10001734_pt1 | contig 21393 bp, 26 predicted proteins | sample AD_JPNHW2_MetaG_FD_89798 | JGI IMG/M metagenome (GOLD analysis project Ga0116171, IMG submission 89798) | Active sludge microbial communities of municipal wastewater-treating anaerobic digesters from Japan - AD_JPNHW2_MetaG | ecosystem: Engineered > Bioreactor > Anaerobic > Digestate | place...
CATCTTCGTGGTTGGGCTGTTCCTCTCGGACATCGGCGTCTTCATCCGCGAGGCCCGCTTCTTCGACCTGGCGGCGGGGCTGCTGATGGTCATCCTGGGAATCAACATCATCAAGCCCATCGGCGAGATCATCGAGCCTGTCCGGTCGCGCCTGTCTTTGGGCAGCGGCAATTCTGATGCCCTAAAAGGGGATGCTGCGGAGAAGAAAAGCATCATGGAAAGGCTGGTGCACCTCTCGATGGGCCTCTTTCAGTACTCGGCTTTCATCGGTGCATTTGCTCTGGGTGTCTTCTTTGCCCTGGGCTGGGCTCCCTGTGCCGTATCGCTGGTCTTTCCGGTGCTCATCTGGCTGATATCCCAGAATGTGACGCCCCTGGCGGGAGGAATGATGCTCTTTGTCTTCGGAGTCGGACATGGCGTGCCTGTGATTCCCATTGCCACGTTCTCCCGAGCCGTGGGCGGGAGGATTGGAGAGAAGTATATCGCAGCCGGGAAGTGGGTGACAAAGGCATTCGGCCTGGCGGTGATAGGGATTGGATTGATTTATGCTGTGAGGTATATTGGATTCAAGCTTTGGTGAAGCCTTTTTTTTATTTGCCGGTCCCTTCCCCAACCAGTTCCCTCATTCTCAGCAGGACGTCCCTGGCCCTCTGAATGCTGTCACACTGGATATCAATGTACCTTGCAGCCGTCGCCTAAAATGCAGGAAGCATGCAAGAAGAAGAGAACCAGATCAAAATCCTGATCTACTATGATGAACATCCGGCATCAGATGAAATCAGCTTCATCAGACGCCCAAAAGAAGAAGGTGCTCTTCCTCTGCACTCACAACTCCGCCCGCTCCCAGATGGCCGAGGGGCTGCTCCGGAGTATGCATGGCGACAGATACGAGGCCTATAGCGCCGGTGCTCTCGCCACGATGATCGACCCACGAGCGGTCCTGGTCATGGGGGAGATCGGCATTGATATCTCCGGCCAGCGCTCCAAATCAAGCCGGGAATTCGAAGGCACGAAATTCGACCTGGCGGTCACAGTCTGCGACAGGGCCAGGCAGGCCTGCCCGATTTGCAGCACAGGGCTTGATCTTCCCGGCCCCTCGCCCAGAGCCAGAGAGGTCGTGCACCGGAGCTTTGAGGACCCTGCCGCGGCCACAGGGTCGGAGGAGGAGCAATTGGCCGCCTTCCGGAGGGTGCGGGATGAGATAAAAGGCTGGATAGCTCGGACCTTCGGGAGATGATCCGGCTTTAGGTTCCTCGCTATTTTATGTGGGTGGTGAGGTGGTTAATTGTGTCGGTGTCTCTGCGCCTCTGTGGTTGGTCAGGCCGACAATTAAGCCTACTTGTGTGGTCATTCTCAGTTCGTTCAGTAAATTAGCCCTCTGTGCGTACTCTGTGTCCTCTGTGTCTCTGTGGTGAAAAACGTCGTTAGCTGCTGGTTATGGCCATTTGCAGACGGACTGCCACCACAGAAAGCACTAGAAGCGCACATATGACTCACATAGATGGAAGTGCCAATACCCACAGGAAATAGCGAAGAGACTCAAGGTTTAGAGAGATATACAGCAATGACTGATTTTTCTGATTTATCAGATAAATTTAAATACTCAGCAATTACTGTTAACAAGGGGGTACGATTACGAATATGGATACAGAATCTGAAAAGCAGCCCTGCTGCCTGCCTGGCGAGATGAGCTGCTGCAGAGTGGAGTCCATTGTGAGCGTTGATGAGCGCGGGCAGATGGTGCTTCCCAAGGACATCAGAGAAAAGGCAGGGATTTGCGCCGGAGACAAGCTGGCCGTGGTCAGCATGAAAATGGGAGGCAAGATCTGCTGTCTCTCCCTGATCAGAGTTGAAGAGCTGGAGGGCATGGTAAAGTCGATGCTTGGGCCGGTTATGGATGAGGTTTTCAAGAGGTAAATCAAATCACAGATATGAAATTTGAGGAGAGACGAACATGCTGGATTCAGAGCTAAAAGTAATTGTCAGGAAGAACTATGGAGACATAGCCAAAAAAGGAGGCTCCTGCTGCCCCTCGTCGGGCTCGTGCTGCGGCGCGGCAGCCTCGGAGGACATCAGCAAGAATATCGGCTATAGCGATGAAGACCTGCGATCAGTGCCCCTGGGCGCAAACCTGGGCCTCGGCTGCGGAAATCCCATTGCTCTGGCATCGCTCAAAGACGGAGAGACGGTCCTCGACCTGGGATCAGGTGCGGGATTCGACAGTTTCCTGGCGGCGGGAAAGGTCGGAGAGAAGGGCAGGGTCATCGGAGTTGATATGACCGCTGAGATGATAGACAGGGCAAAAGAGAATGCAGCCCGTGGCAATTATGGAAATGTGGAGTTTCGGTTGGGGGAGATCGAGGAGCTGCCGGTTGCCGACGCGAGCGTCGATGTCGTCATATCCAACTGCGTCATCAACCTGGTGCCGGACAAAAATAAGGCTTTTAAAGAGGCTTTCCGGGTGCTCCAGCCCGGCGGAAGGCTCATGGTCTCTGACATTGTGCTATTGAGAAGGCTTCCCGACAAAATTATGAAATCCATTGCAGCTTACGTGGGCTGCATCTCCGGAGCGGCCATGCTGGAGAGCTATCTGCAGGCCATCAAGTCCGCCGGATTTGATGATGTCACTGTTATCGAAGAGTCTGTCTTTCCACTGGACTGCATGACCAATGACATCACCGGCCAGGCGGTTGTCCAGAACTTTGGGGATGATGCAGAGGAGATCAAAAAAATTGAAGATTCGATCTCCAGCATAAAGGTCAGGGCAATTAAGCCGGGCAGGATGCTGTAAAGCTGCAAAATCAATTTTTTATGTTTCTGCCTTCCCGCTCAACCGGTCGCGGGTGAATTATGCATCGGAGATTGAGGCCGCCAGGGCTTCGGCTGAGGGGCTAGCAGCGAAGACCACATGCTATCTGAAATGCAGGACTGAGAAGACAGCCGTCCCGGCGGTCGCGTTAGGGGCAGCGAGCAGAAGACGGCGTTGAGGGCGACGTGCGGCTATTTGTAATGTGGGATTATGCATAAGGAATAAGCTTTAGAAAATTTTGTGGCAAAGTCTAAATAGAATAAGTATTGATTTTTTGACAAAGCTCTGCAGTTGAGGAGGCCGTCGCCCAAGGCCCACTAATAGAGGGATGGGATTGGCCGCCGCAAAATGCCTCGCCTGCCTGGATGGCACTCGCAGAGAGCCAATCGACTGCATTCAACTCCTCCTGTGCCAGCTATGCGATCCAGCGAAGGATTGGCCAACACGATGAAGGTAGATTACTAAAACGGAGGTATCATTATAAACACGAAAGAGTTCGAAGCCATTTGGGAGGATAATGACGCTTCTAGCCAGGTTCCAAAGCCAGACTGGACGAAGGCATGGAAGCATATACGCAACGCGTTTCCGTCTCCATACCGCCACAGGCCGGATCCACTGGCAGAAGAGATCGAAAAGGCGATTGTGCTATTAGACGAATTGAAACCCGAAAAACCCGGTCCCGCCTATTTGGGTCCCAATCCGACAGATCCTGAGGGCCCCAATTATGCAGAAACGGAGCGGGCCAAACTCGGAGATAAGCGGGCAAAAGTCAGTGACGTCGTTAAAAAATCGGTTAAACTTTTTGAAGGCCTTCCTAACTGGAACCACCCCCTGACCATGCCTAACGTGATCCCGCCGGCCAATATCGCGGCCATCATCGCGGCGATGATGACGGAGGTGTTCAGTCCCAACATTATTGAAGGGGAATATTCCTGGAAAGTGGCTGCAGCGGAACTTGAATCAGCCGCAATGCTGGCCAGGCTCGTCGGCTGGGATCCTTGTGCGGCCAGGGGCCTTTATACCTTCGGCGGTTCAGGCTGTTATCTATATGGCTTGAAGTACGCCCTTACTCGAGTCCTGGGACTTCAGTCCCGCCAGACTGGGATCCGAATTGACGCCAAAATACTGGTATCTCAACAGGGCCATTACTGCAAAGAAAACGCCTCCGACTGGGCGGGGCTCGGAATGAATAATATCGTCGATATTAAAACTGATATCGATACCAACGCCATGGATCCACAGGACCTGGAAGAGAAGCTTAAGGCCTTTCATGACCAGGGAATCCCGGTGGTTTCCGTGATCTGCACCATGGGCACCACAGACGCTAACGCCTTTGACCCGGTGGCCAAAGTGCGGGAATTGATCGATAAATATCCCAACCCCGCTCCTTACGGCAAAACATTTCTCTATTGCGATTCGGTCATTGGCTGGTCCTGGCTGACGTTCGCCAAATATGATTTCATCGACAATCCGCTGGGCTTTTCCAAGAATATCCTGTCAGTGATTCAAAGAAACTATGAGGCTATCAAGGGCATGTCATACGCAGACGCCATAGGCTGTGATTTTCACAAAGTTGGCTGGGCCCCATATAACTGCAGTCTTTTTGTCTATAAAGATAGAGTCGAATTTGAATATCTAATGCGGCGTCCTGGTTCCCAATACCTGCAAGAACGGACCTCCTATAATCCAGGGCTATACACCTTGGAAGTCTCTCGCTCCGGGTCATACGCCATGGCAGGCTGGGCGACCTTGAAGTATTTCGGTATGAAGGATTTCAAGCTATTTTGGGCGGAATTTTGGAGATGCAGCATTATTTGCGCCAAAAAATCGCTGAACATGGTGACATCGTTTGCGTCAATCCCGATGATTTCGGTCTGGTTACCCTGTTCAGAGTTTACCCAAAAGGAACCAACGCTCTGGAACAATATCAGAAGGAACTGAGCGATCCAGAGGCGAAGGAGGAACTGAAACGGAGCAACGAATTGCAGCAAAAAGTGGCCGATCTGCTATGGAATTGGTTCCGCACAGGCTATCAGCACCCGGTGTTTGGATACGCGCCTTATATCAGCTATACCAGCGGCTTTCGCCATACGGAGTATAACCGCGCGAAAACGGATCCGGATGCGGTAATATACGCCCTGAAGTCGTTTCCTATGAACGTCAATATCGATGCTCATTCTATGAAAACGCTAATCAAGCTGGTCCTCGCCGCCAGAGATGAGGTAAGCAAATCAAGATGATATAACTGGTATCGGACCTGTCTTTTGACGACGAGGATTATCAAAAAAAGTGCTGCAGGAATGCATCCGGGATTTGAGTAAGTCACTGCAGCAGCCCACCTGTCAATATTTCTTCTCTCCTCACGAGCGCCCTCTCTTGAATGAGCGGGAGATAACGCGCCGCCTGATCGTCGGTTTGAGAGCAGGATTCATCGGGCTTCTCGGGATTAACGACTCTGTCAGGCTGGTAGCAGCAGAAGAACCATTTCTCCTTTTCATCGCTTTCCTTGATGCGTTTGCCAACTGAGGCAATTGCCTTTCTCAGGCCAATGGCATCTCTGATGGTCTCATCCATCATGGTGCGGCCGGCAGGCTCATCCATCATGGATGTTGCCACATCTATTGAGGCGATCATGGGATAGAAGGGCGATGTGGTGCCGTGCATCATGAATGATTCATTAAACACATCCTTTTCGAGATTGGGGTTCTTCGTATTGACCTTTATATGGATCATGGAGGCCATTGAAAAGGCGGGCAGCATCTTATGCGTTGACTGCACGGCAAATATGGTGGTCCTGTCCAACTCATGGTCGAAGCCCATGGCAAACCGGCCATTATAGACGGGATGAAACTTCGCATAGGCATACCAGGCTTCGTCGAAGTGAATTCGAGCGACGCTCTCGGAGAGCAGATCCACCACCGCATTGGGGCCGATCATGCCATATAGATCTGATGGCGCGGATGATATCAGCCGCATTAGCGGTATTCGGCATCATTCGCAGCCTGCCGCACTGTCTGCTCTCTCAGCTCTTCCTCGCTGGGTATATCGGCATCCAGTATGATGCACCCAAATCTATGATTGGAGTTGACCTGACTCAAATCATCCCAAGCCCTGCCGGCCAGGACCGTTGGGTACCCAGGCTCTTGATTGCCTCCTCCAGACGGCTCATGGCCAGAATTGCTGCCGATTCTGTATCCTCTTTTTTGCCTGAGATAATTAATATCGGAAGTTTATGCGACATCATTCATCACCTTCTATTCATCTCTTTTAGTCTTCCTCGGCTTCTTATGGACTTCACTCTGACAGGTCTGATTTTCCTTGATGTATTCCAGCTCGGAACCTGCCACCACATTCACTGTCTGATCGACGTACTGGACACAGCCGACCTCCTGGAGTTCTTTATACTGATATATCCTGGGTCCATACTGGTATCCGACCTTGCCCAGCCATTCCTTGGGGTAGCCGACCTTGGTGCTCTCCACGACTCCGTTACAAACCTCATTGACCAGTCCGTTGCTGTACTTTACAATCAGTGAGTCAGACAGCTTCCACCAGTCGTGTATGACGGAGAGGGCATTTCTGGTGCAGTAGTCGGTTAAAAACTTGCAGCATTCATCAATTCCCAGAGATTGATAGATAAGAGCGGCTTTTTCCTCAATCTCTCGCTGTCTGTGCAGCTCCTCCTTCTCAATCCTGCTCTGCTCCATCTGTATGTCTTTGATCATATGGCAGTATCGAAGCATTGCCCAGTTGGTTATGAAATTGAAAGCCCACCAGGCAGAGTTGTGGTCGAAGAGGGATCTTTTTCCACAGTTCAGCTCTCCAGGAAGGGAATTGACTCCCGCATAGATGGGCATGTAACACGTCTCTGAAGGCTGAGCATATCCAAACCAGCATACTCCTCCCAGCGGGTCGGGAAGCTGGCCTCGTGCCTGGGTGATGTAGCTGTAGGAACAGAATATGGGTGATATCGGCCTGGGCCATGCTCCAGGCTTGATCTCACCCGGCGGGAAATATTCATGAGAATCAAACTCGCCGTCATCGCGGTAAGGATTGCCGTAGGGACCGGCTGCAAGTCCCGTGGTCAGATCATAGACCGTGCCCTCGTAATGATCCCTGAAGATCTGGAAGGTATCTTTGGTCCTCAGCTTGCGTTCGGGCACCAATGAGAAGGGATACTCATCCGACCAGGTGTCCTTGACATAGGGGCTGAATTTTCGAGATGGGGCCAGGCGGCGATACACACTGTAAAGTCGAGCCAGAGAATAGTAGGGGTGGGCGTATTCTCCTGTAGAGAAGGTCTTGAGCCAATCGAGCATGCCTGCACCGTCCCACCATCCCAGGGATTTTGCTACATCATGAAGGTTGTCGGAAAAGATCATATTGACTTCATCTTCACGATCGATTTTTCGGATCCTGAATGTATTTGAAGCCACGAAGACCTCTCCATCGGGCACTCTCTGCGCCACCCAGAGACCTTTGCAGCCGTCCAGGGTGCAACTGGACATCTCCAAGACCCAGGCTTCCCTGGTATCAGCAAAGATGAGAGTCTCACCTGTGCCATAAATTCCGTATCTGTCTATCAGTTCACCTACCTTTTCGACAGCTTCTCTGGCCCCTGTGCACCTTTCCAGAGCAATGTTGGACAGCTCAGAGCTATAGAAGATGCGCTCTCCGGGAGAGTAATCAGCTTTCATTTTGGCAAAGTCGGTGCATTCCGAGCACATGAGCTGATGTTCATTCATTATGCCGTAGCTTCCCGTGAGGTAGCCGTAGGTCTTCTCGACCTCATCGATGTATGAGACTTTGGTTGAGCCGGCTTTGCCGCCGCCGGACTGATCGTCAGATCCTGAGTTGGGATCATATTGAACTTCCCGCATTGTGCCTTTTGAGTGTTTGGCAGCAGGAACGTAAACCAGCTTGTTTCCCTCATCCATCAGCTCATGCCCGGAAATGCATGGACCGAATCCATCGTTTGTATGCCCGGTGAACATTGATCCGTCGTGGCTTGCGCCCGGAGTTACGACGAATATTGTACATCCGTGATTTCTCTCTATCTTCTGCTGATCCTTTTTTGCCATGATCCGGGTAAGGTGCATTATTGTAGATATATTTTTTGTATCAACTAACTCAATTTAATTAATTATTGAATTCAGTTAACCCAGCCGAAGTCTTGCTAATTAAGGAAATATTAATACAATACTATCATTTTATATGAATTCAATTTTTAATTATAATTATTATGTCAAAATGAGCTTCTTTATCGAATCCAAAAAGCTGCCGCAGGTGAAAATATGCTTTCAAGAAAAAATATCCTCAAACGGATAAGGTTATTCACAGGAAGCCTGTAAACATGATCGTCGGCCTGTTCAATGGCCATGGCAGCGATTTTGTGGGAACTGCGACTGTCGGATCATCCGAGGCCATAATACTTGGTCTGCTTGAGGATTGGCATAGCTTGCTTGACGTTTGCCGCGACTGCATCCCTGCAGAATAATCCTTCCGGCTTCTCGCCCTATTTCCTGATCAGCCTCTTGATCTCCTCGACAGTCGCAGCTCTGCCCACCATCACCGATTTGCCGTCGATGTAAAGGGCAGGGGTCATCATCACACCCCGATCCATTATTTCCTGAATGCTGTCCACCTTGACCACCTCGGCTGAGACTCCCGATTCTGCCACGGCCTTCTCCACATTCTTGAGCAGGCTCTTGCACTTGGCGCAGCCTGTTCCCATGACCTCGATCTTTACCATTTTACCACCATTGATTCGATGTGCTTCTGTGCCTCTGTGGTTTTGTTCGAGAAGCCTTTTTTACGCTATCGCTCCGTAGACCACGCCCGCCAGGGTTGACATGAGCACCACCAGGACTATGTAAACGGCGCCTTTCCTTAAGCCGATTATCCTGGTGATCACTATCATGCTGGGCAGGGATAGGGACGGCCCGGCCAGCAGGAGGGAGAGCGCCGGCCCGGCGGCGGTCACACCGCTGCTGTAGCCGAAGAGCGAGCCCACTATCGGCACCTCAAGGAGCGTGGGCATGTAAAGCAGAGAGCCTATTAGCGACGCCACCAGGCAAGAGAAGAAGCTGCTCGTGCCAAAGAGGCTCCTGATCCACTCCACTGGCAGAAAGTAGCCAATGATTCCTGTGATGAATGTGCCGATGACCAGCAGGGGAAAGATCTTCCTGGCCAGCCATATGGTTTCAGACAGAAAGCTCTCTCTCTCCTCCGGCAGGTAGTATCTCATCATCAGAAAGGCAGCTACTGCTATCAGCGCCGCCACTATGGCAACCTTTGGCAGCATCTGCAGAGCGCTTGATGTCGCAGCCAGCAGCACGCCGACCAATGCGGCCATGAAGACGCCGGTTATGTAGTTGGGGCGGCCCTCCTCTGCGGGATCTTCGCCGGCCTGGACGAAATCCTGAATTGAATCCCGATTTGAATTCTGATTGGAATTCGCTTCCGGTGCGGCTCTGCAGCCCTCTTTGCCCCCGCCCCTCTGGAATATGGCAGCCATGATGAGGCCGATAACAACCGCCATCCCAACCGCCGCCACGGCGCGGGCAACGCCGAGGTCCAGCCCCAGCACCCTTGCCGTGAGGATAATGGCCATGAGGTTTATGGCCGGGCCGGAGAAGAGAAATGCAGTGGCCGGGCCGATTCCCGCCCCCCTCTTTTCGATCCCGGCAAACATGGGCAGGATGGTGCAACTGCATACCGCCAGAATTGTCCCGGAGGTGGCAGCCACGCTGTAGCAGAGCCACTTGGGCGCGTTGGCACCGAAGTATTTGAGGACGGTCTCCTTATGCAGCAGAGCGGCAATGGCACCGGCAATAAAGAAGGCCGGCACGAGACAGGTCAGAACGTGGGCGGAGAGATAGTCGAGCAGCGTGGACAGGCCCGCCTGAAAAGCTCCCGCGATGGTTAAGGGCTCCGTATCTATCAACTCCTAATCTTCAAAGACTTCTCTAAAATGCGGCCCGCCTCGGTGAGCTCAGAGATCTGCTTCAAAGCCATGCCGTCGACCAGGCGAATCAGATCGAATACCAGAGGATCATTTATGCGGTAGAGCGTCTTTTTACCGTCGATCCTTCGCGCCAGGATGCCGGCCTCGTGGAGCATTGAGAGGTGCTTGGAGATGGTGGACTGGGACCGGCTGAAGGCGGGCAGGATCTCGCAGACGCAGCGCTCGCCACCGGAGAGGAACCCGAGCAACTCCAGGCGGGTGGGATCGGAGAGGGCGGCGAGGATTTTGGCGCGCAGCTCCGAGACGGATTTGTCGGACATGATGAGATGATGGTGGGATGTATTCAGATATAAACGTATCGCGATATGGCGAATTGTAGTTGCTTAAGAAACCATGATCAGAATACAAGAATCCCTGCAGCCCAGTTGAGAGGACGGTGCGACAAAGCCTTTCCAAAAGGTATTTATTTTATCAAATGATAATAATTAAGTGTTATAGAGTTGATGAGTATGCTAAGCTCAAAAGAACTGGAAAACATGGGGAAAGCCATCGAAGAGATCGGCACAGCAAAAACCTGCATCACTACCAATATTTTAAAAGAGGTTAAGGATATAGTCCTGGAAAAGGGTCTGGATGCAGCAGATCTTTTCGCTTCTCAGCTCACGGGGACCGATGAGAACACAGAACTCTCTCGTGTTCTAAAAATATGCAGGAAATATAATTTAGGGAGAGAAGCCATTGCCAATATAATTGACAAGCTGGACGCCATCGAATCAGGAAAATGGTAAGATCCCGACTATTTCCGCAGAGGACACAGAACTGGCAAAGATAAAGACAATCAAATCCTCCGGTACAGCGTCGTCCTCTGCACTGCTTTTTTCCCCCGGCTCTCGATGATCCGGCGCAGATCCTCCGTCGATATGCTGGATGCCTCGCAGGGGTTTCTGGCTATGCCCTCGTCCATAAGAGTTCCGCCCAGGTCGTTAGCCCCCCAATCCAGAGCTGCGCCTGCGGCCTCGCGCCCCAGCTTGGTCCAACTCGCCTGGATGTTGGTGATGTGAGGATAGAGGGCCACCCTGGCCAGAGCATGCATCTTGAGCCTGTCCAGCAGGTCGGCTCCCGCTGCACCTCTCGCCCCAGGCTCCTGCCCTCCGCCGGTTGTCCCAGCGAGCATGCCCCTCATCAAATCCCTTCCCAGGGGATTGTTCTCGGCTATGAAGGGAAGCAGCACCATCTCGGTGAATCCACCAGTCTCTGCCGCTATCTCCCGGATGACCTGAAAATGAGCCAGCCGATCCTCCAGACTCTCCACATGGCCGAAGAGGATGGTTGAGGTTGTGGGAATTTTCAGGCGGTGGGCAGCGGTGATGATATGCCGCCACTCCTCTGTCCTGAGCTTGTCCGGGCAGATGAACTGCCGCACCGTGTCAACCAGTATCTCCGCCGCCGTGCCCGGCATGGAGCCCAGCCCCGCCCTCAAGAGCTCCCGGAGGGACTCCTCCACCTCGACCGCGGAATTATTGGACATATGCAGCACCTCCATGGGCGAATAAGCGTGCAGATGCAGTTTGGGAAAGGCGCTATGGATGGCCTCCAGTATCCCGCAGTAATCCTCCAGGGCCATGTCGGGATGCAGCCCCCCTTGCAGGCAGATCTCCGTCGCCCCCTGATCCACCGCCTCCGCCGCCCGGCTGAGGATCTCTTCATGGCTGAGGGTGTAGGGCTCATGGTGCTTGAAGGAGCAGAACCGGCAGGTACCCGTGCACCTGTTGGTGAAGTTGATGTTCCTGTTTATGACAAAAGAAACGTCATCGCCGCAGCTCGTCTCCCGCAGGGCATTGGCCAGCCGGAAGAGGCGCAGGGGCTGATGCCACAGCTCCATCAGATCGGCCTGGGAGAGATATGCTGGATGGGCAATAGATTTATTATCGGCTGCAATGGCTGCCATGGCATTGAGGGCTTCGGATTGCACAGCCGGTGAGGCATTGGAGATCATGATGATCCTGACTCTCTAGAGCTGCTCTTCTGAGCGGCTCTCCATTCTCCTTTCTTTTGGAATCTGGCTGACCAGCATTCCATGGGAGTACAGTCCGCACCCAAGCGCATCCCCTCTATAAAATACCACCACATAACCCGGCTGGCAGGCGTCCGGATTGCAGTACTCCGGGAGGCTCTGGCTGGCCCCTTGCAGGAAGAGCAGGGCCTCAGCCCGCTCCAGGTGCACCAGGTTCTTGCTGGCATGCCTGCCCAGGACCTGCAAGGCGGCTGTGGTGGGCTTCCAGGGCCGGTCCTTGCAGCTCATGATGCGCATTCCCAGCGACTCGTAGCTGTAGCGAGGCAGGTCTCCCTCCGATATGGCCCAGATGCTGTTCGCCTTTTTAAAGAACTGCAAGCCCGAAAAGGCCTCAATGCCCATGCCGAAACGCTCCAGCCACAGCTTTGCCACCCGCAAGGGCTCGATGGGCTCAAAGACATTCCTGACTCTATTCCTTGACGATCCTGGCAATGTAAAACCCTCCTGTGTCGTTGAGGTGAGGATAGTAGCGGGCCGTCCGGTTCATGTCTGGAGACAGGCTCCTGCCCTCCCATTCTGTGATCCCCGGACACTCCAAAAGCCCGGGGAGGACGACCTTCTCCAGCCGGAATCCTGGACAGCCGGACTGTCCGGATTGATCATCATGCCCCAGAGCCTCCTGGACCACCAGCTCATTCTCCTCCGGAGCATAGGTGCAGGTGGAGTAGACCACCACCCCGCCGGGCTTCGCCAGCCGCAGGGCGCTCTTTAAGAGGCCGACCTGGAGGACGTGCAGCTCCCTGGACCGGACGGCATTACAGCGGGTGAGCGTCCCCGGACCGCGCCTCTCCCGCCCCTCCGAGGAGCATGGCGCATCAACCAGCACCCGATCGAAGCTGCCCCGGGGAAACATCCGGCCGTCGTAGCGGGTGATGGCCACATTCATGGCCCCCAGCCTCTCGCAGTTGGAGCGCAGGGCGGCCACCCGGGCCAGCGACGGCTCATTGGCCACCACCAGGCCGCGATCTTCCATCATCTGGGAGATCTGGGTGGTCTTGCTGCCCGGCGAGGCGCACAGGTCCAGCACCATCTCGCCGGGCCGGGGATCGAGCACCAGGGGCGGGGCCATGGAGAGCTCCTCCTGAATGTGGATGTTGCCGAGCAGATTCTCCAGGAGCTTCCCGGGGCTGGCCGCGTCCAGCTTGAGCCCCAGGGGATACCAGGAGAAGCACTGATAGGGCACGCCCGCCTCCTCCAGCCGCCCCAGCAGCGCTTCTCTTTTGATCTTCAGGGTGTTGATGCGGGCGGAGCTGTAGAGGGGAAGGCTTTGAACCGCCCGAAAGGCCTGAAAATCCGGGACGATTTCCCTGTATCTATCCAGAGGGGCCATGAGATCCATGCGAGGTTTGAGGGCATCCCGGCAGAAATAGATTTGCAGGAGCAAAAGGATTTAATAGTCGGATCGCGAGCAAGCTGATCGCGAAAGCTCTATTATGGTTTTCGCAAAGGACGGTGAAGATTTGTTTAGAAGCCAGGAAGGATCTTCCGCAGGGGGATCCGATCCAACTGCTCCAATAGAAGTTGGAAAAGAGTACGACGTCAAAATTGAGGACATTGCCAGGGAAGGCGACGGCATTGCCCGAGTAGAAGGTTTTGTGATCTTCGTAGCCGATACCAAAGTAGGCGACGAAGCCAAGATCCAGATCGATAAAGTGATGAGGCGTTTCGCCATCGGTCATAAGATCTGATTGCTTTTCTAAAGGACGGTGAAGTGTTATGGCAAATTTCAATGATGACCGGTCCTCTATGAGCACACCAGCTCCGGTAGAGGTCGGAAAAGAGTATGATGTCAAGATCGAAGACATTGCCAGAGAGGGCGACGGCATAGCCAGAATTGAGGGATTTGTGATCTTCGTAGCCGACACTAAAGTGGGCGACGATGCTAAGATCCAGATCGACAAGGTTATGAGGCGCTTCGCCATCGGCCATAAGGTGTAAATTACAGGTTTGTGCATTTCAGGTCGGTGGCTCATTGAGCCCGACCTTAATATTAATTTTAATTATCCAAAATAGCTTTTAGATCCCCTAAAAACAGGTCGATATTCTCCCGGCTCATGTGCCTCATCAGTATCAGCCGCAGCGCCCTGTTCGGCTCGCGGGTCATGGAGACATGCCAGTCCCTCTCCATCAACTCTTCGCGCACCTTTGCAGGCTCCGGGACTCGCAGAGCTACCACATTCATTATGGGATCGATGACGGGAAGGACGCCCATCTTTCGCGCCCCGGCCAGCAGGTGTCGGGTGAGGTCCATGCAGTAGTCGACCATCTCCTTGAAACCCTCCCGGCCCAGGTGCATCATCACCGCGTAGGTGGCGGCAGCCGCCGCCCCGCTCCTGGTGCCGGTGAGCGACGCCTGCTTGGGGCGGGTGAGGTAATGGGTGTCGGTCTCCAGGGCGCTTATGCACTCTTTTCCCCGGAAGAGCAAGCCCCCGGCGGGAATAGTGCTCATGCCCATCTTATGGGGATCGATGGTGATGGATGAGACCCCCGGCACGGAAAAGTCCCAGGCGATCTTTTTATCCAGGAAGGGCAGCACAAATCCGCCGAATGCGGCATCCACATGCAGGTGAATTCCCCTCTGCTCGGCCATGGCCGCCAGCTCGGGTATGGGGTCCACCTGGCCAAACTCAGTAGTTCCGGCTATGCCCACCAGGGCCACGGTGTTTCTGTCCAGCAGGGACTCAACCGATGAGAGATCGACCTTGAGGCTTTCGTCTAGCTCCGCCTTTCTCACCTCCAGGCAGAGGAGGTCTCCGATCTTATCGAACGAGAAGTGGGCCGATGCCGGGACCACGATATTTCCGTCCCTCCTGCCGGCTTCGTTTCTGGCTGCCCGGATGGCCTGGATATTGGACTCCGTGCCCCCGGTAGAGACATAGCCCGAGGCGCTGGGGCAGCCCAGCATCTCCCCCAGCATCTGCACCACCTTCACCTCCAGATCGGCCACGCCCGGAAACAGCCCCGGGTCACCCAGGTTCGTCTCCATGAACATGTCGTGCGCTTTTACGGCTATGGGGTGCGGCAGAGTGCACATGGTGGAGAAGAAGCGGTCATAGCTGTAGTCCTGCGCTCTCGTCTCCTCCAGGATGCGCATTACGGCATCTTCGGGAAGGGCTTTGTCTCTCATCTTTCAGTCCCTCTGATCTCTCATTTGATTGCTTGTGGGCTCATTTCCCAATGCTTATTGCCCGTTTCTAAGGTTCCCTGTTCCTCAAAGCATTTAGCATGAGGATCTTCTCGCTTCTGGCCACCGTCTCCCGAACTGTGGCCACAGCATCGATGTTGGCGGATATGCTGGTGATGCCGATCTCCACCAGCCTCTTGGCCATCTCCGGATAGGAGCCGGCCTGGCCGCAGATGGAGGTCTTGACCCCTGCCTCATTGCACTGCTCCACCACAAACTCGATGAGCTTGATGACCGCAGGATGAAGCTCCGAGTACAGCCCTGCCACGTTCTCGTTGTTCCTGTCCACTGCCAGGGTGTACTGGGTGAGGTCGTTGGTTCCGAAGGAGATGAAGTCGATTCCGTCGGCGATGAAGTCCTCGATGGTGAGCGCGGCTCCGGGCGTCTCCACCATGATGCCCACATCGATCTTCTCCAGGTCCAGGCCCTCATCGACCATTATGGCCTTGGCCTTCTGGAATTCGCGGACGTGCTGCACCATGGGCAGCATTATGCCCGCATTGGTGAGACCCATCTCATGCAGCTTCTTGAAGGCTCTGATCTCCAGCCGGAAGTGATCGGTCTCGGTGAGGTCGCGGCGGATGCCTCTCCAGCCCAGCATGGGATTGTGCTCGTGAGGCTCACCCTCGCCCCCCTCCATGGCCCGGAACTCGTCTGTGGGAGCATCCAGGGTTCTGACCCAGACCGGACGGGGGAAGAAGGCGTCGGCCACGACCTTGATGCCCTTGACCAGCTCGTCGATGTACTCCTCAGTCTTGCCGTTCTTGATGTACCAGTTGGGGGTTTTGCCCAGGCCCAGGATCATGTGCTCGATTCTGAGCAGGCCCACTCCGTCGGCCATGGTTGCCGCCGCTGCCTCTGCTCTATCCGGCTCGCTGACATTGACCTTGATCTCAGTTGCGGTTATGGGCTTGGAGAATACCACGCCGCCCGCACTGGCTGCGGATGCGGGCCTGGCCGGCGATGCCAGTGCCACCCGACCCTCATAGACGATGCCCTTGCCGCCGTCGACTGTGATCTCCATGTCGTCCCTCAGGATGGCTGTGGCCTTCTTGGTGCCGACCACCGCCGGACAGCCCAGCTCCCGGCTGACAATTGCGGCGTGGCAGGCCATGCCGCCCTCATCGGTGACAATGGCCCCGGCGCGCTTCATGCCCGGAACCATGTCCGGCATGGTCATCTTGGTGACCATGATATCGCCCTGCTTGACCTTATCCAGCTCCCTGCCACTGGTGATGATCCGCACTATGCCTGTGGCCACTCCCGGAGCCGCTCCCAGGCCCTGGAGGAGGATCTTGCTCTTATCCGGGGCCGCGGCTGGGACGGCCTCCTTCTTGGCGGCGGCGATGGTGGTGATGGGCCGGGACTGGAGGATGTAGATCTTGGCCTTCTCCACGCCCCATTCGATGTCCTGGGGTATTCCATAGTGCTTTTCCAGGATCTCGGCATAGCCGGCCAGCTTTATGGCCTCGCTATCCTCAAGCACCACGGCCTCCTTCTTCTCAGCCGGGACACTGACTGTGACCGTTTTAAGAGTCTTGGGGTCCCGGATGATCATGATCTCCTTGCTGGCGATGTACTTGCTGATGATCTTCTTGGAGGCTCTATCCACCACGAAGTTGTCGGGGGAGACGCTGCCGCTCACCACGGACTCGCCCAGGCCCCAGGCGGCTTCGATGACCACCAGGGGCTCGCCGGTGGATGGCTGGGAACTGAACATCACGCCTGATTTCTCGGAGTCGACCATCTTCTGGACTATGGCCGAGAGGTTGACTTTGTCGTGCTCGAAGCCCTGCTCCACCCGATAGAATATGGCCCGTGCCCCGTAGAGAGAGGCCCAGCATTTGCGCACGGCATTGAAGACATCCTCGGCTCCGCGCATGTTGAGGTATGTCTCCTGCTGGCCGGCGAAGCTGGCATCGGGCAGGTCCTCGGCGGTGGCGCTGGAGCGGACGGCCACGAATACCGGCCCGCCCTCTCGCTTGCACATCTCTTCGTAGCGGGACTTTATGGCCTTCTCGATGTCCTCAGGCACCTGGGCCTGCATGATCAGCTTCTTGGCCGCCTCTTCGGCTTTGTGCAGCTCTGACTCCTGATTGACATCGACGTCCAGGGCTTCGAAGAGCTTTTTGGCAATTCCCGCCCGGTTGATGAAGTCCCGGAAGGCCTGTGCCGTGACTGCGAACCCGCCCGGTACGGGAACGCCGATATTTATCATCTCACCCAGGCTTGCACCCTTGCCGCCCACTACGGAAAGATCATTCTTTCCAACTTCCTCCAGCCATACGACTGCTTGCATCAGATCATCCATCCAAATGAGAGCCTTTTTTTATCTGCCCACCCCTCACCCATTACCTTATATGAAGCTTTCACAGGATATATAGAATATATACAAAAGCATTTATGCAGGAGAGGGCAGAGAGAGCGATTTCATGTTCAAACGTTTTTGCGGAGCGGCAGATGCTTTGCAGATGCTTTTAGAGCGCTGCCGGCCCCTGGAGAGGATTGAGAGCCTGCCCGTCGGCCAGGCAGCCGGCCGCATCCTCTGCCAGGATGTCCTCTCTCCGGTGAGCCTGCCGGGATTCGACCGGGCAGCCATGGACGGCTACGCCGTGCGGTCGGCGGACACCGCAGGCGCGAGGCCCCATGCCCCCGTCTTCATCCAGGACTTCCTCCCGGCCAGGACCGGCCAGCCCGTCCCCTCAAGGTACGATGCCGTGCTCATGCTGGAGGATGCAGAGATACGCGGCAGCACATTGCAGTCCACGGCACAACTGCATTCCGGAAAGAACGTCTCCCGGGTGGGCGAGGACATCGCCGCCGGGGAGAGGGTCTATTCCGCAGGCCACACCATCAGGCCTCCGGATGCTGCTCTCCTGCTGGCTCTGGGGATAAAGGAGGTTGCTGTATGGCATAGGCCGAAGGTCACGATCATCCCCACTGGAGGAGAGCTGGTGGAGCCTGGGGAGCGCCCCCTATCTCCGGGCGAGGCCTACGAGATCAACGGACTCATGGCCCGGCTGTATGCCGAAAGATGGGGAGCTGAGGCGGTGAGGACGCAGATAGTCCCGGACGACGAGGGGCTCATTCGCGACGCAGTGGCCAAAGCCAGCCAGGATTCTGACTTCATCATCGTCATCGGCGGCACCTCCGTGGGGGAGAAGGACTATGCCCCCCGGATGCTGGCCGAAAATGGGGAGCTGTTTGTGCATGGCGTCCGGCTGCAGCCGGGAAAGCCCACCGCCATTGGCAGCATAGGCGAAAGGCCGGTGGTCTGCCTGCCCGGCTATCCGGTGGCCATGCTCTCCGACCTTTACATCTTCGTGCGACCCGCCCTGCAGAAGATCGGCCGACGGAACGATCACCTGCCCCGGATTGCCGTGCCCCTGGCGAGGAAGATCCCCTCCCGGCCGGGCTATCTCAGCCTGGTGAGGGTTGCGATCCGGGAGGGCCGGGCCGAGCCCATCATGATCTCCGGGGCGGGGATACTCAGCTCCGTGGCGAAAGCAGACGGCTTTGTGGTGGTGGCCGAGGAGAAGGAGGGGCTGGAGGCCGGGGAGGCTGTGGAGGTAATCCTGTTTGAATAGGGCTCTTTCGTGGCCCTCGCTATTCCTGTAGGTGGTGAAGTGGTTCTTTGTCTCTGTGTCTCTCTCGCCTCTGTGGTTGGCCAGGCCGACAATTAAGCCTACTGCTACGGAACAAAACCACAGAGGCACAGAGGCACAGAGACGAGCCGGCGACTGAAGAAAGAGAGATAAACGAGAGCCTGTGATAAAATCATAGGAGAGAGAAAATGAGCCTAAAAAGAGATGACTTGGATTTTGCATTCCTCAAAGAGAATATGATGGGTCCGAACGCGATGAGGATCATGGAGGAGATGACGCAGTCCCTCAAGCTGGAAAAGGGCATGAGGATTCTGGACCTGGGCTGCGGCAAGGGCCTGACGTCCATCTACCTGGCCAAAAACTTCGACGTCAAAGTATTCGCCACAGACCTGTGGATCAGCGCCACAGAGAACTATCAGAGGTTTAAGGCGCTGGGGCTTGAGGACAGGATAGTTCCCATTCATGCCGAGGCGCACGCCCTGCCCTTTGCCGAGGAGTACTTCGACCTGGCGGTGTGCGTCGATGCCTATCACTACTTCGGCCACGAGCCGGATTATCTGGCCAAGCACCTGGCTCCTCTGGTCCGGAAGGGGGGAGATATTGCCGTGGCAGTCCCCGGCCTGAAGGAGGATTTTGAGGAAGGAGCGGTTCCCCAGGAGATGCAGCCCTTCTGGCAGGAGAACATGAATCTGTACTCCTGCCAGTGGTGGGAAAATCTGTGGCAGGCCTCGGAGATCACCCGCACCAGGGAATGCAAGGAGATGAAGTGCTGCCGGGAGGCCTGGGATGAATGGCTCCTCTGCGACAACGAGTACGCCAGAAGGGATATAGATATGATGAAGGCCGAGGGAGGGAAGTACTTTAACATCGTCTATATCTCAGCTACCAGAGTGTAGAGACGATTAAGAAATGGTTCTTTGCCTCTGAGTCTCTGTGCCTCTGTGGTTTAGTCGGTCAGTTAGCGATAATCAATCCTACTGTTACGGGACAAAACCACAGAGGCACAGAGGCACAGAGCGATTAAAGGATTTTTGCTGGGACGTTGTATTACCTTGAGCGCAGAAAACAGCGAGGGAGACTAAAAATTGCAGAGGCGAAAAGAGAGACTGCCTACCAGGGCATCTCTTCCTTCATCTTCTTTATGTACTCCTTCTTCGCCATCCCCCGGCACGCCCTGAGAACCACCTTCATCTTTTCGCCGTGCTCTTTTAGCCACTGGAATTTGTCGCATGTCTCAAGGTCATTGCAGGAGCTGCACAGCTCGTATCCCCGGTCCCTGGCGCAGATTCTGATGGTGCAGTCCGGCGGCCCGCCGCCGTTCTCGCAGCCGGCGCAGCGGGCGTACTTCTCGGCCCACTCCAGCCCCCGGTCCACGGCTGCCCAGTCTATGGCCTCGCCTCCGGGAACAAAGGGAGACCACATGGGGATCTGGCAGTCGGTGATGCTCTTTCTGGTCTTGCCCGCGCCATCCGCCACGGCACCGCTGCCCAGAGGACAGCCGGCGCAGACTATGCCGCAGGGGCCGGCCTGATCTTCGATGCTTTTCGCGGATTCGTTCATGATTAAGAGAATTCTATTCAAAATATTTATACTATCGCCCTAAGACCTAATTTCGCCAGGGAAAGAATAGCAGCGGTATTTCAGATGAGTTGAACATCATAAGAAGCATTCGCCTTATTGTAGAGCTTCTTGTCTAAAGTCAAGAGCGATACATGCTCCTTTTCTGCCAGAGCCAGAAAGAGAGAATCATAAAAGGAGGTCCGAATGCCGATGGAGATTTCATATGCCTCTGGCACCAAATCTTGGGCTTTCACAACATCACAGACATCGCTGATAAAAATCCGGCATTTTTTAAGCGCTTCTTGTGTCAGGTTGCTATCCTCATCTCCAAGAACAACCCGTTTCCATGCTACATTTCCCACTTCGACAAATGAAAGGTCCAGAGTAATCAAATCCGGTTTTGCCGCGGCATTCAAAGCTCTTGAGGAAGCTTCCTCCTTGAAGAACATGGCCGCCAGGATATTTGAATCGAGAGCTACTAGATCAGGCATCGCGATCCTCCCGGATCATCTTTGCAGCTCCGATTTCATTGTTCTTTTGAAGTTTCCAGAGCTCCTTTGCCTCATCCAGCATCCTTTCTTTCTTCTTCTCGCGGACGGTCCTCTCAACGGACTGCCTGACCTCAGCCTGCCAGTTTACATCAGGCATCTGCTCCATAATCTTTCGCGTACGCTCATCAATACGAATGCTGTAAACAGCAGTGGACATAATGTTTAGTAAATGATAATAGTATATAGATCTTACTATTTCTTATTGATTCGGTGATGTGGGGCGACGGTTTTAGGCCGGCAGCCGTCCTTTATCGCGAGAACATAATCAAAAATATAACCAGTTATTCCGGAGAGAATGATCTCATGCCCGACCTTGACCTACGCGGAATCGACTGGGTGATCGTGGGCGGCGAGTCCGGCCCCGGAGCCAGGCTCATGCACCCCTCCTGGCCGGCAGAGGTCCGAGACCAGTGCCTGGCGGCGTGCGTTCCCTTCTTCTTCAAGCAGTGGGGTGGTCCCAACAAAAAAAAGGCGGGAAGGCTTCTGGAAGGGCGGACCTGGGATGAGAGGCCCAACCAAAGAGAAGATAGGCAAAAAAATTTCCGTCCATGCTGCAATTGCTTCCACTATTGCCGCTAATTCCACCGAAACAGAAGTCTTAAACAGAAAGAAAAACATTAAATAGTATTGGACGGGTTAATAC
>Ga0116171_10001736_pt1 | contig 21379 bp, 21 predicted proteins | sample AD_JPNHW2_MetaG_FD_89798 | JGI IMG/M metagenome (GOLD analysis project Ga0116171, IMG submission 89798) | Active sludge microbial communities of municipal wastewater-treating anaerobic digesters from Japan - AD_JPNHW2_MetaG | ecosystem: Engineered > Bioreactor > Anaerobic > Digestate | place...
CGGCGCAAGGAGTAGCTCAGCCGGCGAACGATGGCGTCGTTGATAATCTTTTGAACCTGGTTCGCGGTTTTGGTGCTGTCATTCATCTCGATGACTATCTCGGTAACCCGGTTTGAACGGATGAACTTGTGTTCAAAGGTATCCAAAATCCCAAGCACGACCAACACCGCGAGCGTGGACACTGCCCCAACGGCGAAAAGGCCATACCCAATCGCCATCCCGATAATCGCGGTCGTCCATATGGTGGAGGCTGTGGTCAGTCCCTTGATATTCAGCCCAAAGCGCATGATGGCGCCAGCGCCCAGGAAGCCGATACCTGGGATGATTTGGGCCGCGATGCGTTCAGGATCGGAGCCGTAAGCTTCGGCCATGCTGATGGAAAGTATCATCGCCAGGCATGAGCCAAGGATAAGAATCATATGGGTACGCAAACCGGCGGGTTGACTGGCACGTTCGCGCTCATAGCCAATTAACGCGCCACACACCAGCGCGATGCCCAAACGTATCAAAATATCAGTGGTTTGCATCCATTCTTCCTGTCCAGACGAGGCTCAGTGGATTCCTATTTAAAATTGTTCTTCATTTTATCATAGCTAACGGGTGGGACTCCGGCGCACGGCTTTACCGGCCCTCGATTTTATGAGCGCTTTGAGTATAATTGACCCTATCATTTTTATCATCAAGAAAGAGAGTAAGACAATGCAAAGCATCCAATTGGAAATCACCAACAAAAGCGGCTTGCACGCGCGGCCAGCGGCTTTATTTGTCCAGGAAGCTAATAAGTTCAAGAGCAAAATCATGGTCAAGAAAGGTGAAAAAGAGGTCAACGCCAAGAGTATTTTGGGCGTTTTGACCCTGGGGGTCACCAAGGGCAGCCTGGTCACGGTCACAGCCGATGGCGAGGACGAACAGGAAGCATTGCAGGCCATCACCGCTTTGCATGAAAGTGGATACGACGAGGGAGAATAAAGCGAAACCGCCTCCAGGAATTTGACTGGAGGCGGTTTTTTGTTTTTCAGGTCAGATTTTATGGGATGGTGGGTAAAGCGGCCATTGACGCGCAGATGACACCGACCAGACCACGCCCGGTATGCGCCCCAAGCGCCGTTCCGAGGGTCACAACCGGCAGCCACTCCACGTTGAAGCTTTTGTCCATCGCTTGTTTCAAGAGCTCAGCGCCGGATGGGTTACTGGCCGTGACCACTTGCGCCTGAATACGGGACCCCACCGGGATTACGCTACCGATTGACTCGGCGATGGATTCAATCGCCTTCTGGAAGGAGCGTTTTTTCCCGACGTCGTAGTATTTTCCGTCCTTTTTGCTGACTTCGATGACCGGTTTTATTCCCAGCAGGGAAGCCAGAAGGCCTTTCAGGTGGCTAATTCTGCCGCCCGCGATGAGGTACTTCAGGTCGGGCAGGGTGAAGAAACAGGAGGAGGCATCCTGGATTTGGCGCAGCTTCGCGAGGATATTTTCCTTTGAAAGATTGGCCTTCACCATTTCAGCGGCGGCCCTAACCTGCCACGCAGTACCCGCGGAAAGCGTCAGGGTGTCAATTAAGTGTATACTGGCACCCTTGACCTCGCTGGCTGCCTGAACGGCAGCGTTGAAGGTGCCGCTCAAGCCGCTTGAAAGGTGGATGGACAGGATGTCGGGGTCTTCCTTGGCCAGGGCTTCATACACGGCAGCGAATTCACCGACCGAAGGGGTGGAGGTGATGGGCATCGTGGGACTGGCATCCATCATGTCATAGAACTGGTCCGGGGTGATATCCACACCGCTCTGATAGGACTTCCCGTTTACTTCAACCTTGAGAGGCACCATGGTGACTCCCAACTCGCGGCATTCCGCCTGGGTAATATCCGCGCCACTATCTGTTACTATCTTCATGCCAAACCTCTTTCTTTCATCCCACTTATCCTGGGACTGGACTGTTTTTCAATTGTTGGTTATCGGAAACCATGGGCTTCCGCGATTGGTACCTGGTATTCTTGAATTCTATCATTACTATACACTTTCTGACAATGTGTACATTATTGTAAACGTGTATAACATCTTTGCGGGCTTTTCTCCCTTTTGGCCAGGGCTTTGCCATTCGCTTTACGCCTCTGACAAGGCCTGATGCCACCTGGTTAAAACCTTTCGGTTGCGCTTCTCCACGCTTTGGGTCAGCTGCTCTATTTTGCCGAGGATATCGGCTTTATCCCAGGCTTTCTCCAGGATGAGACTCTGGACCACGGCCAAAACGGCTTCGGTGAGCGAGGTTTGCGACAGCATATCCACGAGATGCCAGGGGGAATGTGCCTGGCGCAAGGACTGGATGGTGATGGTTTCCAACCTGCCCAATACTTCCTTCATCATGCGTTGACCGCGCACGGGGTCGCTTGATTCAATATAAATACGGTTGATGGGCTCGGTACCAGAGGCGCGAACGCGCAGGTAATAATGATTATCACCGCTTTCGTCAGAAAGCTGCATTTCCACCAATTCATACCGGATACCGCCCAGGTAATCAATTTTCAGGCCGGCAACGCGGAGGTCCTCAGGCTTGTTGGTGAGGGCGAGATCAAGGTAATAATTAATGAAGCCTTCCTTGGCTTCCAGCGGCGCGTCAACATCTGAGCGACCTGCCCGTGAGGTGGGGTCGGGTGAGGTGCCAAAGGACTCCCACAAGCCGGGTTTGCTGACCAGTTCGTTCCAAATTTCCTGCAAGGTATGCAAGGGATTCACGGGTCGCGTACCGTAGTGGGCCAGCATATCCATAATCAGCAGATTTGCCCAAGGGCCGTCTTTATCGGTGACGTGTCCACGCGTGGTGAGGCCGGAGGACTCTTCGCCGCCAATCAGGATACGGTCGCGCCAATCCGCTGGCAGGACTTTCAGGTTGTTATATGAATTGTCCGTCCGCCGGATTTCCTCGATGTATTTGATTCCCACCGGCACCATGAAGGCGTATTTGAGGGACCTTGTGGCAATATCCCCCACGCGGGGTTTGTAAATGCGTTGCCCAATATAACCTGGCAGCACGCCTTCAGCCGGCCGGTTTTCCTCGTTGTTAGGAATCATGCCCGCGATTGGGTCGAGCAGGGGTGAGCCGGTTTGAGTGGCAATCACGCGACCGGTTAAACCACGTTCCACGCCCAGGTAATAGGTGAGCATGGGCAGAATTTGATTGGGGCGGATATAGACACCCCCCTTGTCAATGACACCATAACGGTCCGCGTCGGTATCCATGCCCATACCAAGGTGAGCCCCCGTCTTGGCCACGGTTTCTTTGAGCAGGTTGTTGTACGGTTCTTCGGGGTTGGCATAATCCTGGCCGCCCAGTTCAGGGTCCACTTCGGCATGCAACACCGTGTGGCGTACGCCTGCTTCCCCCAGCAGGCGGGTCAGGTAACCACGCCCAGCGCCGTGCATTTCATCCACAACCACGTGCTTGTCCGCGAAGTACTGCCGGATGCGATCAAAATCAATTGGAGCGCGACGGTTATCTTTTCCGTTTTGCTTAATCCAGTGGACATACGTATCCAGCGGGTCGAAGCCACGCACGAGCCCCCTCGCGCGGGCAGCTTCCACATCCGCGGAGCCGCCATCCTGGTCCACCAATTGCAGTTCGTTGATGCGGAAGGCGATAAAGTCGGTAACGTTGGTGGGGGCCGGGTAGCCGAGGCGGGGGTTGAACTTGATGCCCTGCCATTCAGGTGGGTTGTGGCTGGCCGTCGCGATGATGAGGCCGGCCACCTCGTCTTTGGGAAGGACCTCGGTTTCATAAAATGCCAACGCGGGGGTTGGGACGTCGCGGTTGGCTTCGTCAATGCGGAAGCCATTAGCCAATAGGGTTTGTGCCACCCATTCCGTGACCACATCTGAATTTCTACGGGTGTCGTGACCGACCACCACGCGCTTGCCGCTTAAGTCCTCCGCACCCACAAAGGCTGGCACGTCATTGTTGTTCATGAAGTCGCAAATGGCTTGCACCACCTGCCTGGCACGCCGATTGGTGAAATCGTTGCCCCACCGACCGCGTACCCCGGATGTGCCGAAACGCAGGTACTTCCGGTCATAGATTTCCCTCAGAAGGCCTTGTTTTCCCGCGAGGCCCAATAAGATGGGGTCGCTGGTGCGCAGCCTGAGGGCGTAAAGCCGCTCGTAAATGTTCCCGATTTGGATGACCCGGTAGGCCATGAAACGATCCGGGTCCTGGGCGAAATCCAGTGTTTCAAGCAGTGGAAGAATCTCGTAGTGGATATCTTCCCGCAACGAGTTGAACGTGGGGGTGGCCAGGTAGCGGCGGGCAATATCAATGGCGTGCCTGCGCATACGGGCTGAAGACGGCAGGTAATCCTCGTCCAATTGACCGCGGAAGGTTTCCCCTGCCGTGTCCTTGGGTTGGTATAGCTCAAGCCGACCTTGTGTACCGGTCGCGGCCAGGGTCAGTAAGAGGCTAAGCACCCTTGAAGAGGTGGTCAGGTCCAGCCCGATTTCTTCCGGATTTTTTGTGACCCAGCCGTCCACTTTCTCCAAGAAGCTTTCCATCGCCTGGATGGCCGGACGCCAGAGCCCGGGTTTATCCGCGACAAGGATGTCCCTGTTCAGACAGTTGAATTGGCTGGCAAGCTGGGCGACAAATGTTGAATCGGCTTGTGAGATTGGCATAATTGCTCCTTGGTTATAAATCCTCCGGTGGAGGCATGAGGCCCCCATCCGCGACATTTAAGACTTCAATTGTGGAACCCAAAGTGGTCCCGGTTTCGTGTTGGATGAGGCGGCAAATCTGCCAGGCCTTGGCAGCCACCTCGGGCGGGGTGTGGCGGGTGTCTGTCTCTAGCATCAGCCGGTACTTGGGTTCGGTGCCTGAGTAGCGGGAGTTGTAGCGCACCAACCCGGGCAAATCCCGTTGAAGGCAGGCCAGCACTTCCTGCAGCCCCGGAAGGGTGGAGAGCTCAATCTTCTGCGCGACCACGCAGGAAGCCACGAGCTGGGGATATTTTCTAATCCGTTCGGCGAGGGTGGCCAGGGACTGGCCAGGCGCGCTTTTAATGACATTGAGCATGAAGAGTGCTGTACGCAGCCCGTCGCCGGTGCGGTGTTGGGCATCCAGCAGGACGATATGGCCGGATTGTTCGCCACCGATGCCAACCATGCCGGGCTGGGTGTTCTTTTCGGAGAGAGCCAGCAAGGCTTCCGTGACGTATTTGTCGCCCACCGGGGTCTCCATCACTTCAAAACCGCGCTGAAGGGCATACTTGGTGAGGGCGCCATTGGCCATGATGGTGGTGACCATGGCATTGCCCAGCAATTGCTGAGCCGCGTGAAAGTGGTCGGCCAGGATGGCCAGCATGTGGTCGCCATCAATTAACTGGCCGGTTTCGTCCATCAGGATGACCCTGTCCGCGTCCCCATCAAAGGCGATGCCGATATCCGCACCGTTTTCAAGCACAAGTTGGGCCAGGCGCGAAGGGTCGCCGCGGACTTGTTCCGAACCAGCCTCCTGGTTGATCACCCCATCGGGATCCGCGTTGATTGCCAGAACCCGCGCGCCGAGTTTTCGCATGACCTCCGGCGCCACCTTCCAGGCCGCGCCGTTGGCGCAATCCATCACCAGGGTCATGCCCCCCAGGTCAAGGCCGGGCTGGGACATGAGCAAATCCTGTTCATAGTCAGCGTACAGGTGGCTGCCATCCAGCAGCTGGCCTGGGGTTTGGGCTTGCTCAATCCGGGGGTTTTCCAGCAAGGCCTCGATTTGCGCTTCCAAGGCTTCTGAAAGCTTCATGCCCTGTCTGTTTAGGAATTTAATGCCGTTTTCAGAGGCCGGGTTGTGCGAGGCGGAGATGACCGCGCCAGCGGTGGCTCCGATGCGGTTGACAAGGTAGGCAATCCCGGGTGTGGGTAAAATGCCGAGGTCCAGCACGGTAGCGCCGCTGGCGATGAGCCCATCGGCCAGGGCTTGCTGCAGGATTGGGCCGGACGCGCGCGTATCCCTGCCTATCAGAAAAGTCAGTTGCGCGTGGTCGGCCCCCAGCACCTGCCCGGCGGCCTGGCCGAGACGGTACACAAAAGCGGGGCACATGGGGTCCGTGCCAGCTGTGCCGCGGATGCCATCGGTTCCGAAATACTTTAAATTGCCCATAGGGTAAATGATGCCTGCCAGTTTCTATTCAATGGTTAGATCTGCCACGACTGGCAGGTGGTCGGATACTTGTTGCGAAAGGCTGCCATCCATGATTTCACAATGGTAATCAACCAGTCGTTCTTTAGGAAAGAAAAAGATGTGGTCAACCATACCAGCGGAGGGATGCGTGGCGATGGGGTTCATGGGAGCCAGCCGCTGGAAGCCATGGTCCTGCTCAAGCAGGGTCTTGATTGTTTCCTCGGTTTCGGGGGCGTTAAAATCACCCAGCATGATGAGAGGGAGCTGATGAGCCATGACATGCTCTTCCACGAGACCCAACACGCGCACCAATTGCTCACTACGCATCTGAACCGCGGCATTGATGGTCTCGGTCCAGGCGTTTTTCCCACGTTCGCCTATCAGCGTGGTCAGATGCAGGTTGAGCACGTAGGGAAATGGCGGGACCTTAAGCCGGCCCAAAATCACGTAGCGGGGGTCTGTATCGCGGGTGCCCTCATAGCTGAGCGGTTGGTAAATGGGCACATTGCGCGGGCTGCCTTCCTTGCGTTCATCCCCAAGCCGGCTGAAAGGTTCCCTGGAAAAGAGCGCGTTGCCCTTGGACCAATCCCACCAATCATTGAAAAGACCGTTCACCATCAGGTCTTTTTTGACCTGCATGTGTTTTTTCATGGAGAGGGTTTCGCCGTAGTATGAGTAATTGAAACCACCCGCTTGCCGAATCTGGTTCACCATGCTATGAGAAATTCCATCGGCGTCCACGTAGTGGGATACTTCCTGCACGGCCAGCACGTCTGGATTTATCCGCTTAATCAATTGGTTAATCGCTTCAGATTTCCCTGAACTAGGCTCGTTGGTCCCGGTGAAGTTCTTGAGACCTCCCCCCAGGTTTAGGGTCATTACGCGAAGTTTTAACATGAATGCCTGCTTCCTTCACAATAATGCCCAAATTATACCAACTCCAACCCGCGCCTACCAACCAGCGCAGAGGCCCACGGCAGGATGGCTTGAATAAGCTTGGGCTTTATTCTGCAGCCGCGTCTTCATACAATTAAGTTCCAGGAGCATACCATGAGCCAAGCTTTGTCAAAACCCACCCAACCCAGGGATGAAATCACGCCGAAGGCGTTGTTTTTATCACGCAGGCAATTCTTGAAGGCAGCAGGTTTGGCAAGCGTCGGCACCTTTTTGGCGGCCTGCGCCCCGAGTACGGGAGGCAGCCCGGTTCCATCGGCATTTGCCGACGAATTGACCTCAAAAGAAAAGGCGCTTAGCTTCAATAATTACTATGAATTCTCCCTTTCCAAGACCTCTGTGAAAGACATTGCCGCGGACTTCTCGACCCAACCCTGGCAGGTGACGATTGATGGCTTGGTCAGAAATCCGGCGGTTCTTTCCTTGGAAGACATCCTTGCCAGCTATGAGCAGGAGGAGCATATCTACCGGATGCGCTGCGTGGAAGGATGGTCCATGGTGTTGCCCTGGATGGGGTTTTCGCTCAAACAGTTGCTGAAGGCAGTGGAGCCCTTGCCCGAGGCGCGTTATGTTGCGTTTCAGTCTGTGCTCAGACCGGAAGAAATGCCGGGCCAACAGTCGCTGGATTATTACCCCTGGCCTTACATGGAGGGGTTGCGGCTGGATGAAGCGCAACACGACCTGACCATTTTGGCCACGGGACTCTACGGGGAACCGCTCGCGCCACAAAATGGGGCGCCAATAAGGCTGGTTGTCCCGTGGAAATATGGCTTTAAAAGCCTCAAGGCCATTACACACATCAGCCTGGTTGAGGCTCAGCCCCCCACGCTGTGGAACAGCCTGGCTGCCAACGAATATGGTTTTTATGCCAACGTGAACCCGGCAGTGGACCACCCGCGCTGGTCCCAGGCGACGGAAATCCGGATAGGGGAATCGGAACGCCGTCCCACGTTGCTTTTTAATGGCTATGACGAGGTGGCTGGTCTTTACGAGGGCATGGATTTGCGCGAAAACTTTTAGCCTGCCGGGCGCGTTCCTGTTTTGGCACGAGCGAGTGGCTCGCCTCGAAACGCTTTAACTATCTGCTGAGCGCTCCTTGGCCCAGCAACTTCTCACTGAGCTTGCTTTCAGGGGGACTTATGGCAATACTTGTCCGCTGAAACACGAAGAGCGCCCCAAAGTAACCAGAATATATCAAATCTTAATTCCCTCTATACCTGTTCTAAACAACTCAGTCTTATCCTTTGCATATCAAAGTAGCCAGGGCTACGCATTTAGAGAAACGAAGGAGTTTAGCATGAAGAAAAATCGATGGTTGATGGTTGTTTCAATGGTTATCGTGACCGTGCTTGTTTTGGGTGTTGCCTCCACCGTATGGGCTCAGGAGGGCACCCCCGCAACAGAGACCACGGTTGAAACGCTTCCTGAACCAGTGGTAAACCGCCAAAGTCTTGGGTTTGGCTATGGTCGCGACAGTGCGCGAAATACCGGGCAGAGGCTTGCGGTTCGCCAACGGCTGATGGATGGCAGCGGCGCTGGTGGTCAATATGGGTACGGTGAAGGCCTGTGCTTGAATGATGGCGTTTGTGTTCAAAATGAAAACCAACAGCGCATGGGGAATGGCTTTGGAATGCAGGGAGCGCAAGGGCAACAGTTTGGACAAGGACAGGGCGCGGGCCAGGGTGCTGGTGGACAGAGCCAGCAGCTGCGTGATGGTTCCTGCGGCAATCAAGGTGTTTGCGACGGCACGTGTCCCAACTCTCCCAATGGGAATTAACAACAATTTCGAATCAAAAACGCGCCAATATGGCGCGTTTTTGATTTCGATCAGATTCCCGAAGAACAAGGCCGTGTCTCCCTCCCCACACATATGGGTCGATTTGGATCTGTTCTGCCCGCACCCCAAAAGTTCCTGCAGCCTTTAAAAACGAGGACTTGCGACATCAACAGAGCCAACACGTCCTTGACTCAAACCGATTTTTTTTCTAGCTGTTCATGACTCAAGGTGACATCAACACCCCGGCTCGCTCATTTATGTTCGGAGAACAGATATCCGTTTTAAGCTTTTGGAACCCTCTTGATCTCCTCCCTCATGCTTGACACTCCCGCTGCTTTTCCGTATAATTGGGCTTTGCCTTCCCTGGTAGCTCAATCGGCAGAGCGGGCGGCTGTTAACCGCTAGGTTCGAGGTTCGAGTCCTCGCCGGGGAGCTGGTTCCTAAAGATCTCTGGTGCCCCAGAGATTTTTTATCGGAACGCGTGCTATAATTCTGCACACATGGCCCTGTAGCTCAATTGGCAGAGCAAGCGCCTCTTAAGCGTTAGGTTCTGGGTTCGAGTCCCAGCAGGGTCATTTTTCATTTAATGCATCAGGATGAGGTTCTGGGTCCCCCACAGTGGGGGCGGTTTCAGTCGCGTCCTAGCGGGACGTGCTACCTTCCGGAAGATGCTTAACCTTTGTCTGAAAAGAATATGTGTTTGAGGAATGCCTAGAAATCGGCCTTGAACAACACGGCACGTAAGATGATGAAGACAAAATACATCATCATCAGGTAGAAGGCCTCGTATTTGCCCAACTTGCCTTTTTTGAGCAGCAAAATCACCCAAAGCAACAATCCAGTGAGGGTTTCCCAGGGTAAATCCCAAAGCACGAGTGGCCTGGGTACCGCGTACCGGGAGATTAACGCTCCAGCTCCAATCCCCACCAAGGGATTGGTAATGTTGCTGCCCACCAGGGTACCCAGTGAAATGCCATATTCCTTCTGTCGCACCCCTGCCAGGGCGGTGGTCAGTTCGGGCAGGGCGGAGGCCAGCCCAAGCGTGATGACACCGATGAGTGAGCCGCTGATATTTGTGCGGTTGACCACAATTTCCGTGATGCTGAGCACGTTGGAAGCGGCGAAAACCGTTACAGCCATCAACAGTACGGCGATGCCGCTATCAATCAGCACCTGCTTGCGGGTGGTGGGAATGCTATCCGATATTTCCTCGGATACCGGGATGTTGTCTTCAGCTTTATAAAACTTCCGTTCATCAAAGTAAAGGTACAAACTGTACAGAACAAAACTTCCAAACAGGATGAAGCCATCCAACCGGGAATAGGTGCCGTCCAAACCAAGTAGGATGCACATGACGGTGGAGCCAATCATCGGCACCATGCTTTTCCACAGGAAATACCTGCGAAAGTACAAGCCCCCTGAGAGGAGGACAACCAGGCCAAGAATGAACGTTTGTTGCACAACATCTGAGCCAATATTGGAACCCAGCACGATGGCGGAACCAATTTGGAAATCCAATTTTCCAGCAAGAATGTTAAATGACGCCGTAAGGTGGGAGGTAATTTCCGGGATGGAGGTGGCCAGTGAAACAACGGTCATACCCATGAAGGTGCTGGAAAGATTAAAGTATGCCGCAATGCCCACCAGCTTCGTGACCGATAAATTGGCCGCCAGCACCAATACGGCGATGAAAAATAATCCAACCAAAATGACCGGGAACAGAGCCCAGTTTTCCATACCTTGCTCCTCTGTGATGCGTTAAAAATAACTGGAGGATTATAGCCTCAATCTTGGGTGGTCAGAGCGATTTAACCGCGATTTAACCCCCTGTTAATAAAAGGAGACATATTGGTTGTTTGACACCCCCCCCTAGGCTAATCCGCCTAAGCAGGGATTCCCTTTAGCGCCTGGATAATGATTTCAGCGGCGGCTGCGGGCGTAATCCGCGAGGTGTTTATCACAAGGTCGTAATGGGAAGCATCGCGAATATCAGCATCAAAAAAACTCTTCACAAAGTCCTCATGGGCTTTGTCCCTCTCAAGCGCTATTTTTTGCGCGTCCTTGGAGGATAAGTTCTCCCTCGCCTGCCAGGTTCTCACCCGTGCTTCCAGGGGCGCGATAACGCGGACGTGCAAGGTGCCCGGCTGACCGGCCAGCACGATTTGGCTGCCCCTGCCGATAATCACGACATTGTCAAGCTTGTAGGCAGCCATCACCAGGTCATGGATTTGAGTGAGAGTAAGGGACTGGTTTTCACTAATCTCCTTGCGCGGTTCGTGGCTCTCGCTTGAAAGTCCATGCAGGGGATTGAGCAGCCGCTCCAGGAAGACGCTGGTTTTGTTCGTTTGCTCCGGGATTTCATCGTTGATGTTCGGTTCCGCGTTCACGTGCTCAGCCAGTTGAGACATCAGACTCTTGTCGAACAAATGGTACCCAAGCCTCTCGCAAAGAATTCGCGCGACCTCGTTACCGCCACTGCCGGACTGCCTGGAAATTGTGATGACTGCCATTTGGACCTCCTGGGAATTTGGGATTGGTTCTTGAACAGCTGGTCACATACTTACGTGTGATTTCATTTTACCTTAGAACCTGCCCGGGTTGCTTGCGGCGGAGTCCGCTCTTTTTCGGCCAGCGGGAAGGATATCCACGGATTTCCCAGCGTGGTGTGGCATAATATATAACGTCTTTAATGCAGGAAAGTGAGAAAAAATGGGAAACAAAATCGTTGTATATAAGTCAAACACCGGTTTGACAAAAAAATACGCGGAATGGATTGCTGCGGCGCTGGATTGTGAAGCCATCCCCCTCAAACAAGCCACCCGTTCCCGGCTGGCGGAGTTTGCGACCGTCATTTTTGGCGGCCCAATTCACGCGAGCAGATTGCAGAACCTTAATCGTTTTCTGCGGCTGGCAGCCGGGCAAGCTGGACGCCAGCTTGTCGTCTTCGCCACCGGAGCTGCACCCATGGGCGATCCGATGGTGAAACAATACCAGGATTTTGCCGAGCGAAACCCCTTAATGAAGGGCATCCCCTTCTTCTACTGTGAAAGCGGAATCAACCTGCAAGCCATGCATGGCTTGATGCGCTTGATGATGAAGCAAATCGCGGCCGCCCAGGCCAAACAACTTGACTCCACCCAGGCGGAGGAGGCACGGCAAAAGGCGGAAAACGGGTTTGATAACAGCAATCAAGCCAATATCCAGCCGCTGGTGGATTACGTCAGGGGATTGGGCTAATCGCCTGGCGGTTTTACAAGAAGAAGCAACCATGCAGATAAGCCATATCGCGCTCTACGTTCATGACCTTGAAGGCATGAAAGAATTTTACATGCGGCACTTCGCGGCCAAAGCCAACAGCCAATATCACAATCCGCGGACGGGCCTGCGAACTTACTTTCTCAGCTTTGAGGATGGGGCCCGGCTGGAGTTGATGCATTGGCCCGATGTGGCACCCTCCAAACCAGAACCGCGTCGCGCGGGGTATGGGCACCTCGCGTTCCGGGTGGGCAGCCGGGAAAAAGTGGACGCTCTCAGCGCGCAATTATCAGCAGCGGGATGCCCCGTTTTGAGCGGCCCACGGGTAACCGGCGATGGCTATTACGAGGTCAGTTTGACAGACCCCGAAGGCAACAGCCTGGAGCTGGTGGCCTGAAGCTAGGGATGGCCGCATGCGCACTGAGAAGGCGATGTACGACCTGATCTTGGATTACGCGCGCCGGGACCCCCGCGTGCGCGTGGTGGGTTTGGTCGGCTCAAGGGCGAACCCCAACGCCCCCAGAGACAACTTCCAGGATTATGACATCACATTCCTGGTAAGGGACTTGGATTCATTCCGGTCGAGCGAGACCTGGCTGGATTATTTTGGTCCACGGGTCATCACGCAAAAACCCAACGCGATGCGTCACCCTGAGCCGGGCTCGGAAAATGAACTGGTTTACCTGATGCTATTCGAGGACGGGAACCGCATAGACCTTAGCATTAGCCCAGTGGAAACGTTGCCCGGGTACCTTGCCAGCGACCGGATGATGGTCATCCTGCTGGACAAGGACGGCCTGGTGGGAGACTTGCCGGTCCCGACCGACCGGGATTATTGGATTCAACCCCCGGATGCCAAGGCATACGATGACTGCAGCAACGAGTTTTGGTGGGTCAACCCGTATGTCGCCAAGGGCCTGGCCCGCGATGAAATCCTGTATGCTGCCTGGCATCTTGAGCGCTGCGTGCGGGTGGAATTGTTGACCATGTTGGGGTGGAAGGTGGGCTGCGAGGTTGGTTTTAAGCGCTCCCTGGGCAAGCAATACAAGTACCTCAAGCCTTATCTGAGCCCTGAAGAATGGTCCCTGTTAATGCGAACTTATCGGCTGGACACGGCCGGTAATGTTTGGCAGGCGTTATTCGCGGCCCAGGCGCTTTTCCGCCTTTCTGCCAAGCGGGTTGCGGAAGCATTGGGTTTCGATTACCCGCCCTATGACGGGAAAGTCAGCGCTTACGTACAAATAATCTACGCACAATACCGGTTGGGGGTGGATTAAGCTGGCTGGTCTTCTCCCCGCTTAAAAAACAAGGCCGGATGGAAACCCGGCCTTGTTTGCTGAGTCAATTAATAATTTCGGCTATCAGGACCAGCGTTCCCAGTGCGTGATTTCTTCAAGTGATTTGCGCGGGCGGGATGTGGGTTGCGCGGCCGGATGGCCAACCGTGAGAATGCCCACCACGAATTTGTCAGCCGGGATGTTGAGAATAGGCCGGACGTCTGCCTGTCTGTAGAAGCCCGTCCAGCAGGTCCCCAGGCCTAGTTCAGCCGCCTGCAGGAGGATGTGGTCAATCGCGATGGCTGTATCCCGGATGACTTGTTTGACCTCAAAACGGGAGGTCTGTTCGTCGATGTACAGGTCACGTTCGCTTTGGATGCGCGTGGTGGCATCTGCCAGGCATACGATAAACACCGGGGCGCTCAGCATCCAAGTTTGGTCGTGGTCGGCGTGTGCCAAAGCCTGGCGTGTTTCAAGGGAGCGCACCACGATGAAATGCCAGGGTTGCTTGTTGTTACCCGAGGGAGCCAGGCGGGCTGCTTCCAGTAATTGCAGGATGTCCTCGTCTGAGACTGGTTCGTCCAGGTACTCCCGCACGCTTCTACGTTTTAAAATCGCATCAATCATCTTTTACGTCCTTTGGTTTCCGATGGGAAGAGTATAACAGGGGAAAACCTTATTCCACCTCGAGAGCCTCAGCGTGCCAGCGCAGGGCGCGCGCGGGGGTTTGGATGCCGAGCAATTGTTGAATTTGCCGTTGCATGCGCAACGCATCTCCACTGGTGAAATAGGTGGTTTGCCCGGCTGAAGTCCTCGGCGAGAGCTGGTCGTTCTTTTCAAGCACGCGCCGAACCTGCCTGGCAATCGCGGGCGCGGGGTCTATCACCCTGGCCCGGCCAGCACTGATTTGGGTGATTGCTGGGATGACAAATGGGAAATGCGTGCAGCCCATCACCAACGTATCCACTCCTTCCGCAAGCATGGGTTCAATCGCTTCTCTCAGGATGCGCAGGGTCTTGGGTGTTTTCAGGTGGCCATTTTCAATTTGGGCCACAAGCCCAGGGCAGGTGGCCTGATGAATCGCCACATCCTGGGCGAACCGTTCCACTACGGAAGCGTATAAATCCCCCTGGAAGGTGGAAGGGGTAGCCAATACACCCACATGACCTGAGCGGGTCTGCTCGGCGGCTGGTTTTACGGCGGGTTCCATGCCGATAATCGGTAGTTCCGGGTACCGGCCGCGCAGGTACTTCAAGGCTGCGGCGGAAGCGGTATTGCACGCTATCACCATCGCTTTGACTTTACGGTTTAGGAAAAACTGTGTTACCCCGTCCGCAAGCTGCCTTATCTCCTCCAGGGAGCGGTTGCCGTAAGGCACCCTGGCCTGGTCGCCAAAGTAAACCCAGTCCTCACCCGGTAACAGGTCCTGCAAGGCGCGCAAAACCGAAAGCCCCCCGATGCCGGAGTCGTATACACCAATTGGATTGGATAACGAATCTGACGCGCTCATGGTTTGATTTTAGCACGCCCCGGAAGGAAGGCGGGCTGAACTCCACATAAAGAATTACAGGTCTTTAACTTGCGCAGGCCTCGACAAACGCGCCAAACAAGCGGCGCATGGGCGCGAGAGTCTGCAACCATTCAGGGTGCCACTGCACACCGATGGCAAAAGCCTGCCCTTCAACATCAACACCCTCAATCACGCCATCTTCGGCCCACGCGGTGACGTGGACGCCCCGCCCTGGCACATGGATGGATTGATGATGTAAGCTGTTTGTCTTGAGGTTTTGTTCTTTCAGAATGGCCGCCAGTTGGGTGTCGCTTTCCACGCGCACATCATGCGCAAGGTAATCCCGCGGGAAGCTGGGGAACCAGTCGTGTTTCAGCGCGCCTGGCAGTTGCGTGGCGATATCCCCGTAGAGTGAGCCTCCCAAGGCCACATTTAGGACCTGGGTTCCCCGACAGATGGTCAGCAGGGGTCTGTGGGCAGAAAGCACCAATGGGATGAGCGCCAGTTCAAAGCCATCCCGCTCGGGGTTAATCCCATAAATGCCTGGCTGCATGCTGCCCCCGTACAAGGCCGGGTCCACATCAGCCCCACCGGAAAAAAGAAAACCATCGAAGAGGCTGACCAGGTGAGGAAGGTCTTCGGCCGGGATGGCGGTAGGCAGGAGGACGGGCTCACCCCCGGCGGCCATTACCGCCGAAACGTAGGCTTGTTTCATCTCGTAACCGGAGACGGCACTGGTGTTTAGACCAGTTGGCAGGGCAATCAGGGGTTTGTGGTGGGGTTTTGTCACGGTTTTACGCGCTCCATGGATAAGAAAATGAAGAGCCTTTTTCGTATCGCTTCAAAAAGCAACCCGAAAAAGGCTCCTGGTCATCTGAGGGTTTGGTCCCTCGAAGAGTTGGACTAAAAACGCTGCTTGAGGCGGGCGCTCTTGCCAGTGCGTTCACGCAGGAAGTACAGGCGGGCGCGGCGGACCTTGTTGTGGCGTTCGACGACCACTTTGGCAATCCGTGGGGACCTGGTCAGGAAAGTGCGTTCCACGCCGATACCATTGCTGGCAACGCGGCGGACGGTAAAACTGGCATCATTGCCTTTTCCACGGATATACAGGACGACGCCCTTAAATTCCTGGATACGTTCGCGGTCACCTTCTTTAATCTTGTAGTGCACGCTGACAGAATCGCCGGGGAAAATGTCCGGGATGTTTGCGTTAGCTTCAGCTTCGACAGACTTCAATAAATCAGTATGGTTCATGTTGACTTTCCTTTACTCACTTACAATCTCACGCGTCCATGCCATATCGGCGCGAAGCTGTAGTATATCACAAGAATCGCCAATCCTGTCAAGCGGAATCAAGCGAAATTGCGGCCAAATTCCGTACAAAATCGCGATTCTGTGTTCTCAACAGGTCATTTTTCCCACGAATCGCCATCAAGGCAGGCTCACCTGGGGCAGTCTCTCGGCAAGAGAACTGAGCTGACCATCGGAAACGCTGCCATCAATCATACCATTGTGCAGGTACTGATCGTACGCAGAGAGGTCCAGGAACCCATGACCGGAGAGATTGAACAGGATGACCCTTTTCTCGCCTTTTTCCCGGGCGTCAATGGCCTCGTTGATGGCGGCCCGGATGGCATGGGAGGATTCCGGCGCGGGCAGGATGCCTTCAGCCCGGGCGAATTGAATCGCAGCGGAGAAGACATCGCGCTGACCGACCGCGACGGCCTCAATCAGGCCCTGGTTATAAAGGCTGCTCACGATGGGGGACATGCCGTGGTAACGGAGCCCGCCAGCATGGATGGGGTCGGGAACGAAATCGCTGCCGAGGGTGTACATCTTCAGGATGGGGACAATCCCAGCGCTGTCTCCGTAATCGAAGCCATAAACACCTCGGGTGAGGGACGGCGTGGAGGTGGGTTCCACGGCCAGGAAGCGGGTGTGCTTTCCGTCCTTCAAATTGTGGCGCAGGAAGGGAAACGCGATGCCGGAGAAGTTGGAACCGCCACCCACGCAACCGATAACCACATCCGGGTATTCGCCCGCGAGGTCCATTTGCTTGATGGCTTCTTCGCCAATCACAGTTTGGTGCAGCAGGACATGGTTGAGAACCGAGCCAAGCCCGTATTTTTTCTGACCACCCGATTCAGCGGCGACTTCAACGGCCTCGGAGATGGCAATCCCCAGCGAACCAGGATGGTTCGGGTCTTTTTCCAGGTAGGACTGGCCAATTTTCGTATGGGCCGAAGGGCTTGGGAAGATTTGCGCGCCATAGGTTTGCATGATGATGCGGCGGTAAGGCTTAGCCAGGTACGAGGAATTGACCATGTACACTTCCACGCTAATGTCGAACATCTGGCCGGCCATGGCCAGCGCCGAACCCCACTGGCCAGCACCTGTTTCGGTGGTGAGGGCCTTGGTACCGCTAATCCGGTTGAAGTAGGCCTGGGGGATGGCCGAATTCAGCTTGTGGCTGCCGGCTGGAGAGGCGCCTTCGTATTTGAAGTAAATATGGGCGGGGGTGCCGAGCTCCTTTTCCAGGCGCGCAGCGCGGATGAGCGGGGTGGGACGGTAGAGCTTGTAGGCGTCGCGCACTTCATCCGGAATTGGGATGTAGCGCTCCGTGGTGGCTTCCTGCTCAATCAGGGGCATGGGGAAGAGTTGCAGCAGGGTGTCCACGCTGATTGGCTGCTTGGTGGCTGGGTCAAAAACCGGGGCTGGCGGGACGGGGTTATCGGCGTTGATGTTGTACCACTGGTGGGGAATATCGTTTTCAGAAAGTTCAAAACGGATTTTGGTAGGGTCAGACATGATAGTTTCTCCTTCACTCGTGAAATGTTAATGACGTTTCCTCGCGCGCATGCCGCGGGGTAATTTCCAATTGTTCTCGTGGAGTCGGAAGTGCCTCCCGTGGGGATGACGTGGAAGCGGGAAAGGTGCGTGGCTGCAGGGTAAGGCTACCAGCAGATGAAAGGTGCCGGTTGGGTGTGCTGCCAAAAGATTGTTTTCTGCCAATACCGCGCATGTTCTCCATTTACTCCAGCATCAGGTTAAAAAAACACATCCGTCCCTCCCTGGGACGGATGTGTGAAATCCGCGGTGCCACCCAACTTAGGCTGATTTGATAAAAAAACTTTCCGGTGATGAACACTACGGAAAGCCAGCCTCACTCTCGCGGGTACGGCGAAATTCGCGATACCCTTTACCCTGATAACGGTGGCATCTCCGGCACAAGCTACTGCTTTTGAGGTTCGCCTGGCAACTCAGAGGTCCATTCAGCGCGGCTGTGTGGGCAGGTTCTCATCTCATCCTGCTCTCTGTACCACCGGTGCGGCGCATACTAGTCCTCTTCAACGTATTTATCGATGAATTATTGAAATTATAGACGGAACAGGCGAACTGTCAAGGATTTTCGCAAAAGCCTGGCATAAGCAAGCGTCAGCCGCGGTGGACGGGCAAAAAGCAGGCTATAATTTTGGCATGGCCAAACTCATCACCGCAGTGGAACGCATTGCCAAAGCCAACCAGTTAATTGTGAAAGCGCGGGAAATCCCGGCACCGGAAAACGCGGGTTGGGAGTATTTCAGCTACGTCGCGCAGGTGAAAGACACGCTGAAGCAAGCCTTTGAGCTGGTCAAGCTCATCCAGTTTTCACCGAGCACGCCTGTGGCGGTGAAGACGGAAGCCAGGGCACTCATTGACTCCCTCCCCAGCGTGCAGGAGGAAATCCTGAAGGGTAAAAAAGGGAAGGAAGCCTAAGTTGGCCTCCAGCACTCCCGAAACACCCGAGGCCTACCTGGAATCCCTGCCAGCGGACAGGCAGGAGAGCATCCGGCAGGTGCGCCAGCTGGTCCTGCAAAACCTACCCGAGGGGTACGTGGAAACAATGCGGTGGGGGATGCTGAGCTACGAGATTCCCCTTGCTGTATTTCCAGGCACGTACAATGGACAGCCGCTCAATTACGTGGGGTTGGCGGCCCAAAAGAATAAGAACTCGCTTTACCTGATGGGAATTTACCTGCGTGAGGGGGACTACCAGGCGCTGATGGACGCGTACCGCGAGGCGGGGTTGAAGCCCGACGTTGGGAAGTCTTGCCTGCGTTTTAGGCAACCAGGGGATTTACCATTACAGAAAATTGGCGAATTAATCGCGGCGATATCCCCTACCGAATTCATCGCGGCCTTCCAGGCCTCCCGGAAAAAGGCCTGACCTGGCAGCTGTGCCCGGGTGAATGCGCTTAGCTTTTCAAGTGTTTCTTAAAATTGAGCTGGGTTTTCTCGGCCGTGTAGCCGCAATGCCGGTAAAACGCGTGCGCCTCGGTGCGGGTATCCCGCGAGACGAGCCGGACCGCTGCGGCGTCTGTGGTACGTGCCCACTCCTCAACCTGGTTGAGCAAAGCACGGCCAATGCCCTGCCCGTGGAAGGCGTGCCTGACCGCGATGCCAAGGATGTTTTTCATGTGGGGTTCATAAAGAGAGTCATAATCCTCAGCCTGGACGTAACCGACCACCTGGCCATCCAGTTCCGCCACCCACACCCTGAAGGCCGGATCCTGGAGGATCCGGGCAAGCTTAGCTTTAGTGAGGGTCTCGGGGTAATCGTACCCAAGGTCTTCGCGGTTCAACCTGGCAATGGCGCCAGAGTCCGCGATCGTTGCTGGTCTGATTTGGCTCATTGTGCTCCTATAACGCGCTGACGCGTCCGATGAAGGCTTCGGTCTGGTTGGGCAGCACCAGCATGCCTTTTTTGGCATGCCGGCTGAAAAGGGCGTTGAGCGCGGCGATGAAGTCCTGGTAGCGCGGGGAGGTCCCGGTGAGCGCGTAGGAGGCCGAACAGGCGCGGGAGAGGAAACCTTCGCGGTCGTATAGCAGGGGATGGCCGAAGCGCCGGGTTTCAAAACCTCCCGGAAAGAAGGCGGCAATGTCATCCGGCCTTTCGGCCTTCCCACCACTGTAACCTTTGAAGTTTGGGCAATATTCACGGAAGACGGCCTCATTCTCCCGGTTGACGGGGCTGGAAAGCTCGCGTTGGTTCCAAACCAGGAACACTTCACCATCCGGCCTGAGAATCCGGCGGCATTCCTGTTTGAAGGCCTGCGGGTCGAACCAATGGAAGGCTTGCGCGGCAAAGACCATATCCACGCTTTTGTCCGGCAGGCTGGTTTGGGAGGCGCTGCCATCCACGGAGATGAAACCGGACCAGGCCGCAAGGTCCTCCTCGGCGATTGCCCGCATTTCAGCGTTGGGTTCAACGGCGTAAACCTGCGCGCCCAAATCCAGGAGCTGGCGGGTGAGAATGCCCGTGCCCGAACCGATATCGGCTACGACACTGCCCGGGCCAAGGTGACGGTCACGGGAGAGGTAGTCAATGAAGGCCTGCGCGTACGACGGGCGCGCGGTCTTGTAGATTTTGGCTTTGCCTGTAAATTTATCGGTGTTATCCAAGGAACAAGCGCTCCTTTCCGAGCGTTTCCAAACCGCTGTGGAACCACGCAAAAACCTGTTCTCTGTGGTCTGGCGCAAGGGTATCGAGGCTGAGTTCACGCAGGAAAAGCCAGACATCTTCCAGTTGCCGGCGAATTCGGAAGAACCGAAGCGCGCGGTCATCGAGTGCGAAGCCGGGGCGCGCCTGCTGGTAAGGGGGCATGAAGTCCGGATGGTAAGGTGGCTCAACCATAAAGACCAGGTCGGCTTCGGCGGGGCTGAGCCTGAGGCCTTCCCAGTCGAGCACTATGAAGCGGCCATCGCAATCCATCATATTCCAGCCATGCAGGTCGGTGTGGCAGAGGACCAGGGGAAGGGGATCGGCGCGCAATTGGTGTTGAAGCGCCTCAGCTTTTCGCAGGCTCACGGTAATCAGTTCCGCGTAAGCCTGCATCAGCACGTGGACGTCCGCAGGGAGATCAAACGGTGCGGCACCTTGCGCGATGCTTGTTAGCTCGGCCAGGAAAGGCAGCTCGAAATTTTCACGCCTGATGGGTAGGTCTGGCAGAGTGTTGACGTCCAACCCATGAAGCGTTGCGATGATGTGGGCCAAAGATTCGACCTGAATCCGGCTCGGTGTGGCCTTGCCGAGTGTTGTGCCATGCAGGTAGGCGTACAGAAGGTAGAGGGCCAGGTTATCCTCGCAGAAAGGCTTCCCGGTGCAGGTGGGAATGGGTTGCGGGAGGAAGCCTGAGAGGCCGGTGACCTGGTTTAGCCAGAGCAGGAGCGGAACGTAGACAGGGATATCGCGCGCGAAGAGCGGGGTGGAATCCCGTGATTTGTCGTAACACTTCAGGAAGTAATGGCCTTCTTCAGCGATGATATGAAAATCCGAGGCCGCGGTACCGCCGGTGACTGGTTCAAAGCTCTGCAACGTGAGACCGTAGCGGTTACCCAGGAGGCCGGGGAGCCGGCCCTGGATGGTGCCGGCCAGCAAGCCCAGCCGTTCCAGGACTGACTGGATGAAGTCTGA
>Ga0116171_10001739_pt1 | contig 21356 bp, 17 predicted proteins | sample AD_JPNHW2_MetaG_FD_89798 | JGI IMG/M metagenome (GOLD analysis project Ga0116171, IMG submission 89798) | Active sludge microbial communities of municipal wastewater-treating anaerobic digesters from Japan - AD_JPNHW2_MetaG | ecosystem: Engineered > Bioreactor > Anaerobic > Digestate | place...
CGGCGTTCTTCCGGCACACTGGAGCCGGGCCAACCCCATTGACATGGTCGGGGACTCGAATGCCGACCGGTATGCCCGAACCTTCGATGTTGTTGCACAGCACCAGGATCTCTGGGATATTGCATTTGTGATCGTGGTCCCGTCTGCCATCTCGGATCCCGTGGGGGTGGCCAACGAGATTGTCCGGTTCTCGCGTCTCACAGAGAAGATGGTGGTGGGGTGTATGATCGGCGGGGACAGCATGAAGATGCCCGTCCATATCCTGCGGGACGCAGGGATCCCCAACTTCTCGGACCTGGAAGACGCGTTCCGGGTCGTGGGAACCGTCTGCCGGCACCGGTGCAGTTCTGCGGGGTCTCTCTGCCGGCACGGACTACCGTGAGGCGGGCAGAGGAACGTTCTTTAGGCTCTGTGCATCTCTGTGGGGGGTGACCGCGATGGGAGGAGATACAAAAAATACAACAGTATCTCCTGGCTGTCCAGTGATACCCTGCGGGGGGTGCCCGTGTGGTTGTGGTTGCAGGTTGTGCGGTATTCGCACCTCTCCGGGGTATATGTGGATGTAAAGAACTCGCGATCCCGCAGGTTCTGCCTGCATACCCCTCCGCGGTTCAATCGTATAACCGCCGGGTTATGTTAATTCAACCTCAATTCAGACCCGGATTTCTCCATTTTGTCTGAATTTTTTCTTTCGACCACGTTATATATATACATATTTTTCAAAATATCAGATAATCACAATGCTTGCGGACATCTGCATACCCTTAACGCTGAAGATCATGGGCATAGGCCGGCCGCTCTCTGAAGCGGAGCGGCTCACGTCCGTGATCGTCATCTGGGTTGTGCTGCTCTGTACCCTGTTGGGCTACACGATCGCATGTTCCGGTTCCAAGGGGGAGCCGGGTGGTCGGCATCGTCTCACCGGGTCAGTTTCCCGTGGCAACGCTGGTGTCACCGGTTGTGGGATCTTCCCGGTCGTGCCCGGGACCGCAGTGGGCTCCTGCCCCGTTCTTCTGCATTGGTAATTACCGGCCGGCCTCCGGCGGTGGCGTGTACTTCAGAGGTCTGACAGGTTCTTCCTGCCAGCCCAATTGAGAACGACCGCACCTGCCTTTTTGTGCCGGCTGTTCAGGGATCTCATAAGCGGAGCGGATGCCTCCCGTATCGCGTTCAGAAAAAAACCCAATAACCTGAAATCCTATGATTGAAAAGAAGCATGAAACCAGTACCGCAGGATCCGCACGGGTCCTGCACCGGGGAACGAGAGACGGTTTCGAAGTTCCCCCAAGACGTGACGTGAGTCGAACAGCGAAGAACTCTCGCGAGCTCTTCTCAATCTCCCGGTTCAGCAGAACCGGGCCGAGACGTGAGGAAGGTGTCGGGCCCCGGAGCAAGGGCGCTACCGGACCTTCTGAGGTACCCCAGCGTGACCCCGATTGGTCCGGTGCGGTATCTGCCGGGCGGGATGATGACGAACTCCGGTGGGCGCAGAAGCACGTGCCTGAGGATACGGCTCACCCCCGGCCCAAAGGTTCGGTCTTCCGTAAGACGGAACTCCATAATGCCTCCCAGGGGTCTCCCGAGGAAGAGACTGCAAAAACCCGGAAACGGATCCGCAGGGATCTCAACAATCCCGGATCGGGCGTGACACTCCGCCCGTTCGAGACGGCGGTGAGGGATCTCGTCTGCTCGATCATCGGGCAGCAGGATCTGGCTGAAGAGAAACTCGTGCTCCAGATCGCCGATCTCCAGCAGCAGATTTACGATCTCCAGCAAACGGTAGCTGCGCTCGAACAGAAACTGCCGGCTCAGGCTTCTCCCCCCACCGCCACCGAAAGACCGGAGGGATATGTATGAAGACGGTTTGCGTCAGCTTGCCCACGCGATGGAGAAATTTTTTGATTATCCTCCGGGACTTGCCAGACCGGCTTCCGGCCCGGTTGATCTACAAGATCGAACGGTATAACAAACGACTCGCGATGTTTGAGTCACAGGAGTGGTAACGATCAAGAAGCAACGATCGCGCATCCTTAAAGAGATCCCGCTCCACCTGCTCCCGCAGGCCGTTGCCCGCCAGGTCCAGGACTGGGGCGATGCCGTGCACCGCATCAGCGTGCGCCGGACCCACTGGCACCTCTTCAACGTGACAGTGCGGACAAAGCCGGTGCCCCGCGAGCTCGCAACCCGGGTCACGGTGGCGGTCGCGTTTCCCAATTTCCGGGACACGACAAGGAAGCCCGCCGCAGCCCACCGGCGCGGGGGGTGCCCGGTATGAATCCCGGACCGGAGCCAAAGGAAGCGATCCGGGAGGCGATCAAGAATGCCCTGGCGCGGGGGACGGGCCTTGACCGTGACCTGCTGTTGGAAGCCCGGTTCCAGTTCATTCTTTTCTGTGCCGGGCTCACGGTCTTTGTTTTGGTCAGAAGGACGCGGGTGCGTATCACGAGCCCCGAGGATTGCGCTGCCGAATACCGGCGGGACATCCTCCGGCTCCGCCGCGTGCCGCTCAACGGTGTTGTTGCCCGCGAACTCTGGCTGCTCTCCTCCTGGGGAACCTGGCAGTATCTCCGGATCCTTGATGACCGGGTCATCGAGATCCGGGCGGATGGGACGCCGATGGTCACGGAGCGTGCGGCTTGTACAAAGGGTCCGGCTATGGCGTTGGTGGCGGATCCTGTAGTGGTACCTGTACCGGATTCCGGACTGGCATCTGAACCAGCCCACGTACCGGCACCTGAGCCGGATCCCGCATTGGCATCTGTACCGGCCAGGGTGAGTCTGCCGGAACTCTCCCCGGTGGGATCTTCTTCCTCCTCCGACGAGGGGGGAGAATAACCCCCTCATTTTCAGGGTATCAGTACTCACACCCCCCCGGATCGGTAAAAATGACCCATCCGGGCCCGAATCGTGCCCCGTTCCCCCCATTCAGGATTTCAGCGACCGGCCGGTTAGGGGGGTTTTTGCGATGAGTCTTACGGGAAACTCCGCAATTGGCCCCGATTGCTCATCCGGGGATTTTGCGAGCGAAAAAACCGGCCTGTTTAGAGCTTGTTTAAATCGAGGATCGGGTGGCACGATGAGGTTTGGGCTGCGGAGGGGGGTGATCCGGGGCCCGGCCACCGCTATGGGGGGTCTGGCGCGATTCTGAGTTTTACGTCGGAGAATTTGGGTGATCTGACCTATTTTATTGGATCTTCCCTGCATTTTTGAACCATGCCGAAGAGAGCCAGGATGGGGGAGATGTGTTTTGGGTTGTGAGAGACAAGGAAATGCGGTAATCCGTTCTTCTCGGCTTCCCGAGAGAATGGTCAATAATATTGCTTGATGTATGCGTACGCTTTCCGGAATAATTCCTGATCCGTATGGAGATTATATTTCTTTAACGTCTGACGGAGAGTTTTCTGGATCTCGCGTTCCATTGCAATCGATTGTTTCCAATCCGGCCACCGAATCGCTTTCACAATTTCCCCATCAATATCATTGACAATCCTTTCGATAATGACGGGCGTCTTTTCCGTTTTTGCTTCATTGAATAATTCCGTGAGAGCGGCTTTGGCTTTCTTCCGCTCATCCTCCGGCTCCACATCCTTCTCCGCTTCAAGGACCTCCTTTGCGAGACTCAGAAGCCGCTTTAAGAATTCAAGGCTGTTGAAGAATCCCTTCTCATACTCATCCTTGATCTTTTCCAGTTTCTCGCCCAGCCGGATAAATTTCGGATTTTCGAGATGTTTCTGGAGGCGATGAACTATCCTGATCTCAATCTCTTTGGCTTTTTTCGGGTACTGGGCTTCAACCAGTTCCCTGAGCGTGTTTTCATCAAGGATGGATATCTCCAGATCATCATGTATCGCCGCGAGATGGGCGTGCTCGTTCATGATGTCCAGCGTCTTTGCGCCAAGGACATGCCAGATAAGTTTTCCGCGACCGCTTGTCGGTTTGACAGAGACATAGACCTGGCTCAGCCAGCGGTACGAGTCCTTGAATTCCCCAAGACAGTCATCCGGTGACAGCGCTTCCCATAATCGCGAGAGGTAGGAGAAATCTTCTGCAAATTTATCCTTGATCTCATTGGTGGGTAGATGGTCCTGCGCTGCCATCAGCCCTTCATACCCGGTTACGGATCGATCAATGCCCGGGAAATAATCAAGACATTTCTTCACGGCATCGGGTAATTTTTTCCGCAACTCCGCGAGGTTCCGGACAACCGTGAGCATTTCGCGCTCATCGAACATCAGCGACTGGCTTACCTTATCGAAGACCCCGATATAATCGACAATGAGCCCGTGAGTTTTTCTCGGGTAGGGCCGGTTCACCCGCGAGATGGCCTGCACGAGCGTATGATCCTTCATGAGTTTGTCGAGGTACATTGTCTGGAGGATCGGGGCATCGAACCCGGCAAGAAGCTTTGACGTGACAATCAGGATACTCAAAGGATCGTTCTGGTCCCGGAACCGGTCAAGGATCTTCTCCTGGTTGTCGCGTGAACGATCCCATTTCTTTTTCCAGTCCTCCGGATCACCCGGGGCCACGGTCATGATGATATCCGACATCTCGGGATCGATGAGTGTGTCCAGAGCTTCCTTGTACTGAACGCATGCCGTACGATCATAACATACGATCATTGCCTTGAACCCGTTCGGGTACACGTTCTGCTGGTAATGTCTCACGATATGCGCTGCGATATCATTCACGCGTTTTTCGCCATGAATAACATTTGATTTCTTGCCAGCGCGATTGGCAAGTTCGTTGCGTTCATCCTGCGTCAGCTGATCGGTGATCTTTCCGAACTCTTCATCGATTGATTTCTGATCGATGTGATATTCCAGCAGGTGCGGTTCGAAATGGAGGGGGAGGGTTGCCTTGTCCCGGATCGATTGTTCCAGCGTGTACCGGCTGAGGTATCCCTGCTTGTCTTCTTCGGCACCGAACGCCCAGAACGTGTTGTGGTCAACCTTGTTGATGGGTGTACCGGTCAGGCCGAACAGGAATGCATTGGGGAGGGCCGCCCGCATCTTCTGCCCGAGATTTCCTTCCTGGGTCCGGTGGGCCTCATCGACCATGACGATGATGTTGTCGCGATTGTTGAGGACACCTTCGGCTTCCGCAAACCGGAAGATGGTGGTGATGATGATCTTCCGGGTATCCTGCGTAAGAAGCCGCTGGAGCTCTTCCCGTGTTGACGCGGTAACGGTATTGGGGATCTCGGTTGCGTTGAAGGTCGCGGTGATCTGGGTGTCGAGATCGATCCGGTCCACGACAATGATGACCGTGGGACTTTTCAGGAGCGGATCGACGCGGAGTTTCTGGGCGGCAAAGACCATGAGGAGCGATTTGCCGCTGCCCTGGAAGTGCCAGATGAGTCCTTTCTTCGGGAATCCTTTCCGTACCCGTTCCACGATCAAATTAGTTGCGTCGTATTGCTGGTGCCGGCAGATGATCTTGATCTTCTGGTTCTTCTTGTTCGTGGCAAAGACCGTGAAATTTTTTACGATATCAAGAATGACGGTTGGTGTAAGGAATGCCCTGATTGTTGAGAGGATTGCAGTAAGCGTCGGGGCTTTTGGATCGATCTCCTCACGCCACGGGGCCCAGCTGTCGATAGGCATCCGCACGGAACCGAAGTAGAAGACCTTTCCCTCCGTTGCAAAGGAAAACGCATTGGGAACGAATAATGCCGGGACGGTTTTTTCATAGTTCTCGCTGATGTCGTACGCGGCATCGAACCAGCTCTCGGACGGCCGGACCGGGGTTTTGCATTCCCCGATGACGAGCGGGATGCCGTTGACGAGCAGGACAACATCCATCCGCTTGTTGGTTGATCCGATGGTGAACGGGTATTCGGTTGTGACGATGTAGGAGTTATTCTCGGGATGATCGAAGTCGATAAGTCTGACCGGGACATGCTCACCGTTCTTCCCGAAGGCCATGCTGTGTTCGCCGTTCAGCCACGCGGCAAACTTTTCATTGGCCCGCACAAGGCCCTCGCTCTGCACTGAGAGGTAAATCGCACGGAGCTGGTGGATGACCTGGTCTGCATTATCGGGATTTTTTGCAATCTCCGGGTTGATTCGTTTGAGGGCATCGACAAGCTGCGATTCAACGAAGACATCCTCTTCTTCCCGTGGCAGATCGGTGCGTGAGATATATTTCCAGCCGGTCTTGGTGAGATAATCCCGGATTCCGTCGCGCACGGTGTTGGCTTCGTTGAAACTCAAGACTCAGATCTCCTTGCTTCTGATAATCAACTGAATATAAAATTTGAGGCACGATAAATGGTGCAGATCTGATCATACAAAAAAAAGAAAAAAGATTACTTGTTCTTGGCGGCTGATGACTGTGCCCGTCCCTTGAACCCCTGGTTGCTGCCGGACCTGTCTGCGCTTGACTGAATCCGGGATGCTGCTGCCTTGTTCATCGGTGTGCTTCCTTTTGCCATGTTTCACCTCCTGTTACGTTTACAGAATTTCATAAAAGAATACTTATAGTGCTCAAAAGCGTAGACTGGATTAAATAACACTTGACTGGTCAAGTGAAATTGATTTGAGTTGACAGGTCCGGGACGTGTAAATCACCTGGCGTGCACGTCCTCAGCATGGATCTTCCGGATGTTTTTCGAATGGAAGCCGATCAGATAACCGAACAGAAGGTACTTGTTCTCCAATACTTTATCGAGAACGAGAGCCTGCTGATGGCAGGTTATACACCGGATAAAGGTGTCCTCTATCCGGATCCGGATACACACCAACCGCGATTCTATACCTACCCAAAAAGGATCGAGGATGATCTGAAAGGGAAGTATTCATCAATTTCGAGAGAATGGGCGGGAAAGATCTGTAAAGATCTTGAGGCTCTCGGAATTCTGGGTTATCACATGATTCGTGCGGCCCGTCAGAAACATCCCACCGAACATTATTTCCTTCAACACGGGACGGCACCATTTGTTGCAGTAATGAAGATCGTATTGGAAAAACCTGCGTTCCCGCGGGGATATATCAGCATGTCCTTTGAGTATATCCGTCAGCATATCAATGAAGAGCTTGTCAGGGAGATTCTTGCGGGTAAAAACGTTGTGATGGATCGATCTCTCGACCTATGGGACTGGACACCGGTTGAATCCAGAAAAGTCCATGATATTTATTATGCAAGACGGAGAGCCATTGAGTGTGGATTTGGGAGAGATAATTCCAAAGATCCCTACACACCGTCTTACGAAGCCTGTATTGAAAAAATGATTACGAAGGCGGATGGCACGGGGTCATTTCCCCATACACTCCCGTGGATATCCCTCCGGTTTCCGGTCTTTAAAGCGGATGAAACCACAGAGAATAAGATCAAACTTCTTCTATCAGAAAACAAACAGGTTTTCAAGGAATACCTGGGGCTTGACCAATGCCAGAGTGCTGTTTGGGAACATTATGAGAAGTTCCAGCGGGATCACTGGATTCTTCCCATTCTTGCACTTATCCAGTCATCGAGAAAAGCTCTGAAAGAATTCCTGTTCGGGGACTGGAAACCCTACGAGAGTGCATCGGGACCTACGAGCATGGATTATCCGATCTTCTCGTTCCTCTTTACGGCAGTGTACGATATTGCCACGACTCGCTATGTGATGAATGAAAGTACCATTCCATCGTTCCGGTTCCGGCCGGACTTCCAACATTCACCTTCCGCTCCGACCAACCCCGCCCTTCTGGAGATCGGGACAAATCTGAATCTGACGATATGCTATGATGCTTCGTTCGACACGGAGCATATTTTTTACGGTGCCGAGAACGGGGATGTCTGGGAGAACGATACCGAACAGAACTATGAAGTCAGGACATGGATTGAGATCCGGGCATTGGGAATAAGGTTAAAAAAAGAGAATATCCGAAAATTTCCCCGGTTTATTGCCGCTTTACAGGATCGTTCAAATCCCGTGTCCCGCAGGATTGTTGAACGGCTTTCCCACCGTATGCAGCATTTTATTTTATTCTCCCATACCGGCGAAAACGAGTTCCCGATGTGGGGAGAATCCCTGCTGACCGAACTGGACCGGATATTCTCTGGACCGGGGCTCTATGATTCCAATCTTTTCCCACATGTCTCACTCACCGAAGACGGGAAAAACCTCGTTGAACGAAAAGGATATTATGGGAGGGTTGATTCCGACAGATTTTATTGCAATGCTATTTTTAGATTTAACCGGATACTGTTCGAGGAGTCCTATCCGGATCTCGTGAACCGGTCTGATTATCTTAAGAGCGACCGAGAGCAGATGATTGAGGGAACTATCGGAGGCTAGTTATTTTCTTCAAAAATTTTTTTTAACTGGTAGATTTTCTTGCAGTACGGGATGAACAACTGTAACAGAATATAACATTGCTCTCGTGAGATGATCTTCCCGCTCGGGTGGCCGGATTCATTCCGGAAGTTCCGGATGATTGCGATAATACCGGAGAAATTGGTGTCGAGGTCTTCTTTGATTTCCGGTGAGAATTCGCCAATGTGCTGATCAACGATCTGTTTGAATTTGTTCAGTTTTGGCAGGATTGACCGCTCTTTGAAAACGCTTTTGAACATTGGTTCGTATTTTGGATTTCCTGCGATTATCTCCAATAATTGCTCAAATGAATGTTCAGCTGCGACACCGAGCATGACTGAGGATGACAGGAGACATCCACTACGAAATGCCTGCATAGCTTCTTTGAGATACAGGAGGGTGACTTCATCGATGTCAGGAATATTTTGTTTGATCACTGTTTCATAACTGGACACATCGTGGAAAAAATAGGGGTTCTGGTTTTCCAGAATCTTTTTTCCAAAACTCGAAACTCTGAACCAAGGGAAATTATTGTTTGAACCATCCAGTCCCAATGTGATGATCCCCTGTCTGAATAAATCCCAAAACACTTCCTGAAGTAAAAGATCATCATTCGTCGATAATCTTGGATCTCTCCCTGATATTTCTCTTGATCCTAAACACGGATCCCGTTTTTGAATTATTTCTGCAACCCCAATAGACAAATGAACGTATTGATTTGGCGTATAGTGAACCTGCTCTTTTCCTGCAAGAATATCAATTGCAATCGAACGAATTTCTTCATACGAATGATCTGTCACATCAGTCACCCCCGCCAAACAATCCTGTAAAAATATCAATGATCTTTTCACCAAAGGCATACAATCCAATAGCACCCGAAAATCCAATTATTATGTCTATAGCCAGAATTGACATACTTACAAAATTTTGTCCTGCTTGTGCCAATGGGCCGTCGGAGAATATCTGCATTGAAAGGGTTGTTACTTCGATTTTAAGAGACTCCACAATAATGGTGATAATCACATCTGTAAACAAACTGAAAATAACTCCAAGGAAAAGTACAAAGACTAATTTTAAAACTTCCTCATAACCATCATCGTTCATAATTTTACCCTAATATCTCATTGATCAGCCACATCTTCAGCGCCTTCGCCGCCACGACATTCGCACGGACAGCGGCAATCGTCTCATCGCAGCGGGTGAGGATACTGGCGATCTGGTTTCATTCTATAATCTCACTTCAACTTCTATTTCCACTCGCTGATTATTAAATAAATGTTTTTATTCTCATACGACAGGATTTATTTCAATGGATGATGAAAAAAACCGATCAGATATTGATAATCTGGATCTGAATACCCCGGATGACGATCTTGTATTGCAATTCAGTGATTCTATCAATTGGGGTTGTGGAATTTTTTCGATAATTATTGTATATTTTGCAGTCATCCTTGTTCTTTTTAACAGGGATATGATCATTCAGATTCTCTCATTTTTTGAAATTACAAATCTCGCATTTTTTTTCAGTAGCCTCATAAAAGATTATGAGATAACGGCGTTGGTTGCTATTCTGATAGCAATAATCACCGGTTTGTATGTCTATTTACGATTCTTCTCTAACATCAATCACAATGATTTCAGCAATGATATGGGCAATTATTTACAATTCTACGAAACACTTTACTCAACTTTTTTTGATGTCACAATTCTTCTGATTCTTTTTTTGTATCTTTTTTTTGTGAAACAGTCTCTGTGGGAATTTCTGATTGCGTTCTTAGTAATTTTAGGACTAGCCATTTCAATCAAGAAAATTTCCACTCCATACTCGAAAATTTTCCGGGATTACTTTGCCATTGAGCGGATGAATTCAATGCTGAATAAAGTATCCAAAAAAACCGGTAAGGAGTTATTCTCTGATATGGAGTCCCTGTCGGAACTCATTTTTTTCGGATTTATGAGAAGAAATTCAGTTTGGATTACCGGCGCTTTATTCCTGACCATCATCGTAGCGATACTGGGAATCGCGGGAGCTTACAATGTACTCACGATAATCATTCTCGAACTGATGATAATCCGGTATGCCCTTTTCCAGAGTCAGATCGGATCGCTTCCTCAGGTTCCGGTTACACTCTACCTTGATAACAGCGAAATTTTAAACCGAATTTTTATGCTGAAAGAGACCCGTGATTTTCTTCTGACACTATCACAATATGACAGATTTCTTATCGTCATGAAATCCCATTTGAAAAAGGTTGAACCAATTATTGAGTTAGAGAATCCCCAATAATCATCCACTATTTTGTGGCACCAGCATCTCATTAATCATCTTCATCTTCAGTGCCTTCGCCGCCCCGACATTTGCACGGGCAGCGGCAATTGTCTCATCGCAGCGGGTGAGGATACTGGCGATCTGGCGTTGTTCGGGGAGCGGGGGGATAGGTATTGAGAATGAACCCAAATCTTTTTGATCCACTGTTGACATCGTTGTGGTTTTTGAGAGATTCAATAATTGTTTTCTCCCCCGGGTACTGATCGAATAAAAGAGGACGTATTTGGGATAGTATTTCTCTTCATTCAATTTGACTCTCATTAAGTGACAATCAAAAATTGTTTTTTGCGGGAGATATCCGACCATACAACATTGTGCAATCCCCTCACGCCTCAAAGAGGATCTAACATACAATAAGTCGTTCTCTTGAAGTTGATAGTTTTCGTAATCGGCTTTTGAACATTGAACTTTTTCTAATTCTGAGATATTTACAACCGAATTTTTGTATACATCAACTACATTCAGGAAGGGTACAACAATATCGGAATTGTTTTTTTGAATGAATGCCCCATTTCGGATGGATTCAACAAGGAGGTCACTTAAATGAAGAACTTCCCATTTTTTAGGGAGACTTCCAAATCCCCTTACCTCTTGGAACTCTTTATGCCCGATCCCCTTGCTGAACAACTCCCGCATCAGCACCTGCTTCGCCCGCTCCGCTGCCACAACAAGCCGCTCGCCCTTCACAATGCAGTCTTCCGCCGCCCAGAGTGTTGTGGCGATGCGACGCTGCTCGTCCAATGACGGCAACCAAATTTCATAATCAGCGAGATATTTCCACTTTGTCCTTGGTGAGAGTGAACCCGAGGAAGTTCCCACAGCATATTCAAAAAACCGGTCATCCTGAACGATGAACGGTAAAAGGTCCGGAACAAAATTTCCTTTTTTTGTTTCAATCACGAGTATGTCACTCGAACAAATGCCATCGAAATCTGCGAGTGCAACTTTCTTCTGATACGCACGTCGTTTCCCGAATAAAATCTGACCCCTGTAAAATCTCCGGGTGAATGACATTTCCGGTGTAATCGGAGACCAGCGACAAATTTTCAGGGAGCCCGGATCAAGATGTTCAAGGCCGACGCAACGATCGAGCCCTTTCTCACTTGGCTTGTATTCATTCTCGGTGATGTTCCTCGCAATATCCCCTAAAGTAACCTTCGTCCATCCCTCACAGGGAATTCCATTCAAGGATTCACTCATGGAAACCGGCCTCCTTCAGCGATGTGAAAAGTGCATCAGCAGCATGATTCCGTTTCAGAATGCTTGCTTCCCAGAGTTCAGTCGTCTCTTCAAGCGTGTGCTCGTGACCGTTGCTCCCGGTGCGGGAGAAGTAGAGCGGGATACTCATGTTGCCATCGTTGGCAAGCACCTCGCTGATGGAGACGACCTTGGTAAAGTCATTGTTATCTTCGAAAGCCCGGTAAGCGTCAACAATTTTTTTATTGTGATGCGGTTCGAGGAAACTCTGCGCCTTCTCGTGCGTCACTTCATGAACGGCGTTGATGAACAGGATCTTCCCTTTCCGTTCATCCGGTTTCTTCATCCGGCAGACAACAACGCAGGCTTCCATCGGGGAATTGTAAAAGAGATTCGGGCCAAGACCAAGAATACATTCGATGATATCATCAGCTACCATCTTCTTCCGCATCTCTTTCTCAGCATCCCGGAACAACACACCGTGCGGGAACAGGATTGCACACCGCCCGGTCTTCTTGTTCATGCTCTTGATGATATGCTGGAAGAATGCGTAATCCGCTCGTCCCTGCGGCGGCACACCGTATATATTCCGGCCATAGGGATCGGCGGCGAACGCATCCCGGTTCCACTTCTTGATCGAGTACGGCGGATTGGCCAGCACCACATCGAACTGCTGGAGTTTGTCGTTTTTGAGGAACGCCGGCTGGCCAAGCGTATCGCCCCGCACGATCTCGAAATCATCGATGCCGTGCAGGAAGAGGTTCATCCGGGCAATCGAGGAGGTGATCAGGTTGATGTCCTGCCCGTAGAGTTTCAGGCTCCGGTACTCGTTGCCCTGCTCCTTGAGCTGGAGCGCCGCGACGAGGAGCATCCCGCCCGTCCCGCAGGTCGGGTCGTAGATCGACTCGCCCTCCTGCGGGTCGAGCATGAGCGTCATGAGCCGGACAAGCGTCCGGTTCGTGTAGAATTCCGCAGCCGTATGGCCGGAATCGTCCGCGAACTTCTTGATCAGGTACTCGTAGCCCTGCCCGAGCTCGTCCTGCGGCACACGAGCGAGCGAGAGGGTCTCTGAAGAGAGATGCTCGATGAGATCGCGGAGCGTCTCGTCCGAGAGCCGGCTCTTGTTGGTCCACGGGGCATCGCCAAAGATCCCGGCCAAGCGTTCGGGATTCTTCTTCTCGATCTCCCGCATCGCGTTCTGGATCGCGACGCCGACATCTTCGGATCTCTCCCGGACCTCTTTCCAGTGGGAGCCTTTCGGGATCGTAAACCGGTGGTATTCCGTGAAATCTTCGCCAACCCCCGGGCCGTACTCCTTCACGATATCCGCGTTCTCCTCATCGAAGACATCACAGACCCGCTTGAAGTAAAGCAGCGGGAAGATGAACTGCTTGTAGTCGCTCGCGTCAATATATCCGCGAAGAAGCACTGCCGCTCCCCAGAAGTAGCGTTCGAGATCCTGTTGCGAGATCGTCCCGGGCATCAGAGCACTCCCGACTCGGATAATAATTGTTTCAGCCGGTTCTCGGCCGCTTCGCACTCCGCTGCGGCGTTCTTCAGATCGGCAAGCGCCTCGGCAACGGTTGTCGTATCCTCTTCGATCACCGGCTCCACGTACAGGGAGATATTCAGGTTGTAATCCTGAGAGCGGATCTCGTCAAGCGTGGCAACACGGGAAATGCCGGTCCGGGTCTCGTTCGCAATATACGACGAATAGATCTGGTCTACGTGTTCCGGCAGCAGTTCGTTCTGGTTCTTGCCTTTCTTGAACAGTCCCGATGCATCGATGAAGAGCACCCGGCCTTTATGCTGTGCATCTTTCTTCAGCCGGAAGATACAGACACATGCGGCAAGCGTTGTCCCATAGAACAGGTTCGACCCAAGCCCGATCACCGCTTCCAGCAGATCCGACTCCAGCAGTTTCGTCCGGATCTTCCCCTCCGCACCTTTCCGGAAGAGTGCCCCCTGCGGCAGAACGATCGCCATCCTCCCGTGTGGCGGTGCCATCGACTTGATCATGTGCTGGATCCAGGCATAATCCCCGTAACTCGCGGGAGGTATACCGGCAAAGTTCCGGCCATAGGGGTCATGCTCCCAGACATCTTCACCCCATTTCTTAAGGGAGAACGGCGGATTGGCGATTACGCAGTCAAATGTCCGGAGTTTATTATCCTCATAGAATGCCGGGCGGCGCAGCGTGTCGTCACGATGGATTGTGAAATCCTCCAGGCCATGCAGGATCAGGTTCATCCGGGCAATTGATGATGTCGTCAGGTTCTTCTCCTGGCCAAAGAGCTGGAGCCGGCGGTACTCCCCGCCATGCAGCCGTACATAATTGAACGCTTCAAGGAGCATACCCCCGGTTCCGCACGCAGGATCATAGACAATATCCGTCTCTTTCGGCTGGAGGATCTGTGTCATCAGGCTGATAACGGGACGGGGCGTGTAGAACTCACCGGCTTTTTTGTTGGAGATGTCGGCGAACTTTTTGATCAGGTACTCGTAAGCCTGCCCAGCCATGTCCGGCTCGACATTACAATTGGAGAGATTGTGCTCAGAGAAATGCTGGATAAGATCGATCAGAAGCTGATCAGAGAAGAGCTGCTTGTTTGTCCATTGTGCATCGCCAAAGATCTCGTAGAGTGTGCCCTTGTTGGAGGCCTCTATGCAGCGCATCGCGTGAGAGAGGGCCTGCCCGACATCCTTGGTCTCTTCTTTTACCTCATTCCAGTGACACTCCGTGGGGATCAAAAAATGAAAATTTTCCCGGAATTCTGCCTCCACTTTGTTCCCGCCGGCTTCTTTTAACGCCTGTTTGTACTCCTCGTCGTACACATCGCAGATTCGTTTGAAGAATAGCAGCGGGAAGATGTAGGTCTTGTAATCGGCCTGGTCCACCGGTCCCCGAAGGATATTTGCGGCACCGAAGAGCCAGTTCTCCAGCGTTGACAGAGAGAGTTTTTCCTGAACGTCTGGTGATGATTCAAGGGTCTTTGAAGGTTTATGACCGCCAGCATCTTTTTTCTGAAGAGGTTTTTTTCCGGTCATTGTGAGCCTTCGATGCAAATCTTGATGTGATCTAATAGGTGGGCGAATAGTAAAAGGATTTATTTTTTAATCCGGTTTATCGACCGTTCAACCATCCGGTCATAAGCCCACTCAGGCGTCTTGAGCGTCACTCCCCCCTCTTCCCCCGGCACAGCCACAAGAGCGAAACCATCGCCGTAATCGCGAAGACCCCCATCACCCCGTACCAGCCCTTCCTCATCGCGAAGATCTCGTTGCACCTCCGAAGGTGGCCACAAACAATTCCATATCTCATCACTCACTGCGTTTAATTCGCGTTCCCTTTACTCAGCTCCGCAAACCCATCTCGTATAACCTTCGCTATCATTTTTCTCCGTAGCTCAAGGAACACAGGATAATCCAAGGTTTCCCAGTTTTGGGGGAGGGCATGCCAATAGTACATCGAATTGTTCTCGGCTTCGGTAAATCTCTTGAGATATTTCGGCAAATATGTCGAAGGAGCATGGTCGGTAATCGCAATATTATCCGTCCATTCCACGAGAGCAAAGTTTGCAATCTGGTTGATCTCTTTGGTATCAGAAATCCCAATTGATTTCAGATAATTTTTCGGGAAGAGATGGTGACGTTCTGTAGACGATTTTTTTGCTTTGATCGCTGGGTCTAGGAGTTCTGGGACTTTCATTTTGGAAAACAAGACCTTGGCATCGAGCAGATTGAGAGCAGAATAATAGGCAAAGAGAGATGGGCTTCGTGCGGATGATGTAGCGAGATCATTGGGTAAGGTGATATTCCAATAATCGTCAGTAAATGTATCATTGATGATCAGATTCAGGACATTACAGAATCCGTTCGCGTCTTTCACATTCCTTAATCGTGCGAGATCTGCTTCCATCGCACCTTCCGGAGATGTCGTATAACGCCCGGTCAAGGAGGTCATGAAAAACCACCGGGCAATGCAATCCCGGAGTTCAAATGGTTCGACCTTAAAGCCATTCTTCCCGATCAGGTACATGGTGTAAGCATAGATCAACGCCATTTGGGACGTGATCATAATGTTGCTCCGGTATCCTGCCCGAATAAGAACTTTCATAAATTCATGCCAGTTCTGCAGGTTCAGAACAATTTCCTGGGCATCTTTGAGCACATTGAATTGAGTGAGTCTGCGTTCATCCGAGAATTGACCCGTGTCAAGATCTTTTCCCCGTAACAGTGAATATACGTGTTGTAAACGAGCGCGTTTGAATCCCAGACCCACGCCTACCCGCAATAACTGGTCTGGTTCCGGCTCAATGAAATAATTGAACGGCGACGACGTTTTTGTTGTTGGTTTTCGTGAATCCCGACAGAACTGTTCGAGATCGGCCCGACCCTTATCCCAGAATACCGACATCAAGGTAAGGATGAAATCTGCCTGTTTGAGAGTGACACCTTTACTGTTAATCCGGACAAAAATATCTGCAACCTGCTCTTCATTAACATTATAAGAGAGCTCCATGGCTGTGAAGGGATAATTCTGGAGATCATATAAAGCATCAATTTTTTCTGTGATATCATCCTCATCAGATTCAGTTAGCGGATGGGTCTCTTTCAACCGTGCTATATAATCCTTAACAAATCTGTTCCGGCTTGTCTGACCCGACCAAAGTTGGGAAATATCAGGAATAAATTCGGGATCAATGCTGATTGCAGCATCAGTTACTTCAAAATATTCGTCTCGTGGTCTGAATGCAATGTTTATTGAAAACGGTTTGAAATCATCTGTCATCACAGGTTTTCCTTTGAGGACTGAATATAATGAAGTGAGTCGTTGTTGACCATCGACGATAAGCAGGCGGGGAACTTTCTGTTTTGAATCTGTTCCAATTTGTCGGGTACCTTCAGCAAGAGAATTTGACCAGAACAAGAGATATCCGACAGGAAAACCTTTGTACATCGAGTCAAAAAGATCACGGACTTTTTTTGGAGTCCAGACGAATGGTCTCTGTATATCAGGAAGACCAATCTCACCCATATCGATATCCTGAATGAGTTTTGATAGTGAATAACTGACTTCTTTAAACAAGGTTTGTTTCATGAGATTATTCCCCTAGATGGACAATAATTTGAATCTATATGGGAACCGTTAAGGATTCCGATTTAAAGTTGACTTAAAAAAAAAACTCCGGGGTTAGCCCACGCGGCTGGGGCGCGAGCCCCAATGAGCGTCACTCCCCTTTACACCAAAAACAACCGTACCACAGACGATCCATCTGCGACCTTCATCCGCACAACATTTACAGGTTTGAGCGGGTTCATTTGATAATTCCAGTTTTTTGTACTCATCGTTCCCTGATTCCAGGTTACGCCGGTTGGCCAGGTGTCCGGGACATTACGGTTGAAAAATACCGCTGTGCCAAATACCGGGCAGTTCCACTGACGTGCGGTTCCGGCAAAACCATGACGGGCAAAATAGGATTCACCTGAAGGCCCCTGCCCTTTTGGATAGAAACAATGGGCTAACTCAATAAAACCGGTTACTCCTGGATTTTTGATATTCTGATTTTTGATCCCGAATCCATCATAGCACATTCCGAGATAGAATGAAGAGTTGCCGAATTTGAAAATTCGGGATTTTCCATTTTCTGTGATATTGAAATTTCCGGCAAGGTTGACATGTCCCCGTTCAGCTTTGGCTGGGTAGAATTTTTTTCCAAGAGCTATTATTCCCGTTCGATCAATTGCAACGGCAATCTGATCTCTTGCATATCCCTCATGATCTACAGAACCGTCAATCCCAAAACAAACGATGACATTATTTTTGATAGTTGCGAGATACGAGGAAATTGCAGTTTCAATCAGTGAATAAATTGAAGACGGGTGAATATCTCCCGTATAAAACATTCCCGCAGGAAAAACAATAATACCATTTTTGAGATTTTGTGAAGTAAGATGTAATACAACAGATTTCAGGGATTGCAGTCTTGTCTGATTATCATATTGATTATCGTTCGCTGATTCGAGGATTACCGTGGCAAGCAGATCGTTGGAAATAGATGAGCACGGAATATTCATTGCCGATGTTAAAACCGGATCTGTTTTCACAAAATTTTCTGAAGGTTTGTATTTTTGAAGATTAATCGGAACAAGTTTTCTCATGCTGTCACAATGGATACTGCTATTTGATTGACGTTATTCCTTTGGATTTTCAATATCGTAAAAAAATGTTTTCAAATAAGGGGTTAGCCCACGCGGCTGGGGCGCGGAGCCCCAATGAGCGTCACTCCCCCCTCTTCCCCCGGCACAGCCACAAGAGCGAGACCGTCGCCGTAATCGCAAAGATCCCCATCACCCCGTACCAGCCCGTCCCCACTGCACAGTCATACATTGGCCCCAGCGCGAAGATCTCGTTGCAACGGAAGAAGATGAAGAACATCATCTCCAGGATCATCGCAACCGACACACCCAGGATAACCCAGGGTCCGTACTTGTCCAGGAGTTCCCATTGCCGCCCGCTTGCCATGACAGGAAATAGTATCCGGTACATGAAAAAAAAATTCCATTCATGGGGGGAGCGAGCCCACGCGGCTGGGACGGTTGAAGGCCGTGGAGAAGATTTTCATCAGAAAATCTTGGACTGCGCGGAGTCCCTTTTGAGCCTCATCCCCCCGACACATTCCAGCAGAACTGCCGGGCCGCCATCAGGAGATCCTCACGGGATGAGAACTGCGCTTCATTCCATCGCGGACGACAGGACTTCACAAGCCCCCGAAACAGGCTGGCGGGCTTGGATCCCTCCTCAACAACCACACCATCACCCGCAATTGTCCCACAGCCTGTGGGATGAATGCACGACCAGGCAGCCCGTCATACCTGTTCCCCCCGTATCGCAAACCTCTGCCTCGCCGCCACCACCGCTGCTTTCAGTCGCCGTTCCAGCAGATCCCGGGGTGGGAGTTCCGTGAGGTACTCCGCTACGCGGATACCACTCTTCTCCAGTTCGAGGAGCTCGATATGCTCAGTCGATTTACCGGCACAGAGGATCAGACCGATCGGTGATTCCTCCCCGGAGGGCCGGTCATACTTGTTCAGCCATCGCAGATAGAGCTCCATCTGTCCTTTGTCGGCAGCCTGGAATTTACCAAGTTTCAGATCAATGGCAACGAGCCGTCGCAACTTCCGGTGATAGAAGAGCAGGTCGATGTAATAGTCCTCGGCGTCAACCGTGATACGTTTCTGCCGGGCAACAAAGGAAAAATCCGTACCGAGTTCAAGGATGAACCGCTCCAGATCACGGAGGATTGCGGATTCGAGATCACGCTCGGAAAAGGTGTCATCAAGCCGGAGAAAATTGAGGAAGTAGGGGTCGCGGAAGACCAGATCGGGAGTAACGCGGTCAGCTTCCGTGAGTTTTGCCAGTTCCTGACGGATAAGTTCTTCCGGTTTCTTTGAGATGGCTGTGCGCTCAAAGAGCATTCCATTGATTTTATCCCGGAGCGTGCGGACATTCCATCGTTCAATCCGGCACAAGGCAGTGTAATATTCCCTTGCGAGAGGATCACCGATTTTGATCAGTTCGACAAAATGGGACCAGCTCAATTGTTGCGACAGTGTCTGGACAATTTGTTCCTCGGGATAGACGGTTGAGAACTGTATCATCCTGAAGATCTCGGTCCGTTCAAATCCCTTCCCGTATTCCCGGGTCAATTGTTGCGACAGTGTCGCGACAATCTTTTTCCCGTACGGGGCCCGCTCTTTCCCGAGAATGTCTTTTTGAATTCTTGAACCGATACTCCAGTTTCTCAGGATGAGTGTGGCATTGACACCAACAGCCGCCCGGATACGGGCGGTTTCGATCATACTCCTTATATCCCCAAGGAGGCTGGGGAAGCCAGAGGGGACATCGTTCTCTATCGGCTCTTTTGCAGCCAGGTGATTGCTCTTCGCAGGGAGTTTTTCACCGGTCTTATTCATAGCCGGTACCCCGGTTCGTATTCTCGTTGTGTGCGCCGTCCAGTAAATACACCTGATATATATTTTAAAAAAATAAGGCCGATGACCACGTGCTTGTGCACAATGGCATCCAATTTGTTGCGGAGCTTATCCGCCCTCTTCCAACACGCGGTTTCGAATCCAAGGGTGGCTCCGCTTTGAGAGTTTGTCGTCTGGCAAGGCACGCGAAATCATCTCACACTGTTCGGTCAATGAATCCTGTGTCTTCATTGAATAAATAGTTATGAAATTAAGATTTCAAGGGAGATTCGAGATAGCGGCCCCTTCGGAAATCTCTAAAAAAACTTTATACCGGATACTTAATGAGCAGAATTCTATTATCCAGTTGTTTTCAGATCCGTTCAAATTCAAGCAGTAACTGTCAACGATAATCCCACCAGTCAAGTATATATGACTGGTGCGCTGATGGATACATAGTCAAAAAAAGTTGATCATACGGGAGGACAGACAGATGCACGATGAAGCAGTGGCAGAATATCTCGGTGCGATCCCCGGGGAGATCCGGGATGCGGTCAGTGAACTTTCAAGCCCGCAGCGGTGGGCCGTCTTTTTAGCAATCCTGAAGGAGGACCGGTACTTCAACGAGCTCCGGCGCGAACTGGGGATCTCCGCTGAGCAGCTGGATAATATCCTGAACCGGCTCGTCACCTGCGGGCTGGTCTTCAAGGAGATGGAATCCCCGGCCGGGATCGGGGACCGGAAGAAGTCCCGGTATACGGTCACCCCCGCTGGCGAAAAGATCGTCCGCTGCCTGCTCGAAGGATTCCTGCCGGAATCCTCTACCCTGCATGAGAGACCCACATATCCTATTACAAGCCCGCGAAAAAAGAACGGGATGTCCGTCTATGATCCCGGCGATGCCTCCTTCAGCGAGAAATACCATCGATCGACCAAAGTCCGGGTAACCGGAGCCGGCAAAGAAAAAATTGTTATCCCTGAAAGAAAAGCGGGAACCCCACGGGCACATACAGCGAGAAAGATACCCGCCCGGTCCCCACGAAAGATATCATCCACGTAAGCGTACCGGATCCAATATTCTTCTTTTGCATCCCTCCGTGAAGAAACACTGCGGCTTTTCGTCGATAAAGATCCAATGACACAAATTTTTGTCAAAATCATCCGGCCAATTAATTTCTTCCATTTGCTTTCAATCCTTTAGAAAATCCCCCATTTTCCATTTTCAGAATTTATTCAGCCAAGCCCATCTCCTTACAAAAACCATACTGGTATGTCAAAGGGCTCCAAGACGCGGGCAAGAGAAAACACCCTTCCCGTCCGGTGAAACCTGCGCAGGAATCACCGGGAAATCTACCGGGATCCAAAGAACGGATCCTTCAAACCAACGAGGAAACCAACATGGCAGATTTCGTACAGAAAACAACCATCAAGTCAGCGGTTCGCACCCTTGCGAACCCGATTGCAGACGTAACGGCGTTCAACACGATCGTCCAGTCGGTCATCACCGACAACCCGTTTGCATGCACAGCCTATGAGACCGCCGGCGTCAACCAC
>Ga0116171_10001743_pt1 | contig 21340 bp, 17 predicted proteins | sample AD_JPNHW2_MetaG_FD_89798 | JGI IMG/M metagenome (GOLD analysis project Ga0116171, IMG submission 89798) | Active sludge microbial communities of municipal wastewater-treating anaerobic digesters from Japan - AD_JPNHW2_MetaG | ecosystem: Engineered > Bioreactor > Anaerobic > Digestate | place...
CTTGGTGGTACTATCCCATGGGGCACACGTAAGTTCTGACCCGTCAACCACAGCCGAGTTATATGAAGGCACCTTAATAATCTGCAAAGTACCATTAATATTGTATGCATTTGCAATATCTGTCTTGAAAATGATTTTATTACCTGCAGCCTGAACACTCTGGATTATCAGGAACTCGTGCAGACCAGGTTCCCCATATTCATCCTGAGGATCCCCGTTTAAGACATTTCCCTCATCAACATAAATTCTTACACCTTTCATCTGGATAAGAAGAACCGTGTCTCCGGCAGAAAACTGGCTGAACCGGGCAGCATCATCTACAACCACATAATCAGTTCCAAGGGAAGTAACCTTACCATATTGATTTATTATTCCATTGATCCTGGTCTGTGACAACAAAATATTTGTAAAGCCCATAAAGGCGAACAAACACAAAATCAATTTTCTAATATTGAAATTTGACTTTCGTATCATTAGAACAGTTTGAACTGCTAATATATATTAATAAATTGAAATATTCAATGCAAATTAATCAGCAAGGAGAGGTTCGTCCCAATTTTCAACAGTGTACTTGAGCGGAAGTTCGATAAAGAATGTGGTACCTTTGCCTGTAGCCGACTCAAACCATATTCTTCCATTGGCATTCTCCACATATTTTTTAACTATCGATAATCCCAATCCCATTCCTGAAGATTTTGTTGTGAAATTAGGAGTAAACATCTTTTTCTGCAGATCTTCAGGGATTCCTGTGCCGTTATCGGAAATTGAGATAATGACATTATTGTTCCTGGTTTCAAGCCCGATTTTTATCAATCCCTCACGTCCCTGTGGAATTGACTGTATCCCGTTCTTAAAAAGATTCGAGAAGACTCCGTTAAGCTGTTCTTTATCTGCACATACCACTATCTTTGTCTCATGTGGCCATTTCACAGAAAAAAGGACATTGTCGGTATCTTTAAAAAGTTCCAGAGAAATCCTGATCTGATCAAGAAGATTGACTTCAACAGGTTTTGCAACAGGCATCTTTGCAAATGAAGAAAAGGCCGTTGCAATAGATGAAAGGTTATCGATATATTCAATCTGGTTCCTGGTAAAATTCTCAAACTTTTTGTCAAACCCGGGGGCATTATCTTTCCACGACTTAAACAGCTGCTGCACATTCAGTTTCATTGGAGTAAGAGGATTTTTGATTTCATGTGCAATTTGTTTAGCCATTTCCCTCCAGGCATACTCTCTCTCTGAATTTGCCAGTTTGCCTGCACTTTCTTCAATCTCATCGACCATCCTGTTATATTGCCTGACAAGTATGCTGATCTCATCATTTCCTTTATATGAAAGATGTTCACTCTTTTTCCCGACCCCCACAGAAGCCAGCGCCTCGCCAAGCATCATGAGAGGCGAGGTAAGCCTGCCACTTATGAATACCACAAGGATCATAGTAATCAGTATAAGCAACAGGGTAAAATTAACAACTGTAACAACCAGGTTTGATATCTCTTTTGCAAGAACGCTCTGCATTCTGAAGTACGGAAGGTTCAGATATGCAATGACTTTATTCTCGACATTAAAGAAAGGAACGTATGCAGAGACATATTCGAGTTTTCCGATTTTTTCCTTCTGGAAATACTCACTTCTGGTAAGGTCTGCAAGATTTATAAATGCCATGTTATTTATTCGCTGGCTTGTCAGGTTGCGGTAAAATATCTCAGGCCGTGAGGTGGCAATTAAATATCCGTTAAGATCATAGAGATTAATGTCCGTCTCGAAGGTGTTTGAAAATTTAATAAGGAGATCATTTAATGATCCATAAGCAGGGCTTCTCCAATCAGCAGAGAGATGTTTTTCCATTGAAAGAATACCGTCAAGCTCAAGATAAATGGAGTTTAACCTGCTTTTAAGATTCTCGTTGTGTTTAGTCTGGTATTGTCGCATTGAAAAAGAGACAACCTCTCCTCCTATTAATATAAATGAAAACAACAAAATCCCGATATACGACATCTGAAGTTTCTGACGAAAGCTATAATTGAAAAGATCTTTCATATCTGGCCTTTTAACAAGCAAAAGCAACAGATACAGAAAGAGAAAGACAAAAGCAAACAGGTAAGCAAAAGAGACTACCATATCGTTAACAGTAATTCCCGGCCTGCTGATAAGTATTGTCGTATTACCGTTTTTATAAAGCACATGTCTATATCCTTCCGATTCAAAATATTTATAATCAGAATTTCCCTCTACATATTTCTCATCAGATTTATCATAAGGAAATTCTCCGGTTCTCAGTACCACCTCTCCGTTTATGTACTTTGCAAATGAATAATCCTTCAACCCTGCATATCCATGATATTTCTTGTCAAGAAGGAGTTCAGAATAACCTGGCTGAAATACATTCACATCGCTGTAAAACTGTATGAACAGGCCATTTGTAACATTATCACCACCTTTGAAAAACAACCTGCCTGCATAATACGACCTTCCTCCCTGATTATCAAGAAAATAAAAATCAGTTCCTGTAAGCTGATGCCCATTGCTGAGTATAAGTTCATTAAAAAATGCAAAACAGTTCTCAGATTTCTCTCCACCCTGGCCTATCCTTATTTTCTCATTATTCCGGCATAATGTGAAAATAAAATTAAAATTTCGCCAATAGCCCGTGAAGTACCTGTCAATCAAATAGTTTTGTATCCTGTCAACATCCACTTTTTCAAAAGTCTCAACATTCATCATCCTGATAAGTAAAGAATCTTTAGTAATAACGGGCCACAGATCGAGTAAGAGATGTTCAGCTTCAGGATCATTTTCTGTAGAAAAAGAGACTGCCTGCACCTTAAGATTCTCTGTTATCCTTTTTTCAGAATAACAGGTTATAAGAGAGAGAGAGTAAATACTGATTATAAGAGAAAAGAGAGAAACCTTATTGAACAGGCCCATTTTTCTTTTGACCAGCAACCAGCATGTAAGAGAAAGGATGATGAATAAAAACGGCAGAGTATAGAAGAACCTGTCACCGGGGTGAATTATAAAAAGCAGTATTGTGGAAACTAAAATTGAAGAAAGTATCACTCCTGGTCTGAAAAGCCTGACCGACCTGAAAATTATCAGAATAAAAAACAGAGGGACTAACAGGAGTAATATTAATGAAGCAAACCCGATAGCACTGAACACATTCAGCTCAAGCACCTTATAAGTTTCAAAACTAATATTTGAGTTAAGCACGAGCTGTCTGAAAATATATGTCCAGATTACAAGCAAAACAGCTGTAAAAATCAGCAATCCTGACAGGTAAAGAAAATCCTTCCATGATTTTTCCTGTTTTCTTTCAGAAAGAGAAAAATGGTTATAAAAAGCATAAGAAAAACAGGCGGCCAGAATGGTTATCAGCATCAGGTGCCCAAGAGAAGGAATAAACCTGTTCAGTGTAAACCTGTATGGTTTGAAGAGCTCTGTTTGCATCAGGACCGAGTGTTCCCCTGAAAAAAGAATAATAATATAAATCAAAGAAAATGACAACAATGTAAAGCCGGCAGCAAGTTTTTTTCTCTCTGCCCCAGCAAGAATCCGTGCCAGTTCCAGACAAAGAAGTATTAACAGTGCAAATGCCGCTGCCCATAAGAATAATGGGATAAAGAGAAATAAAGTCTTTTCTGTTCTATCCGGGAATGAGAGTGAAAAAAGAAAATTCCCCTCCTTGTTAAAAATGTCATATCCCGGTTCTCCCTTAACAGTTTTAAATCCTACGTTTCCGGGCATCCGGAAATCTTCTGCAAATCCGCTTTTGATAATATCATTTTCAAAACTGTAATCGGTATGTAACCTGAGCAACCCGACTATCTTTTCATTGCCCGACTGTACTGTTTTTGTGAGAAACCAGCCATTCTGCAGAAAGATCATGTGTTTGTTATAGAGTGAGTCATCTATAAACTGAGGCACATTAAACTCGTTATCAGACCAGTAAATAAGTTTGTTGTCGATATATTCCAGAATAGTTATTCCGTTCTGTTCAGCAACCGAGAAAAGATTATTTTCTGAAATAGATCCGTGATGTTCTTCTCTTGCAAGAATAGGCTTCATATTATTAAGACAATCTTCCATAATTGTCTCTTTTGCCCTTAATATCTTATTGAATCGTCTGGTCCTGAAACGATACTCATAATCACTGAAATATACCGATTCTGCTATAAGGGCTGTCAGTACTACAACAACAGTGGAAATTACCAAGAATATCGTGTACCGTTTACCTTTCATAATATATTGTCCATCTGTTTATTCATGATGATAAGGTTCCCCTTTTATTATCGTAAACGCTCTGTATAGTTGTTCGAGGAACAACAATCGTACCAGCTGATGGGGAAACGTCATCTTCGAAAGGGAAATTTTAAAATCTGCCCTGGCGTATACATCTTCTGAAAAGCCCCATGGTCCTCCGATAACAAAAACAATCCGCTTTTTGGAAATCATGAAGCTTTTTTCGAACCATCCAGAAAAATCCATCGTTCTGAATTCCTTTCCCCGTTCGTCAAGTAACACAACATAATCGTCAATGCCTACCGATTGAATAATTTTTGCCCCTTCGCGCATCTTTTGTTCATTTACCGGCACATTTTTTACATTCTTCAGCTCCGGAAGTGTAATTATCTCAAAAGCCGAGTGTTTTTTTATGCGGGAAGTATAAAGTTCTGCCACTTCCAGAATATTCTTGTCCGTGGTTTTTCCCGTTTGCAGTAAAACAATCTTCATAGCCTTTCCCTCAGCGTAATGTAATCACTTTTTTCACCCTTGTTTACAAAAATAGCAAATAAAAATCATGCTCAAAGTCATAAAACAACTCAAAGAAATAGTTTGTGATTTACGGTAAAAGGTCTACATTGGCAAATTAGTATTAAATTTGTAGAGCATTGATTTAAAAAGTCTGCATCATTTAAACTTGATGAAATGAAAATCGTAAAAATTATTCCTGCGATACTGACAGCGTTAAGTTGTCTTTGTGCACCCGCACAGGTGCAGACAAATGTACCGGGAGAAATTTCGATAGCCATTAAAGCCGGAAATGCCGCCGAATTATCAAAGTATATGAATTCGACAATTGAACTCCTGCTTCTCGATAAAGAAGACTTCTACAGAAAAAATGTTGCTGAGACAATTCTGAAAGACTTTTTTATTGAGTACAAAACAAAGGATTTTGTTATCCGCCACCAGGGAGTAAAAAATGATGCTCAATATGCCATTGGTAATCTTAAGACAGAAAAAGGCGACTTCAGGGTATATTTTCTCCTTAAGAAGGTTGATCAGGTAATGCTAATTCATCAGATACGTATTGAATCGGATAATGGAAAATAATATTCTCAGAGAATTCATATTAAGATGTCTGGCCGAAGATATAGGTGATGGCGATCATTCGTCGATGGCATGTATACCCAAAAACACGACTGGTAGAGCAAAGCTTCTGGTTAAGGACAAAGGAATACTGGCAGGTGTCAGGGTAGCTGGTGAGCTTTTCTCCATAGTTGACAGGGATTTGAAATTCGATATTGTCATGAATGATGGTTCACCTGTTGTTCCGGGAGATGTGGCTTTTTACCTTGCCGGCCGTCAGCAATCCATTCTGAAGTCGGAACGTTTGGTTCTGAACATAATGCAAAGGATGAGCGGTATAGCCTCAAGCACACATGAATACGTCAGCAGGCTGGAAGGACTGAAAACGAAGATACTCGATACGAGAAAAACCACTCCGGGAGCCAGATTCCTTGAGAAGGAGGCTGTCAGAATAGGCGGTGGAATGAATCACAGAATGGGATTATATGATATGATAATGCTTAAAGACAATCATATTGATTATGCCGGAGGAATTGAAAAAGCGATCATGCTGACAAAAGAATATCTGAAAAAGAATAATCTTGACCTGAAGATCGAAATTGAGACAAGAAGCCTCGATGACGTAAAAACAGTTGTTTCGGTTGGCGGGGTGGACCGTATTATGCTCGACAACTTCAATATCAGTGATACTTTTGCTGCTGTACAAGAGATTTCCGGAAAGTATGAAACGGAGTCATCGGGCGGGATTACTCTCGACACAATAAGATCATATGCGGAGTGTGGCGTTGATTATATTTCTGTAGGTGCACTGACGCATCACATAATCAGTCTGGATATGAGCCTTAAAGCCATATAACTAAAGAACTCTCCTGACTCATTAACGATTGCTGCCAGAATAAATGGAACAGATTAGGATCAGAACAAGTATCGGATATTGCATACCAATTGGTTTTTGGCGATTCATCATTTTACAAAGTCATAGATTGCCTATTTGGTGTTTTTTTTAATTATTTTTGCACGACAAACCGGCATAATGAAAAAATGGTTCATATTCCCAATCTTGATTTTTCTTCTGACAAGCTGTAATGAAGAAAAAAATGAAGGATATATTACACCTGAGAAGGCATTAATGTACTTTAAAAGTATAGAAGAGATTTGTGCAAATGACAGCGGGAAACTATGGGGAGAAAATCTTTATGCTCCGCTTATGTTTGTTGACCGCACAACCCGCAAAATCTTTGCAAATGAGCCGGATGAGCAAGGTCTTTTAAAAGAAAAAAATGGAGTTTATACTGGTATATATCCGGTTGAACTCCTGATGAATGCCACTCCTTATGAATATGGCGGGACTGTTTATGCCCTGTCTCCCCTTCCTCTTGATGAAATTCCATACGACATAAAGATCGCAGCTATACATAGCCTTTTCCACAGGTTCCAGACAATGCAAGGAATAGCTTCCAGAGTTATTAACACAAATTACATGGACGACAGGGAGGCAAGATTATGGCTTAAACTGGAATGGAAAGCTTTGCAGAAAGCTCTCAACACAGAAGGAGATGAACGCTCCCTGTTTATAAGGGATGCTCTTATTTTCAGAGCCTCCTACAGGAGTCTTTACCCAAAGTATTCCGATGATGCCAACCGTTTCGAAAACTATGAAGGACTTGCCACATTCACCTTCACCAAACTCTGCAATGATACTCCGGAAGAGGTTAAAATAAAACTCCTTGAGATTCTCGATAATACATACTCATTGCCATCATATTCAAGATCTTACGGATTTATTCATGGTGCACTTTATGCCTCCCTTCTATATGATTCGGGATTTGATTTTAAGAAGATAACCAACGATGACTTTGACCTTGCAGGCGCAGTAAAAGAGGCTTATAAAATAGAGCTGCCAACAATCTGCAGAGATGTGGCCGGAAGCCTTGCTGTCAATTATAATATTGACATTATCAACAAGGAAGAAGAAGAACGCAGGGCAGAAATCAGGGAGAGTATCCACAAACAGACCAGCGTCTTTACTGAAAAACCTGTAGTATTCATTGAACTTGAAAGTCCTTCTTTTGGTTTTGAACCTCAGGATATTATGCCGTTTGACACACTTGGAACCCTTTACACAGAAATCAGGGTATCTGACAACTGGGGAAAACTTGTTGTTAAAGGCGGAAGCGGTTGTCTTGTTTCAGGCAATTTTAAATATCTCCGCGTTACTTCTAAAGGATTTAAAGAAGAGAAAAACCATGTCACAGGCGAAGGATGGGAGATTTTCCTTAACTGCTGCGACTGGGAAATAGTTCAGGCTGGACAGAATTTCTTTATAAGAAAAACGATACCTTAAGGAAGGAATGGAATAATGGAATGATGGAAGGATGGAATGATGGAATGGTTAATGGTTAATTACACTTTAACCATTAACCAATAAGAATTATCTCATTTTACCAAGTTCTTCTATTCTTTCCTCCAGTGATTTGATTTTTAGTTCTGCATCACTTTTTTTCTTCTTTTCCAGTTCCAGGACATTGACGGGGGCGTTTTCCACAAAACGTTTATTTTCAAGCTTTTTCATGACAGAAGTGAGGAAACCTTTATTATAATCCAGATCTGCCCGAAGCTTTACAAGTTCTCCTTCAACATCGAGACTCCCGTTAAGAGGTATAAAATATTCAACAGTACCTACCATAAATGAGGCAGCTCCTTCACATTTTTCAGCAACGAATGAAATTCCTGACAAATTGCAGAGTTTGCTGATTACCGGAAGCAGCTTAGCATTAAAGCTTTTCTCGTCAGAATAAATGAGAAGACTCACCTGTTCCTTATTCGGAATGTTCTTATCTTTCCTGACTGTCCTTACAGCACTTACAGTCTCCTTTACCAATTCAAAGTCAGAGACCAGTTCGTTATTGAACTTTTCAGGTTCTGGTATACGGGAGACCATGATGCTTTCACCATCTTTTCTCTCAAGAAGCATCTGCCATATCTCTTCGGTAATGAACGGCATGAAAGGATGTATCATCTTGAGCAGCTTGTCAAATGCAGATATGGCAGCCTCAAAAGTGACCCTGTCGATTGGCTTTTGATATTCAGGTTTGATAATCTCAAGATACCAGCCCGAGAATTCATCCCAGAATAACTTGTATGTTGTCATTAAGGCTTCCGAGATCCGGAACTTATTGAAATTTGAATCAATCTCATCAATCGATTTCCTGAGAACCTCATTCATCCATGTAACAGCGATCTTCGATGATGCAGGCTGCTCTGCATTATCATCAACCTGCCAACTCTTTACTAGTCTGAAAGCATTCCATATTTTGTTTGCAAAATTTCTTCCCTGTTCAGGCAGACTATCATCATAAAGAAGATCATTACCTGCGGGTGAACACAAGAGCATTCCAACCCTAACACCATCAGCTCCGTATTTTTCGATAAGGGTCAGCGGATCAGGAGAGTTACCAAGCGACTTGGACATTTTTCTTTTCTGCTGGTCACGAACCAGTCCGGTAAGATAAACGTTACCGAAAGGTTTCTTTCCTCTGTATTCATAGCCTGCTATGATCATTCGGGCAACCCAGAAAAAGAGAATTTCCGGAGCTGTAATAAGATCATTGGTCGGGTAATAATATTTTATATCCTCATTATCCGGATTATTTATACCGTCGAATGCTGCAATTGGCCAGAGCCACGATGAGAACCATGTATCAAGTACATCTTCATCTTGTTTCAGGTCGGATTCTTTCAGTGTTTGATTTCCGCTTTTTTTCTTTGCCAGTTTAAGGGCCTCGGAGATATTCTCAGCTACAACAAACTCGGTATTGTCATAATACCATGCAGGGATCTGGTGCCCCCACCAGAGTTGCCTGCTGATACACCAATCGCGAACATTCTCCATCCAATGACGGTAGAGGTTTTTGAATTTTGCAGGGTGTAGCTGAATATCATCATTCATAACAGCCTCCAGTGCAGGCTGGGAAAGATCCTTCATCATAAGAAACCACTGAAGAGAAAGCCTTGGTTCGATTACTGCATTTGTGCGTTCTGACCGTCCTATTTTATTGTTATAATCTTCTACCTTAACCAGGTTACCTCTCCGTTCAAGTTCTTTCTCTGCAAGCACTTTTGCCTCAAACCTGTCGGCACCAACAAACATACCGGCAGCAGCACTTATTGTCCCGTTATCGTTAAATACATCAATGGATGGCAATTTATGTCTGATACCAATCTCATAATCATTAATATCGTGAGCAGGGGTAATCTTAAGGCATCCCGTACCAAACTCAGGATCAACATAACTGTCAAAAATAAAGGGTATCTCACGGTTAGCCATAGGGACTATGACCTTTTTCCCGCTCATATGTTTATACCGTTCATCATCGGGATGAGCACATATTGCAGTATCTCCGAGGATTGTCTCCGGACGTGTTGTGGCAACCGTAACATAACCATCCTCCCCTGATATCTTATATCGGACGTAATAAAGTTTTGACTTCTCTTCTGTATAGATTACTTCCTCATCCGATACAGCAGTCATGGCCTGTGGATCCCAGTTCACCATCCTTACACCTCTGTAAATAAGCCCCTTGTTATACAGATCAACAAAAACCTTTATTACAGAATCTGACCTTTTCTCATCCATTGTAAAGAGAGTGCGGTCCCAGTCGCATGATGCACCCAACCGTTTAAGCTGCTCAAGAATTATTCCTCCGTGTTTGTGAGTCCACTCCCAGGCATGATTGAGAAACTCATCTCTTGTAAGGTCACGCTTCTCAATTCCTTCAGCCTTCAGCTTTGCAACAACTTTGGCTTCAGTTGCTATTGAGGCATGATCAGTACCCGGCACCCAGCATGCATTTTTACCCTGCATTCTTGCCCTGCGTACCAGAACATCCTGAATTGTATTGTTCAGCATATGCCCCATATGAAGCACCCCTGTTACATTAGGAGGAGGAATAACAATTACATATGGTTCCCTCTCATCAGGAGTACTCTTAAAAAAACCTTTCTCAAGCCAGTATTTATACCATTTATTTTCTGCTTTACCCGGCTCGTATCGTGACGGAATTTCCATTTCTCTATAAAAGTTTTAATTTTAATCTGCAAAAGTAGAAATTAAAACGGAACCATTATAATGGTGAATGAGTTGAAAAGAACGAAATGATCGAAAAATTTACCAATAATAAAAACGAACATGTAACAGCCATCAAAAAAGCATGTTTTAGTTCGCTACAATGCTGTCATTCCAATGTTTAAACAATTCTTACTTAAAAACTGATAAGCAGGGTCTTGTAGAGCAAACAGATAATTTGGTCTATAATATTGACCCGATTGTCTATTTCTTCTCGGATTACATCAGAATCATTTTACCTTTACGGCTGCAAAATATTTGTTAATCATTTCTAATAAATACAAATGACAATGAAGAAAACATTCATTTACTTGTTTTTCATAGCATTAATTCCCACAATGGCAAATGCTCAGGAAGCTATAGTAGCAAATGCACAGAGTACCAATTATGCATATACTATTGGAATAAGTACCGGAATTGATCATAATATAAACGCTTACAGGCTGAAACCGACAACTGAAGGACCTGTTAAGGGAGCCGCCTTCACCGCCGGAGATAATCTCTTCAACATTGGTTTCGATTTTGGTATGGTGATTAACAGCAAGCTCAGACCCCGCCTTGAATTTAAATACGTGAAGATGAACTATAAAGTTGACATGTCGAATGCAGATGTTCTTAACTTTTTGTCTTCGGAAGTGTATATGCACAATATAGATCTTAACCTGCGGCTTGATTATTTCCTTTACAATGCAAATAAGTTCCAGATATTATTATCACCGGCTGCAAAATGGGAACTTAATTCTTCAAGAGAAGAAAAGAATACAACTATAGATCCGTCTAACCCATACTACGGAAATGTAAACTGGAAAAACTACAAAGGTATTTATGACGAAAACTCCAAAAATCTTTTTGGAGGCGGCGTATCAGCAATCTTCAAATACAATATCATTAAAAATGTCGGTATAACAGTTACTCCCGAATACACTCTCTTCTTCCGTAATTTTGTAAGAAGCAACGAAGATCTTTATTCCAGGGCAAGTATCAATGTCGGACTTGAATGGAATATCTTCTAACAACGTCATTAAAATGCATATATACGAAAACGCCGGAGTAATAATTCCGGCGTTTTTGTTATGATCTTATACCTGTCTATTTTACTACTATTATATCCGAAACGGCCCTCTCCCCTTCGTGGTCAAACTTCCTGTTGTCACATGGCATATTAACAATTCCGTTGAATGGCATGTTCTTAATCCACATTGTTGTTGAACCACCTCCATCAAGGTTAACAGCTTCTTTGCAATGAAAATATGCCATCAGGTCAGTCAGCTCTGTAAGTGACATGCCGAGAGACTGTTTAGTTCTACCATCAACCGTGACGAGTATTATCCTGTGTCTCTTCCCTGCCCCGATTGCAGTTCTGGGGTGCCTGTTGGTAATAAAAGCATTCGATGGTAATTCTGCTTCATGACTTTCCTGAATCAATAAAGGACCGGTGATAAGGATATCACGAAATTCAGGATGACTGTCATACCATGAATTTTCCGCACATTTTGTGATATTAACCGCTCCGTCGTGCAAAATCAGGATTGCACCATTCATATTTTCCCTCCTCTTCCACTTCCCTGAAGTATCAGAATCTGCAATTAGACCCCCGGTTCTGATATATGTAACAGAGCCGCCTTTCATCATATCAAAAAAACCCGCATTAACCGCAGCCAGTGCATCTGATCCGGCACATTGTCTGCTTACAGCAATGTTTTCTTTTGGATTATAGTCAATGGATATTTTCCTTTTATTCAGATTTACTATAAGAACATTAATATTCTGAGGTATACTATCGTTAATATATGTATGGGAAGATTTCCATATAAGCCCGGGAGCAATTTTCTCATGCTCCCACCTTATCTTTTTAAAGTCTGCAGTCTGTGCATCCAGATTGCAGGTAAAAGCAATCAATGAAAACAATAAACTGATTCCTGAAATAAATTTGCCTGTCATTTCCTGTGAATAAAGTTGATTTTATAAGGTTACATACACAAATTTATCATTTTACATATTTATCCACTATTGTCCGGAAAAATATCTCATATTTATTTAAAGCCATCATTTATTGCGCCATTGCTTAGTGACTTCGTTTTAGTGGAGTCCCTACTCTTCTTACCAATATTTAACTCCTGATGAGATTTCTCCTTTTGGTCTGAAAGACCGTCGGCTTCATGTGGGTGATGATGTATGAGAAGAGGCTGTCTCAAAAGCCCTGCATTACCCCCCATCCCCCTAAAGGGGGCTTTATAAGAGACTGGTATTCAACAAGTCCCCTTTAGGGGATTTAGGGGTAGGCAAGGATTAAAACCTTTTGAGACAGCCTTTTCTCCTACAATACTCATCTTCAAAGTCATTTGTCATTTAACGAAGTGAGAAATCTGCCTTTTCTAAAAGTAACCCTGTTTCTAAAAAAACATGTAAATTATTTTATTTGTAATTTTTCGTACATTTATCACTACTAAGCTGAAAAAACAATTAACACAGTTGCCATATGCCATCTATATCCAACAAAGGCAAAAAAATGCCGGCATCACCAATAAGGAGGCTTGTCCCTTACTCGGATGAAGCAAAAAGAAGAGGAACAAAAGTATACCATCTTAATATCGGTCAACCTGACATTCCGACTCCTGATATAGTTATGGATGCCATCCATAAAATTAACCTGAGAGTTATAGAGTACAGTCATTCCGCAGGTAACGAATCCTATCGTCGCAAACTGGTGACATTCTACAAAAATTTCGGAATCAGTGTGACCCATAATGATATACTTATAACAACAGGGGGATCAGAGGCAATAAGCTTTGCAATAATGGCTATAGCTGATCCGGAGGACGAGATTATAACTATTGAACCCTTTTATGCCAATTACAACGGTTTTGCGGCAACCGCCGGGGTCAGGATTATTCCTGTAACATCTTATATAAAAGACAATTTCGCCCTTCCTCCGATAAGCGAAATAGAAAAGAGGATTACTCCGAGAACCAAAGGCATACTTATCTGTAATCCTAATAATCCTACAGGATACCTTTACTCAAGAGAGGAGCTTGACCGCCTCAAGGATATAGTTCTGAAACACGATCTGTTTCTTCTTTCCGATGAAGCCTATAATGATTTTTGTTATGATGCTGCCGAACATATCTCAGCCATGAAGCTTGAAGGCATTGAGAACAACGTAATTATGCTTGATTCAGTTTCAAAACGATATAGTGAATGCGGAATAAGGATCGGAGCACTTATAACAAAAAATAAAGAGGTCCTTAACACAGCCCTCAAATTTGCCCAGGCCCGTCTCTCTCCTCCAAGTCTGGGACAAATAGCCGGCGAGGCTTCACTCGACACTCCGCTGAAGTATTTTAAGGATGTAAATGATGAATACAAAGTGCGGAGAAACTTCATTGTGGAAGCTCTTAACAAAATCCCCGGAGTTTATTGTCCCAAACCAAAAGGAGCTTTTTATGCTATTGTAAAACTACCGGTTGATGACTCTGACAAATTTGCACAATGGATACTTGAAAAGTTTGAGTATAAGAACCAGACTGTTATGGTTGCCCCGGCATCAGGATTCTATTCAACTCCCGGACTGGGAAAAAATGAAGTGCGTATAGCCTATGTTCTCAACATTGATGATTTGCGGAATGCAGTGGAAGTACTGGCCGAAGCACTGAAAGTATATCCGGGAAGAGTTGAAGAGTAAATATGATAAAAGATTAAAGCTTTAATATTGTGTTGAATAAGAAAGAACCTTTTAAGGTAAAAACTTATGTGAAGATACTTTAATAAACAACAATCATTGCCAGATCTAAAAACGACTAATTTGACCGGTTCAGTAAAAATGTTATTCCAATCCCTTGTTCAGAAGATCATGGGAAATATTAAGTATATCGGCACACATTTCTTTACCTGGCTGCTGGTTCTGGCAATAAATTATATATTATTAAAGTATTATTTTATTAAAATCGACCTCTCAGGTTATGCGCTTATATGGTTAGTTTACCTGATATTGTTCTATATCAGTTTCTCCTTCCTTGTGCCGGTATTCCTCTTCAGAAAAAGGATATTTGCTTTTATTACCGGCTCCATAATATCAGTTTGTGCCCTGTATTTTATTATTCAGGCTATTTCCGAAAACCAGTTTAAGCTACTGTATGACAACAGAACTGTGAATAATCCGGAATATGACAGAAGTCTTCTGCTTCTTTACGGATTGTTACTGATTTATCTTGCAGGCTTTGCCATTAAGATCGTGCTTAAAATTAAAAAGGATGAGGAAAAGAAGGAAGAGATTTTGGATAAGAGAATGTCAACAGAATTATTATATCTCAAACAACAGGTGAATCCGCATTTTTTGTTTAACACATTAAACAATATTTACGCATTATCGATTAAAAGCCCCGAGATTACTCCTGCTGCTATTTTAAAAGTCTCATCAATCCTCAGATATGCCCTGTACAAGTCAGACAATCCGCTGGCATTATTAAAGGATGAAATTGAGATCATCAATTCATATATAGACTTTCAGAAGATGAGGTTTAAAAACAGTTTACCAATCACATATAATGTGTCGGGACCTATTGATGATTTCAAAATCGAACCATTTATTCTTCTTCCCCTTATTGAAAATGCCTTTAAATATGGAATGGTAAATATAAATGATACATTTATTGATATTCGGATCACAATAAATTCCGGTAAACTAAAGTTTTCAATAAGCAATAAAAAGAGTTACACGACAGAATCCGATCTGGAACATTCAGGGATCGGAATAAAAAACATCAGGAGACGGCTGAATCTGTTGTACCCCGATTGCCATAAGTTCAAAATAGTTGACAAGGATGATATTTTTACCGTTTTCATGGAATTACCAAAGAAATGAATAATAAGATGAATTGCATAGCCATAGATGACGAACCGCTTGCCCTGGATGTCATTAGTGAATTTTGCTCAAAAATCAGTTATCTTAACTTAAAAGGCACATATACAAATCCTTTTGATGCAGTCCAGCTGCTGAACAGCGGCAAAGTTGATCTGCTCTTCCTTGATATTCAGATGCCTCAGATTACGGGACTTGAATTTTTGAAATCGCTTTATAATCCACCAATGGTTATCTTCACTACAGCATTCATCGAATACGCATCGCAGGGATTTGACTATGATGCAGTTGACTACCTTGTGAAACCATTTGCTTTTGACCGGTTCACAAAATCAGTAAACAAGGCATACCAGTTAATGAAATTGAAAGACACAGGTGAGAATCAAAATGAAACAAGACAGGAAGTCACACTTGGATTCCTTATGGTAAAAGTCGAATATAGCACAATAAGGGTAAACCTCAATGATATCCTTTATATTGAAGGTCTGAAGGATTATGTAAAAATTTATTCCGGAAGTAAACCCCTGATTACCAAAACGACAATGAAGAACATTGTCGAAAAACTACCTGCTGACCGTTTCATCAGGGTTCATAAGTCATATATCGTATCGGTAGATAAAATCAATATGATTGAAAACAGCCGTATAGTAATAGGAAATCAACGTATCCCGATTGGTGAATCTTTCAGGGTTGCCTTTTTCAATATTATCAACCGTAACTTAATCTGATTTATTAATTGTATTTCCTTTTAATGAACCAGAAATCCTTGAATGAGATATCTAAATGCAGGGTATAAAATGTCTCTTTAATCAGATCTTCCTTCTTAGATCCGTTCTGCCCGTATTCAAAAGAAACGTTTATTACGCTTGGATAACCTCTGAGAGGAAGTCCTGTACCAACAGTAACCGATTTATAATTAATTGGAATCTTGTGAATAACCATATACGATTCATTATATTCTACTCCTAACCTGTAGGAAATATATTTATTATTCCCGTTGAATGCAGAATATTCCAGACCCATTGAATACCTGTTACTGTTGCGTGTTTTAAGGTAATCATTATTAAATTCTATACTGCTCCACTCCTTTGTCTCATAATCGAGGCCTCCCCTGAAGCCATCTTTTTGAACAGCCAGACCAACCCCAAAAGCCCTTGGCAGACTGTACCGGCGAATATTCTTTCGGAGAACTTCTGATTCGTTCGCAGTTTTAATGGTTGTAACATTCTCTGTCCTGAGTCGCTTCCCGTTATCATAAATAAGTCCGACATTATACTTCCATTTGTTAATCTCAAACCTGTAATTCAATCCGTAATTAAGATTGAAATTGGAAACATATGTCTTATCCTCGAGCTTATATGCAAATATACTTGAAGACTCAGAATGAGTTACATTACCAAGTAGAAAAACAGCATTAATCCCAAGGCTAAGGTTCTTTGTCAGTTTATAGGAATTGCCAAGATAAAACTTGTTCACACCTCCTTCTCCCGAAAATGTCTCATAATATTCTGCGTAACTGTTTTCAATTCCCGATAAAGAATTTATGTTATAGCCGATTGTACTGTATGGTACAAAACCAAAACTTGTTGCCAGTCTGGGAGAAGTCCGGAAACCCATTGTAAAATACTTCAGATTTCCATTAAACATCGACTTATAATCCTCATTTGTATCAAATGAGGTGTAATTTCCGGAAAAGCCAAGCTCAAAAATTGAAACCAGGCTGTCGATTCCACTGTATGAAGCAGGATTGAGAATATTAAGGGTTGTCCCCGAAAGAAATGCAATACCAGTTCCTCCCATTCCTCTGCTGGCGCCAACACAATTTTCTTCAATTGTACCCAGACCAAACATTGAATAAGGTGATTGGGTGATCTGCGAAACAGCCTGATCAACCAAAGTCAATGAAAAAAAGGAAATCAGAACATAAATTTTAGCCAGCCTGTGCATAATGATTTTAATAAGATAAGTAATAAAGCTTCAGCATTATGTTTTTCTTTTTGGAATCAACCAGAAGCCTGTCCACAGTTGTCGCAATTTTTGTTGACTCAGGGCCAATCAGAAAACCATCGTCAGGATCGGCATAACCATCAGCAAGCCCATCAATAATAAATGATGTAATATCAAAAGTATAATTGGTGTCTTCATTGTAATAATTATCAAGAGACACTTTTGCACTGATAGGATCACCACTTAAATCCTTCAGAATGCCGCCAAGCTCATTTTCAATGTTTGTTGAATATGGATACAGCACATCCGGCAATTCAATGTTTTTACCCGCCTCATAACTATCAGAAACAGGTTCAATAATGAGTTCAGCTTTCAGTATTTTCCAGTCCGGGTTCAGGAAAATATTCCCCAGGGTAGGAAACTGAACCTTTGGCATCAGTCCGATCAGACCCTGAAAATAGGCTTTATTGCCGGTTTCAGTGCTCGGGAGTACATCATCAAATTGGTTCAACTTTTCAATAGCTGTCCCTGAAAAATCATTATCTACATGATTAAACTGATAACCTTGTTCGCCCATAGTTATCGAAATTTCTTTCTTTTCAGCTTCAGGATCTTCCTTGTCAAGATGATAATATATTTTAAAATACAAACTTGATGCATCTGCTGTAAAACCCAATATTACATTATTGGAGGGGTTTTCCGATGTCAGAACAAATCCTTTTATATAATCCTCAAAAAGGTCCTTGTCTGATACAACCACATCCTCATCCTTAATCATATCAAACAGCTTCTCCCCAAATTCGTTTATATGGATATAAACAATCGTATCTTCACGGGTTTCTCCGTAATTAGGCGTTGGATAAAATGTTTTTGATCCTATAACATCAGAAGAATAATTAAACTTATTTATGTTATAGAAGCTACTACGGTCGCCAAGTTCAATCTTTTCTGTAAGTTCATGAATACTGATTGTAAATAAAGAGGTTGTGTCACCGAAACTATATCCGGAATATTTTAAGCAGAAATTGGCAGAATCGAAAACAGCTTTATCATCCAGAACTTCAAAAGTGGAATATGCCATTTTAAAATAACTTGAGGCATTTATAGTTCCGAAAACATCATCTTTATGATTCCCGACAAGAGCAATTGATTTTTGAGAAGTAACTATTGAATCAAGAAGTACTGTCGAAAGGTCAACTTTAAATGTATCAATAATCTTTAATTGGGTCCGCGACTCAACAAAGTCTTCTCCAATAGAGAAATCCGATTTGCTGCAGGAACTTAGAAAAAACGTTCCCGTAACAAATATGAAAAAATAAAAAACAGGAATACCGATAAAAAAGGATAATTTCTTCCTTATCTTGTTGCCGCGAATTTCGACTCTCATCTTCGTTTCAATTTGTGCAAATAAAGATTAAAACGGGATGTTTACAAAGTGTAGTATACAAACAAGGCAAAAGAGTAGACTTACTGGCACAATAAAAAGATATTATTATTTTTACAACTATTAAAATCACTTCTTTAAATGCATCATTATATCAAAAAGTTTTATCGATTGGATGCGCTGTCTGGTCTACTTATTTGCAGGATATATCTACTACGCTTTTTATTGAAACATCTATCAGATAGATTTGTAACAAGTATTAATTTAAAATTGTATAATATGACATACAAAGCGATAAAGATTTACGCTATGTTTTTCTTTTTCATTCTGGCTATTCCGCTCTTTACTTCATGTGAAGATGAGGACGAGGACCTTATCGGTAACTGGGTGGAACTTTCCGACTTTGATGGAATGCCAAGGGGTGATGCTGTTGGTTTTGCTATTGGAACAAATGGCTATGTTGGTACCGGTTATGATGAAGACGGTGACAGATTAAACGATTTCTGGCAATATAATGCTCTCAAAAACACATGGACACAGAAAGCCGATTTTCCGGGTGTTGGAAGAAATGGAGCAATAGGTTTTGGCACCGACAGTAAAGGTTATATTGGCACTGGTTATGACGGTAAAAATAAGCTCAAAGACTTTTATGAATATGATCCGAATACAAACACATGGACAAAGAAAGCCGATTTTGCAGGTTCTGAACGATATGGAGCTTCAGCAATGTCAATCAACAACAAAGGTTATGTTACATGCGGTTATAACGGAAACAACCTTAAAGACTTCTGGCAATATAGCCCGGAAACCGATACCTGGGAACAGAAAACAAGTATGGGTGGAAGTAAAAGACAATATGCCACAACATTTGTCATTGATGGAATAGGTTATCTGCTTACCGGTTATGACAATGGATATGAAGATGATGTTTGGGCTTATGATCCTGATTCCGATTCTTGGACAGAGAAAAGAAAAATATCAGACGACACTGATTATGATTTTGACGATGAATATATTAACATAGTAGGTTCGGGTAAAGTTGGATTTGCCATTAATGGAAAAGGATACCTGGCTACAGGAGGTTCCTCGACAGGGAAATATGTCTGGGAATATGACCCGACAGAGGATCTGTGGACAGCAAGGACTGAGTTTGAAGGCTATGCCAGAACCAAGGCTGTCGGTTTTGTAATCAATAATGTTGGTTATGTTGCTACAGGTAGTTCAGGTGGTACTTACTATGATGATATCTGGGGCTTCTATCCACAGAACGAATTTAATGAGGATGACTAAAAAAATCCTTTGGGGACTCACTATTATTTTAATAATAGCTTTTACAGCTGTTGTATTATTAAACAGGAGAGGCACCCATGGCAGAGTTGAGGTTTACAAAAGTGAACAAGGCTGGGGTTATGATATTGTAATTAAAAATAAAACGTACATACATCAGCCATATATGCCTACCGTCAATGGCAATGTTGCTTTCGAAAATAAACATACTGCAAAAAAAACAGGAGATCTGGTATTAAAAAAGCTTCAAAAGAGACAAACACCTGTTGTTACAAAGAGCGAATTGGATTCACTTCTTAACAGCAGATAGGAACACTCCGAAGCAGATAAAAAAATATTTATATTAAAAAAGGCCGCAACCAAACATTTGTGGCCTTTTTTTTATCTTTATACATCCATTTGAACCTTAGACAATAGGGAAACTCAGATGTTCAGTATCAGAAGAAGGGCTCTTTGCATATTTAAACCACATAAATATTTTTGTCATGCAAAATATTATCATTCCTCACCAGAAAGCTGTTGAAAGAACTATCAAATCGGTTTTTGAGCTGCTTTTCCCGAATGCAAATTACTTCGCTGATCCCGAAGCAGAGAATAACCACAGGGACCTGAACAAACAAATGCTCAACATATTAGCAGGCCTTACTGACGACAAAGAAGAAGTTACTCAAAAATTCATTGACAATCTGAAAACAATAAAAGAGACGTTACTCAAAGATGCCGCTTTTATCCTCGAATCAGACCCGGCTGCCACACAACTGATTGAAGTTATTGCAGTTTATCCGGGTTTTTTTGCAATATTCTGCTACCGCATTGCAAATTCCCTGGCGATGCAATCCATACCACTTCTTCCAAGAATGATTACCGAATATGCGCATAAGGTGACAGGTATCGATATTCATCCAAAAGCCACCATCGGCTGTCCTTTCTCAATCGACCATGGGACAGGGATTGTCATCGGCGAGACAACCCAGATAGGAAATAATGTAAAACTATATCAGGGAGTCACTCTCGGAGCATTAAGCGTCGATAAAAGCAAGGCATCGAAAAAGAGACACCCTACTATCGAAGACAATGTGATTTTGTATGCCGGAAGCACCATTCTGGGAGGAGAAACGACTATCGGGAAAAACTGCATCATTGGAGGTAACGTATGGCTTACTGAGAGTATCGCTCCTGATTCAGTGGTTTATCATAAGAGTGAAGTGATTGTGAGAAACCAGAATAAGTTCAAGTAATATGGGATCATTATGATTTTAACTGACCATTTTTATCTATAACATCATGAAAATAAATTCAATCCTTGACACAATAGGGAACACCCCTCACCTTAAAATCAACAGGCTTTTTAATACCGATATATCTGTATGGATGAAACTTGAAAAATCCAATCCGGGAGGCAGCATGAAGGACCGCGTTGCTCTCTCCA
>Ga0116171_10001744_pt1 | contig 21335 bp, 20 predicted proteins | sample AD_JPNHW2_MetaG_FD_89798 | JGI IMG/M metagenome (GOLD analysis project Ga0116171, IMG submission 89798) | Active sludge microbial communities of municipal wastewater-treating anaerobic digesters from Japan - AD_JPNHW2_MetaG | ecosystem: Engineered > Bioreactor > Anaerobic > Digestate | place...
CACATGGTCATGCATACCTCCGCATATAGAGAAACTGCCATTTTCGAAACCGGACTATAATATCCAAAATACTGCTGTGAAACCGGTTCAGGCACAAGACGGGAGACTTCACGGAGGAAATCCCGCGCATTCAGTACAATGTAGGGAACGATAGATTTTCCATCCCAGTTATTGAAAAACGCGATCTTTTCATAGGATTCTGTAATATCTTCAACAGATTCTCCGGTTTCAACAAGCCTCACATCGAATACAAAGTGGTTTTTCGTAACTCTCCAGCAGTCCTTCAGGATCTCCCTCCAGTTTGGCGAGAGGTGGATCGCCCCGGAACAGTATACCACATCAAAGGAGTCTGGTCTGAACGGCAGTGCGCCGCCGTCACCTGCTGTAAAGGGAATATTAGGAAAACGTTTTTTCCCTTCCCTGACCATCTCCCATGAAAAATCCACCCCGGTATACCTAACGGATGGATCTATGGATCTAAAAACGTTATAAAACCCCCCCGCTGCACATCCGACGTCGAGAATCGAGATATTCGGCCGAATCACCTGTTTAAGAAAATACTCTTCGGATGCATACACTTCGTCAACGGACTGTCTATTTTTCGCATAAAAATGAACCGCATTCGGGACGGACCAAGGATTATTTTTCTTTTCATTGAGAGACATGCTACCAGTTCCAGAATAATTTATGGGGGCAATAAAAAATATCCGGCGAATTCAACATTACTGATGAGAATTATGTTTAATGTACGCTCTTATAGATTCAACTACCGTTTTCATCTGGCAGACCGGGCCGATCGTAACCCGAATACACTCCTTTAGCGCCGGGTGATCATAACCGGGTTTTATAAGAATTCCCTGGGACTTGAGGTAATCGGTTAACGGTATCACAAGCTTTTGCCCGATCCGAATATTGAGAAAATTCGTATGGCTGGGATAACAGGGGAAACCCACTCCTTCCATTTCCTTAATGAGAAATTCTCGTCCCTGTGTGATATCACTCACATTTCTGGATACTACCTCTGGATGATCCAGTAACAGACTCCCGAAAAGTACTGCAAGGCCATTGGTCTCATAAATCGGGCGGAATTTGGTTAAAGCGCGGATTGTATCCGGGTTCGCCGCAGCAAACCCCAGTCGTAAAGAAGCAAGACCATAGGCTTTTGAAAATGTTCTCGTGACGATAAGATTTCTGTAGCGGGCAATATACTTGATCACCGTTTGGGGATAATACGGATAGTATGCTTCATCTACTAAAATTAGGATGTCTTTTTCTTCAGCATACGTAATAAGATCGACAAGTTCCTGCTGATCCAGTACACATCCCGTGGGACTGTTTGGGTTTGCAAGCGCGATCAGTTTTGTTCTATCGGTAATTTTTTTATACACTTCCTCCATGGAGAAAGTCAGATCATCCCCATAAGGTACTTTCTGCAGTACACCCTGATAGAGGCGGGCATAAATTTCGTACATTGCATAGGTAGGTTCGGGAATAATAATCTCATCGCCGGGATAAACGAACACCTCAAATACATTTTTTATCGCTGCATCCGAACCTGCAGTCAGAAGAAGACATGCTTCATCCAGACCAAGTACCCGACCTAATTTTTCATAGAGTGGATATACCTGAGGATAGGATGAGATCAATTCAGGAGTAATTTCGGATTTAATGATTTCAAGCAGTGGGGCAGGTATGTTGCACGTATTTTCATTCTTGTCGAGACGCAGATACCGGGTCCTGTCAAATTTTTCAGCGGGTGATCGGTAGATGTCATCGAGATGTGATTTCTGTTTGACCATGCAATTACTCCTTAAACCCATGCTTTTCGAGCCAGAACCTGACTTGTGGGATCTGCCACTCATAATCCACGTCGCATCCCCCCCACTGTTTGAGAGGATAAATCTTCTGCCCCATCCATTTCTGGGGAAGAAGCCCCTCTTCAAGATGCTCAAGACAGTGTGGCCTGACAATGGATACACTCATGTCGGCAAACCAGACATCTCCTTGAGAATCACGATCGCAATTGAGAGATTTCGGGTCACCAAACATTTCAAAAGGAACGAAGGGATGTAACAACCCATCGGCCCCTTCTTTCCGTGCTCGCAGGGGACTCCACATATTGTATTTTGAAACTGTTACGGCAGAGTCGTAGCCTGGATTTTTCCTTAATATGGATATTCCTTCATCAATAGTATCAGACTGAATGGTTGCTGCATTGCAAAACAGAAGCACAATCAATTCAATATCTTTACCGGTTTTTCCCTTAATATACCGATAACCATGGACGTATGCATCTTCTCCCAACGCCTCTTTGGAACAAAGTTCCGGAGGTCGATCAATAATCTCCGCCCCATATTCCTTCCCAATTGATTTGATCTTAAGGGAATCCGTGGAAACATACACACGGTCAACGGATTTTGCCTTCTTTGCAGCCATCAGGGGATAGGCCATCAGCGGTTTCCCGAGAACCGGATATACATTTTTTCCTGGAAAACCAACACTTCCTTCCCTACCAATTAATAAAGCTGGAATCATTGCGAGAAACACCTGAACGCATTGTAAATAGTCATTTGCAAAGATATTCTTTCTTTGCCCATGCAATCATCTGCTTTAACCCGTTATCTATGCCAACTCGAGGTTTCCATGCAAGGTCTTCTCGAATTTGTGAGATATCTGCATATAACCCAAACTGGTCTGCAGGAGTTGAGCCTTCATATTTTACCGGGTATATGTCAGTATCAGACCCGAAATTGCGTATTTCCTTTTCCACGAGTTCACGAACCAGTGTTTTTTTTCCTGTAGCCAGATTATAGATTTTACCATATGTGCTGGAGCAGTCAAGAGAAGAACACCATGCGTCAACAACGTCGTCAATAAAGATAAAGTCCCTGAACCGGTCCCCGCTCCCTTTCACCCAGACCGTCTCTCCCCTCAGAAGATATGCGAGGAATATACTGACCATTCCCTGTTTCATATTAGTAAGATTCTGTCCGGGGCCGTACACGGAAAACATCCGAAAGCAGGTAGTCTTCAGGCCTTCGTTTGAAAAGTGCTGTACGTAATGTTCGCTGGAAAGCTTGGATATCCCGTAAAAGGACAACGGCTGGCACATATCGCTTTCGACAACCGGTGAATGGGCGGAATCTCCGTATACAGCCATGGAACTTGCATACATGAAACGGGGAATACCGCAATCTTTGCACCACTTAAGCAATTGCAAGGTACTCAAGGTATTAACTCTCAAGTCCTGTTCCGGTTGTTCATTAGATAATTCACCGGAAGACTGTGCCGCAAGATGAAGGACCGCATCGTACTCGTTCGAGGAGATCTTTTTGAGTACATTCTTGTTACAAAGATCTGCTTTGATAAATGTTGCCCCGGCGGGAATATTCCTTTTGCTGCCGGTTACCAGATTATCAATAATCGTTACCGCATGCCCATTGGAAAGCAGTCTCTTTGCCAGGTGCGAACCAATAAATCCCGCACCCCCTGTAATAAGTACCCCTTTTGTCATCAAAACTCCGTGGCCAGTTTATGCAATTTTTACATCTTTGTCTAGACCTTCCCCCGTCACAGGGAAGAACACCTTTGCATTTTCAGCATCATCAGACAGATGGATCCCGATCACCATCTCAAGCGACTTCCTTCCGTCATCCCCGGTTGAGCTGACCGGTAAACCCGAGAGGAGTTCTGCCATTGCTCTTGAAGTGAGATTGACAATATCAAACTTCTCTTGACATCTAAAGGGAATATTATTCATATCCGTCCCATACCGGGTCAGAGGAATTTTTTTATTATCCTCATTCCTTGCCCAGATCTCCCAGTTGTTATTCAGTTCATCAATAATTATTCTGCCATAGGTGCCGACAATCTGGAATGAATATTGAACCCCCGTATCTTCTGAAGTATCGATAAAAAACCGAGTGCCATTTTTAAACCTAATGACTGCATATCCCCCAGGATCAACAAATGATTTACCTCGGGGATTGGGTGTCCCCGTAATATCAAGAAAACCAACAGTCCAGTCAGGTTCGCTGTCGGTCAGGAAACGTGCAGTGTCAAAAAAATGTATAGCAAAATTACCAATGCCTGTTGACCCGCAACTGAAATACAGATGCCGGATATCGCCAATAATCCCATTTTCTATAAGAGTTTTTATCTTTGAGTAGTCAGGACTCCATCGTCGGATATGGTTCACCGCAAGACGGGTGTTGTTTCTCCTACATGCATCGATAACCTGCTGCGCAGCGAGAAGATTGGTGGCCATTGGTTTTTCACAGAGGATATTCTGTATGCCAGCATCCGATCCACAAATGGTTATCTCCGCGTGTGTGGGTCCGTTTGTCACAACGCTTATAATATCCACATTGTCCTTCTCATTCTCTATAAGGTCCTGATAGTCACTGTAGATATGATTTGGATCAAAGGTGGGAAGTGTGGTTCTTACTTTTTGAGGCTCCCAATCTGAAATTGCGACAACATCGACACCGATTGATGAGTAAGCGGCATAATGTCGCTGGCCCATTCCCCCAAAACCAATAATTGCTGCTTTTTTTCTCTCGGCCATAATCGTGACGTCCTGATTTCTATCCATCAGCGTTCTGTTTTTGTGATAACCGCAAAAAGGGTATCGCACAAGAAATGATCTTCGAGATTCTTGGCATATTCATGGAGTAATTTTTCGGAGAAAACGGAATTATAACAGCCTGCTCCTCCGGGTTTCCCGTTCATCATCCAGTGCATGTGATTCGACAGATCATATCTCTGGCGTGGGAAAATTGAAACAGTGCTCATTCCAGCTTTTTTGAGCATAGCGGTCAAGGTTTCCTTTGTATAATAATACTGATGAGCTGGCGTGAAGTAAAAATCCTTAAATGCAGGAATATCGTACAGGCTCATGAGGGCATCGTTAACATTGGGGACAACAATAAAAAGTTTTCCCCCCGGTTTCATCACCCGGTCAACGGAATGGAGATACTGGACGGGATCCCCAATATGTTCGAGAAGGAAAAACATGAAAACCCTGTCGAACTGAGCATCTCCGCATTTCTCAAGTGATTCATAAGTGTTGATCCCGATATTCCTGCAATATGCACTCAGAAGTTTATGTGTTTCAATTCCGGATACGTGTGCTACCGTATCACGGATAGTTGCAAGGAAGTAGCCGGACGCACATCCAAGTTCAAGACATTTATGCGAGTGATCAAGATAGGGTTTGACCCAGTCGAAGTACCGATTTGCATCAGGTAAACGCGACTGGAACAATTTATCTGGGGTCGTTCCCTTTTCAGTACTATAGATATCACCGTATTCCTTCTCGTAAAATATCCGTTCTTCTTCAGGTGTCATACGGGGAGACAGAAAAACAAGTCCACATTTTTTACATTTATATGCTTTTTTGGGAACGTTATATCGAAGTTTCTCGGTGACGAGGTCAAATGTATCATTCTTGCAAAGGTAACAGGTGTTCATGATCTCTTCCGGTCGTTTTTTTTTAAGGTGCTTTAAGGCTTCAATTCTTATTGTGGTCAAGTTCTTTCTGGATTTCCCGAAGGCAGTCAAGGAGTCCTTCGGTGATATCCACATACGTGGACAGGTTTACCCGTTCGGGAATATCTGCCTGAAATGAGTATGGAGTCATAACATAGTGTTTGTGCTTTTCAGCAGGAGTGTAGTGGATTGTAATCTCTTTCCCCAAGATTTCCTTGATGATGGAAAATAACTCTTCAACTTTGATTCTCTGGTGTCCTGTAATCAGAACCGCTTTTTTTGCAAACTGGGGGGCCTGTGCAATTCTAACTGTTTCACGGGCTGCATCGTATATATGGATATACTCCCTCACTGCATCCTTTGAGCTGATGTATGTATATTCACTTGTAGTCAGGAGTGCTTTTAGTACGTTATATATGGGATTCCATTCATTAGCATCACGCCCATACAGACTCCCATACCGAACTATTGTATATTCCAGACCAAATTCATCATAGAATGTCTTGCACAGGGATTCCCCCGCTTGCTTAGAGACACGATAAAAAGATCCCCATTTTCCAGCGGTATATACCGAACTTGCGTAGAGAAAACGCTTGACCTTAAGATTTCTGGCAGATTCGAGGCAGTTAACCGTACCTATAACATTAACCTGCATTGTCTTAACTGGCATTGAGCGAGCCTTGTCCAGATTGGCGATTGCGGCTGCATGAATGACAATATCGCAAGACTTCATTGCCTTGTAGACTGCATCATAGTCGAGTACATCTCCTTCAATAAACGTCAGATTTTCCGAGTCTATAACTGGAGACTTCAAATTTTTTGGTGGTGTTTTATCAAAGATAATCGTCTTTATGTTATCTTTTATCAATTCACTGACAATGTGACTCCCGAGAAAACCGGATCCACCGGTTACCATTACTTTCATTCCTCAACACCTGTTATTACCTTTAGTAAATTGTCCATAGCATCCGTCTCCATCTGATCTCGCGACTGAGTGGTATTTGAAGAAACATGTGGTGTGACGATAACTTGGGGGTATTTCAACAATGATCCAGCATAAGGTTCGACGGAAAAAACGTCGAGTCCCGCTCCAGAGATGACTCCGGAATCCAGACCGTTCATGAGAGCCTGTTCATCTAATACTGAACCTCGCGAAGTATTAATAATAATCAATCCCCTCCGTGAACAGTCTATAAGTTCTGAAGTTATAATGGGAGAACCGTCTGGTTTTGGGGGTGTGTGGAGGGACAGTATATCAGAGCGTCTCATTAAATTTTCAAGGTCTTCCACTCTTTCCCACGATTCCGGGATGACCGTTTGAACAAACGGATCATAATAGAGTATTTGGCATCCAAATCCATCCAGGTATGACGCAACCTTCTTTCCTATACGACCCATTCCTACAATTCCTACGGTTTTCCCACAGAGTAGAAAGCCGGGCTTCACGCAGTAATTGCCGTTTCTCATGTTCTCATTGTACATCGGAATATGTTTCATGAGTGAGAGTAACAACGCAATTGTATGTTCAGCAACTGCCTGAACAGGAGCTTCCGGAGTGGTGAGTACCACGACATGATTTTTTTGGGCTGCCTCAATGTCGATATTATCAACACCGACACCTACACGGGAAATTACCTTAAGGCCGGGGCACGCTGTAAAAATTTTTTTACCAAAGTGTTCGGTTCCGGCAATAACCGCATCGGCGCCCTCAAGTGCCTGAATAAGTTCGTTTTCGGTTAAACGACGACTAGTTGCATTAATAAAGGAGACTTCGCATCGTTTTATGAAGGTCTCCCTGCTTAAATTATTCTTATTGAAAGAGCGTATCGTAATAGCAACTTGGATTTTTCTCATAAAAATTCTCGAATTACCTAGTTCTCAACTAATATGGTGTGTTAACCGTAATAAATTTGTATCACGAGAGTCAAATTGGAGTACAATATTTACAACATTTTCATCGCACTCCGGATTATAATCATGTTGAATACAAGAACGCAAAATATTGCGATTTTACCTGCAGATACCTCACGTGTAAAGGTATATTTCGAGGAGGAAGAGAGAGGACGTACAAATGCCCGCAAAAATATTTATTGGGTATATCTAGGAAAAAATGTCCCGTTAAGCCTGTCGTTGAACGATCTGATCGGGACCCGGGCACAACGATTGAATATTGCGGACTCATTGCAAGAGATCGCTAACAATACCCGGCAGGAGTATATTGACTATGTTGGAAGGTTGGGGTCTTCTGAACGAAACAATTACTGGTGGCTGACCTCAATTTCCGAAAAAAATCCATTCATATCGAATATTTTCCTGTATAGTTGTTACTTGGGAGTTGTTGCGGATATTTGTAAAACGAAGAAATATCAGAACCTCGTTATCATCTGTGAATCTCCGGCACTAATGGCCGCAATTGATAATTTTTTGAGAGATAAGCGAGATATTCTGGTTTTTTATTATCCCTGCCCGGATTTCCTGAAAACCCTCAAGAACCGGATTATCTGGATGAAAAGCACTGCGATTTTTATTCTTCGATGGACCATTCGCTGTATCCTCGCGCACATATTCGGCTTAATAAGAGATAATAAACGACACGGACGCCGACAACAAGGGAAAAAAATTATTATCCATTCGTGGGTAGATAACCGGTCTTTCCGGACTCCCGGTCAGTACGAGGATGTTTTTTTTGGAAGTCTTGGGACGGACCTAAAAAAAGTTCATTCCGGAGTATATTGCCTCGTTGATGTCCTGCCAACCTGTTTTTTCCCGGTTGCATTATCCAAACTCTTTGGAACGGGTGAAGATTTCATTTTAATGGAGGAGTTTATTAATCCTCTTGATGTTGTATTATCAGTTCATTCTGTTTCAAAACATTTTCCGGATCTAAAAGAACCCCCCAGATTCATGAATCTTGATATTACTCCGATTATCCATGAGGAACTGGAAAAAGATCGCATAAACCTTCGAACTTTCCAGACACATCTTTTTTACAAAGTTGGTATGGAAATTGCAAAAAAATATGAGATCCAGTCGTTTATTTATTCATTTGAAAACCTGATGTGGGAAAAGATGTTCTGTCTGTCCTTGCGAGAGTTCTCACCCAGAATAGCAATTATCGGATATGCGCATTCAACAATCAGCAAAATGGAATTATTCTACTCGGTATCCGCATATGAACGAGATTTCATACCCCTCCCGGATACGATTGTAGTGAACGGACTGAGATCTCAGGAAGCATTAATAAATTCAGGTTTTGATTGTAATCGTATTGTTATTGGTGGAGCATATCGGTACCGATCCTTGGAGATTGCACTTTCGCAGAACCCAAAAGATGTGAACATACACAAAATATTAATCATCCCTACAGATGATCTTAATTCCACGCTTGAACTTATCATAAAAGCCATAGATGCCTTTGGCAATAAAAACGAGATTACGTGCATCATTAAACTCCACCCTACCTTCCCTAGAAGAACGATTTCTGCGTACTTGTCAAGAATCCCTGACAATTTCAGTGTTAGTGATAAACCCATTGATCTCCTGATTTCGTCTGTTGATCTTGTAGTGTATACTGGATCTACAGTTGCCATCGAAGCAATAGCGCGGGGAATCCCGATACTCCATGTCCGTTCGGATCTTGTGATCGACAGAGATATTTTTAACGAGAGTGATCATATCGTTTCCGTTTCACGACCGGAAGAGATGTATCTGGCACTTATATCCCTCTGTGGAAAAAAAACGACCTCCCGTGAATCAGGTATGGCGTTTGTGCAGGAATTCTTTGCACCGATTGAAGGCAGTGCAATAAATGTGTTTCTCGGGAATAATCATTGAATGCGTTGAAAATAAAAAGTTCAGGAACTTAAAATGCGGAGCGAATCAGCATATAATAGGAAAATGCAACCATTCAGGAACAAATTGGGGATAATCCTCCCTTCAAGAAACCGACCTGAATTACTAACACATCTGATCAGCAACATCATGGCAAAAATTTTAGCCGGATCAGGTTCTCATTGTGGATGGATGTGATCAGCGCCTTAAAAAAATATCTTGTTAACAAGTTGATTTTTACGGCTTTGACACATTGATTAGGATATTCAAAGAAATCTGTACAATCTGTCCTTCACTATGTTGTAGAGCTTTTTCTATAAGGATAGCGAAAAATAAATAAGATTCGGAAGGACTTAATGAAAAGCAAATTTGGGTGATGACAATGTTTAACGTAATTCAGAATATGTATAATTTGTACTGGAGGCTCTATTTGCGATTTCAGGGAATAAAATATAAGAAAGATATATGTCTGATGCCATTATCTCATATTTATCAAGGAAATGGAAGGATACAGATCGGAGAAAATTTTTCTACAAACCGAAATGTGGTGATAAATTCTGACGGTGGAGGAGAGATCATTATAGGGAACAATGTCTCTATCGGATGCAATACGGTAATTCGTTCTGCAAATCATGATTATATAAATGGAATGGGTCACATACCTGGGCGAATTATTATTGATGATGGTGTTTGGATCGGTGCAAATGTTGTAATACTCCCTGATGTGCATATCGGCTTACGAAGTGTGATTGGCGCTGGATCCATAGTAACTAAAGATATCCCCTCCATGGTAGTCGCTGTTGGAAGTCCTTGTAAACCCATAAAACAGATTAAAATAAGATAAAAAATATTATCCCTCCATTATAGTGTATATTTTAATCTGCAAATTAATTCCACTTATATTGGAAGAGATGTTCAACCTCCTTTTTTAATTGTACTGCGGGGACTATATAAATGAATACTGCTTTGCGGCCGTATTTAAATTATAGAATATATGCTACTATCATGATCTTTTACTTCAGACAAACTACCTCTCACCCTCTCCATCATATTATACAAAATATAATATATTTTTTACTATTTGAGTAGTCACGAAACTCTGCACAATTTTGACAATTCTGAGAAGATAGCGTTTCCTTCAGATGAATCCTCTTCAGAAATTCTAATTTTTTCAAAATATTCTTCAGGCAATCTAATGTATAAATTAAAGGTTTTTGCCAATCCTTTTATATCATTTTTAAATTCTTCAGGGAATTGGAGGATTGTTTCATCGCTTAAATCAGATTGCGACATGAACGGGGTATCCCCCAATAATCCTTGTTCATTTGCTCGTTCATACAACTCACACCCCCGGAAGGGCGTAAAAACGAATACATTATTTTCCAGTTTATTGTTCTCTTGCCACAAAGCACGGTTCATCCAGATTGTATCGAATATCAACTCTCGTGTTTCTCCCGGAAACCCGATGACATTATTTATTGATGCACCTATGTTTAACTCCTTTAAAATTTTTATTTTCTCAAAAAATACCGTGTTTGAATAATACCGTTTTAACACAGTTCTTCGGAATTCTTCATTACCATGCTCAAGCCCGATACTCATCCAGTGCATACCCACACGCTTGAGTGCGTTAAGACGATCATGGGTTATTGTCTCTATTCGAGTCTGGATCCAGAATGGAATTTTGATTTTATCATATTCTTCAACAAAAATGCTGAATTCTGCTGGGGAAATTGATAAGAAGTTTTCACTTGAAAAATAAATAAACTCCGGTTTATGTTTTTTTATCTGTAGTTGAATCTGTTCGATCACTTTCTCCATTTTCATATTCCTATTGTATCTTCCACAATCATTTCTCTCAAAAAAATTCCTTAATTGAGGAGCAGCGCAATATGTACATTTATTGACGCATCCTCGGGATGATTCAATATTCATCATTTTGTACATTTTCCCCTGCATGGGTTTGTAGAAGAGACGTGGGTCAAAATCAGAAAAATCTGGGAACGGAAGTGTATTGATATCATGTAAGCGGGACGGAAGGTTTTTATGAACTATCCCCCCTTTTTTTACCCATAATCCCCGAACATCAAGATACTCTTTTTTTGTGGATATCCGTTTGCACAACTCTTCAAGTGCAGTTTCCCCCTCCCCTAAACAGACAATGTCAATGGAATTTTCTTCAATAACAATATCTGGAGATAGTGTGGGAAAAACACCTCCTGCAATTATCGGAATTTCACCAAATTCTTGTTTTATTAGGTCTGCAAGTTTCCTGCTGGTATCATACATCACTTCGAGAATTGAAATACCAATGAGATCTGGTTTATATGAATAAATCAGGTTAATCAGATCTGTTTCCATTTTTGTAGTATTGTTTGGCAGAACAGACTCTTCATCTCTAATCTCTTTTGACATTAACCTGTCCGACCTAAGTTTTGTCTGATCTTCCTGATGATCCCCGGGGTAAAAAGCGGTATCAAATATTTTTACTTTGACATCTTTTTCTTTCAAAACTGATGTTATTGAGGCAATGCCTACAGGAAGTCCGGTGACCCGAAATGGTGTAGGATAAATAAAAAGTAATTTGACCGTCATAACCGTATGAAAAATTATTGTTGGTTGAACATATATGTTTTGGTTATTGGAAAAAACTAATTTTTCAGACGACCGAATCGTTTTTATTTTAATACCCCTACTGATTCATCTCATGAGAGACCGAGACAATTATTATCCGGTTATGCAATATATAGTACTGACATGACGAAAATTCTTGTCACCGGTGCGCGGGGTTTTTTAGGATCAAACCTTGTTCACTTTCTTTCCACGAATGAAAAATATGAAATTTTTTCAACATCCCGGACAGGAAACCTGGATAGACAAAAAAATGCGCGGTTCGTACAAGGTGATTTGCTTGAGAGGTCTTTCGTTGATAATGTCATTTCAACTATTGAACCAGATATTGTTATCAACACAGTCAGTCTCGTGAATGTGGATTTGTGCGAGGAAAAACCCGCTTTGGCCGAAAAAATTATCGTTGATACAGCCCGCAATCTTGCGGAATCTCTATCGAAACGGAATTGCCGCTTTATCCATATTTCGACCGATCAACTTTTCGATGGACAAAAAAGGATGTATTCAGAAGAGGATCTGCCGGCTCCAGTAAATGTATATGGGACAATGAAATTAAAGGCCGAGAATACCGTTCGCCATGTGACACCAAATGCTGCAATAATCAGAACAAATTTTTTCGGATGGAGTCCCTCCTACCATCCCCCGACATTTGCAGAGTGGATTTTTAATAATCTGCGCGAAAAAACGCCAATAACACTTTTCACCGATCTGTATTTCTGTCCAATAGAGGTTAGTTTTCTTGTAGAAGCATTGGAATCTGTTATGCGGTCAAATTTTAATGGGATTTTGAATATTGTTGGATCAGAACGATGTTCTAAATATGAGTACGGTATGGCTCTTGCAAAGAAATTCAGTTTGGATACATCGACAATTATACCTTCAAAAATGCAGCCGAATTCATTTAAGGCAATAAGGCAGCGTGACCTTTCTCTTTCTATTAAAAAATACGAACAACTTTTTGGTCAAAGAACCCCGGGTCTTGAGGATAGTTTATCCCGGTTTTACCATAACAGGAATATTAAGTCATGTTTTGAATAATATTCCCGGGGGGATCATATCGTATTCAATAAATTATTCATCAGTGACAAATGCAACGACTGGTACACCATCCGTATCTTCAAAGATCCAAGGATAAATCCGCAAATAATGTCGTTTATGCAACAAGCGGGGATCTGACAAATTGGCATCCTCCATGATAAGGATTGGGGGATCCCCACAGAGAAACGCACGATGAGATTGTCGCCCTTCCAGACGGTGGACCGGAATTGAAATGGATAAAATGTCAAAACAAACAAGTTTCAAGTCAGGAAAAACCATTTTCAGATGTTCGGGAAGGTCCGGATGAACCCACGGATGATGATGGGAATACCGGTCAGTATCGGAGTCGCGATACTGAGAAAAACCTGTTTTAATTAACAAAACTTCAGCATCTGAAACCGCAGATACGTTTGGTGGTATATCGCTGATAGAGATACACTCATCGTCACTTTTTGGAATATCAAAACAGTATGCCGGAAAAAAACCCAGTTCATCTTTTGGGAAGTCAGATACTGAATAACCATTCGGGCAAAAATGGCGGGGTACATCGATATGCGTTGTGGAATGACTGCTGAAGGTGAATACACTCGTGTTTGAGGAATCTCCTCTATTTATTGATTTGTCTGGGGTTATTTTCAGGGAGGGTGTCCCCGGATAAAGAGGACTATCCCTCTTGAGGGGATAGGAGATTCGTATCAAGTAAGCTCTCCATCCATATAATCCGCTAAATCATTCAGATCTGCAACAATTCGTTCGACACCGGGCATTCCAGCAAACCGGTTGGTATCCCCATATCTGACTCTCCCAATAAAATGAATGCCCGTACTTTTTGCAGCTTCAAAATCATTGGGTGAATCCCCAACAAAAAGTGCGGAGTCCGGGGCAATCGCGTTAATGGTTAATATATGTCGGATACACTCTTCTTTTTTTTTGGGTGCACCATAAATGCCTCGCAAATAGTGTAACATTCCCCGGGCCTTAATAATTGAAATCAGCTCTTCTTCCGGTGTGGCGGATACGATGAAGAGGGGAAGCTGTTGGTGAAAAGTTTTTAAAAATGGCAAAGCACCGTCAACATAAGGAGATTTAAGAACTCCGTCATACACAAGTTTCCCAAACCGTTCAGAAAGGATCTTAAATTGTTCTTTCGACAGCTCTGTTTTTAGTATCTCACGGTAAATATATCTGAACTTGTCGTACCTGGAAACACCCCCATTGGAAAGGTGATAATCTACTATTTCATTGAGTTGATTAGGCGCAAAAGAGAAAATGGACCTAAAGACCTCCGTTTTCACGGATACAGACTCCAGAACGACGCCATCAAAATCAAGAATCACCGTCTTAATCATGTGTACCCATTTGTTTCCTTGAGTGGTCCATAAATTTTCGGGTCTTATTTATCCCATCTTCCAATGACGTTCTCGGTTCCCACCCGAGTAATTTCTTTGCTTTAGACCGATCACAGATGAGTCGGGAAATCTCGCTCTGAGGATGGATATGCTGGATATGTTTTATTCTGCTACCCTCTTTGCAGATCATTGCTGCAAGATCATTTATGGGGATATCTTTTCCACGTCCGGCATTTATTATTTGCCCGGTACACCGGTCGCTCATCGCAGCCCTTACAACAAACTCCGCACAATCTTCCACGTACATAAGATCCCGGGTCTGTGTCCCATCTCCATAAACATTTAAAATTTCCCCATTCAGGTCCTTCTGAAGGAAGATCGAAACCACCCCGCCCTCTCCAGTAGATTTCTGATAAGGACCATACGTATTGAATGGTCTTAGTATAACCGTCGGGAGCCCGTATGCATGGTAATAGGACTCCACCAGATTTTCCCCCGCAAGTTTTGCTCCCGCATAGGGTGAAGCGGCTTTTGTTGGGTGAGTTTCTGATATTACACCGTCAGATGGTGCAGTGTCATATACCATACAGGTACTCATAAACACAAATCGCGCTTTGGTCTTTTTTGCTTCTTCAAGAAGATTAAATGTCCCTATGACATCATTCTCAAAGACTTTCCTTGGGTCGTCGATGCTATCCTGGACATTGATATTTGCTGCAAGGTGGATTATTACTTCAATTTCTTGTTTAAATATTCCTGCTAGGGTTTTTTTATTCTTGATATCTCCGATTTTCACAATTAAATCAGGATTTTTTGAGAATTCGGCCAGATTATCTTTGCTGCCATTCGAGAGATCATCCAGTACTACAACAGAATTTCCTTCCCGGAGAAGCCGGCTGACAACCCAGCGTCCTATGAAACCCGCTCCACCGGTAACCAGTACTTTCATTCTTGTGCCTCATCCAGAAGCTGGTCAATCTCTACAGGACTAAGGGGTTTCATCCGGGATGATGCCTTGATAGCCTTGACCGGAGAATAATCTGTATTATGGGAAAATTCCATCGGATTTGTCTGGGGGAGAATGATATACATATCACTTCCCTCGAGGGCTCGGGACATTTCCTCTTCCGTCATGATTTCTTCATACATTTTTTCGCCGGGTTTTTTCCCGATAATTACCTTCTTTGCGTTTCCGTATTTTTTTATCATTACATCCGCAAGATCGCCAATCATTACAACGGGCATCTTAAAAATAAAAATTTCTCCCCCTTCTGAACGGATACCTGCCTTGAGGACAAGATCGATTGCTGTTTCCTGGGTGATCATAAACCGCGTCATAGCAGGATCGGTTATAGTTATGACCCCCTCTTCAAGAATCTGTTTTTTGAATAAGGGAATAACTGAACCACTTGTACCAACGACATTACCAAAACGGCAGCAGGAAAAAATTGTGGTTCTGGCACCATAATCATTTGCAGCAATAATCAATTTTTCTGCAAGCAGTTTCGTTGTTCCCATTGTGTTGGATGGGTTCGCGGCTTTATCGGAACTCGTGAAGATCACTTTTTGAACATTCTGGTTAATTGCCGCTTGGATAACATTTGTAGTCCCATTGATATTGGTTTCCACCGCATCGAGGGGATTGTATTCGCATTCAAGGACATGCTTGTATGATGCGGCATGGATAACGATATCCACATTCTTAAACGCGTAGTGAAGACGGTCGAGATTCTTGATATCTCCTAAAAGAAACCGGATCCTATCTCCGCAGTTCTTTCCATATTTTTGGCGAAGGTTGAACAGGCCGTTTTCATTGATGTCAAAAAGGGCGATGGTTTTAGGATTATACGCGAGCAGTTTTTCACACAGCGCTTGTCCTACGCTTCCGGCACCACCGGTAATTAAAATACGTTTATTTTGATAAAAATCTTCGGGAGATTTACTCATATTTTATCTTTACCTTATTGAGTGGATTCAGTAAAAATCCTTTCTCACACAAGGGATTCATAAGCGCACTATACCATCTATTTTTAAGTATCCGTTATAAACAGAAAATAGAGATTTGGGAGTTTGTGAGGCGATTGAATGAAAAAAACAACGCTCTATTTCATATTATGCCCGGAAATTAGCTCCAGACGATCATGAGAGACCGGGTATCTTACAACATTCAGAGAAATAAATCAAAATATTCTGAAATCCTGTTCGCAATACATTTTTTTAATAAGAAAAAACCATCAACATGGTATCACTGTGATGTGAAATGAAAAATACACCAGAACTATCTTTTAAAAATAAAATTGCATTGATAGTTCCGACACGTAATCGGCCGGAATTACTCATAAAACTACTAAATACAATAAAACTGCAACAGGTAAAACCCGATCAGGTCATTATTGTTGATGGAAGTGATAGCCTGATTAAACCTCACATTGAGCCATATTTCTTTGAAGGCGTAATGTACGTGCATGTTTCCCCACCCTCGCTGACAACCCAACGGAATCAGGGAATAATGTACCTGCATCCAGACATCACTCTTGCAGGGTACCTTGATGATGATATAGAACTCAAACCCGATGCAATTGAAGAAATGCTTGAATTCTGGGAAAATTCTCCCGCGGATATCGCCGGAGCTGCATTTAATATTGTTAATAATCCACCACGTAATCCCCTCACAAAAGCGATTACCCGATTTTTTATGATTACCGGAAAAGTTCCTGGTAAAGTACTACGTTCAGGATTTTGTACAGTTGAAGTTCCCTTGACAAAAGATATCGAAAGCGAGTGGTTATGTGGTGGTGCCACAATCTGGAGACGAAATATTCTTGATAATTATAAATATGATGAATGGTATAAAGGTTGGGCTTATCATGAGGATGTAGAATTTAGTTACCGGGTCAGTAAAAATTATCGCATGATAGTTCTTTACAAAGCAAAAGTTGATCATAACCCACCCCCCTACAACAAATCAAAAAATAAAATATTTGGAAAGATGGCAGTAATCAACCGGTATTACTTTGTCAAAAAGAACCCGGAATTGTCAATTCCTTTTTTTTATTGGGCAACACTTGGAGAATTGCTGTTAAACAGTTTAAGTAGTGTAAAAGAGAGAAATACAAGAGGATTTGATCGTGCACTTGGCAATATTGGGGGGTTGATTGATATATTGTTAGGAAAAGTTCACCAGATCGATGTGAATTTCAGAAAATGAGTGTTAGGAAATCCCCGGGGAATCTACACATGAAATTATGTTTTATTGCTGACGGACGTAGCATCCACACTCAACGTTGGTTGGAATATTTTGCAGATCGTGGGCATAATGTCTACCTGATAACCTACGATCCGATGAATCGTTCCCTACCCGGGGTAACCGAATACATACTCAGATCGTACTGGAAAAATCTCTACCTAGCCTTCATACCTCGTCATATCGCAATAAAAAGGCTCGTAAAACAGATCAAACCGGATCTTATTCACGCGCACTTTATTGTAAAATACGGCTTTCATCTACCTGACCTGAAGTTCCAACCCGCGATTGTTTCCGCATGGGGTGATGATGTGTTAATTCTCCCGAATAGAAGTTGGTTGATCCGGTATTACGTAAAGAAGGCTCTGTCATCGGCAACCCTTGTTTACGCGGTTTCCCGGGACATCCGGGACCATATTCTCGTAAATTTCAGGATTCCGGCATCCAATGTTCGGTATCTCCCCTTTGGTATTGACACAGATTTGTTTGTTCCGGACCCTGAAGAACTAAAGAAATCGAGGGCGACCATCGAGATCTTTTCAAACCGAGGATTTTACCCGGTCTATGATAATGGGACCTTGATCCGGGGATTCGCACAGGCGTACCAGCTGGATTCGCGGTTGCGGCTCACCCTGAAGGGGGAGGGGCCGGAGGAGCAGGATATCCGTGATCTTGTCCGGTATTTGGGGTTATTAGATTGTGTCACATTCAAGAAAAAAACGGAATATACAGAAGTACCCCGGGATCTCCAAAAGGCAGACATCTTTATCACGACCTCGCTTTCTGACGGGACACCGGTTTCGGTCCTGGAGGCAATGGCAAGCGGCCTCCCCTGTATTGCAACATCTGTTGGGGGCATTCCTGAATGGATCGAACACAATGTCACCGGCATCCTTATAGAGCCAGGATCCCCGAAACAGGTCGCAGAAGCGATTCTTTCCCTTGCCCGCGATCCGGCTCTGCGGACGCAGCTGGGAACCGCTGCCCGGAAAGTTATTGTCAAGAACGGCCAATGGAAAACCCTGATGGCACAGGCAGAGAAAGATTATCTGGCACTCATTGAAACATATAAACAGGACAGACCATGAAATGGCAGGACAAACCGGTGCTGGTGACGGGTGCCGGAGGTTTTATCGGCAGCCACCTTGTTGACGAACTGTTGCGCAGGGGGGCGGATGTGACCGCGTTCGTGCATTATAATGCCCGGAACGACTGGGGCATGCTAGAAGGGCACTATACGGACGCAACTCCTCACCTGCGTGTCATCGCCGGCGATGTCACCGATGCAGGGTTTGTAAAAAAAGCAGTGGTGGATAAAGAGGTTGTGTTTCATCTCGCTGCGCTCATTGGTATCCCCTATTCATACGTGGCACCGGAATCATATGTCAACACGAACATTAAAGGAACCCTCAACATAATGCAGGCTTGTCTTGATGAGAAAACCCGCCGAATTATTACTACCTCCACGAGCGAGGTCTACGGAACTGCACAATACACCCCTATCGATGAGAACCACCCGCTCCAGGGGCAGTCCCCCTATTCCGCAAGCAAGATTGGCGCTGACAAGATCGCCGAATCCTTTAATTTATCGTTCGATCTGCCGGTAACAACCATACGGCCGTTCAACACGTTTGGCCCCCGGCAGTCCACCCGCGCTGTGATCCCCACGATCATCACCCAAGCACTCACAACGAACAAGATCAAGCTCGGTTCACTGACACCCATTCGTGATCTGACGTATGTGGCAGATACCGTTTCGGGGTTCATCAGCCTTGCAGAGAGCAAAAAAACCGTTGGCAGAACGGTCAATACAGGCTCCGGACGGGGCGTGACCATCGGTGAACTCGCAGAGATCATTATCAAAAAAGTAAATCCTAAAGTCAAGATCGTTTGCGAGCAGAAACGGGTCCGACCGGAGAAGAGTGAGGTCATGCAGCTCCTCTGCGATAACCGGCTCGCAAACGAATTGGCAGGATGGAAACCCTCATATTCTCTTGAAGACGGTCTCGACCTGACCATTGACTGGATGAAAGAACACATTGCTTCGTACAAAACCGGAGTATATACCGTCTAGGTGCATCTATGCAAGCGATCGTACTGGCAGGGGGAAAAGGTCGTCGCCTTATGCCGTATACTACGGTACTTCCCAAACCTCTCATGCCGATTGGAGATTATCCCATTCTTGAGGTGATCCTACGGCAGCTCAAACATTGCGGATTTGACCGGGTAACCATCAGTACCGGCTACCTTCACGAACTTATCCATGCCTATCTGGACAGTAACCATACGCTTGGGCTTGACATCGCGTATGTCCACGAGGAGTCACCACTTGGGACCATCGGGCCGCTCCGTCTGGTGGAGCATCTCGATGACTCATTCCTTGTCATGAACGGCGATATCCTGACCGATATTAACTATCGTGATCTCATCGCCAGCCATAAGAAAAATAATGCAATCGCCACGGTCGCTACCTACCAGCGGGATGTAAACATTGATTTTGGTGTGCTTGAAAAGGACGAAAACAAAAAAATCACTGCATTCCGGGAAAAACCCACTTTCCATTTCGATGTCAGCATGGGCGTCTATGTCTTTTCCAAGGCAGTTTTGGACTATGTCCCGGAAGGAGAACCTTTCGGCTTTGACCAGCTGATGTATGCCCTTACTGCAAAAAAGGAAGCAGTGTACAGTTTCCCCCACACCGGTTACTGGCTGGACATCGGCAGGCCGGATGATTATGCCCGGTCAATCGAGGAGTTTGAAAAGTACCGTGACCGGTTCCTTCCATGAAAATCCTCGTCACCGGGGCTGCCGGGTTCACGGGCAACCTGATGATGGAATATCTTACGGTACAGGGTGCAATTGAAGCGATCGGGCTGGTCCGCCGACAGATTTTCACAGAGAAATGGAACGCGGACGCTTCTATTGTTGCCGATCTGCTTGACCGCGAATCCCTGCGCGCAGAAATTGTTGAACTCTGTCCCGATGCAGTGATCCATTTGGCAGGGTTAACCCGGGGCACGCATGAGGCGTTGTACGAGACTAATGTCACCGGGACAAAAAACCTGCTAGATGCAATACTTGCCTCAAACCCTGCATGCCGGATTCTTGTCATCAGCTCATCTGCGGTATATGGGTATGCCGGAAACATCCCGATACCGGAGATAGCCCCGTTGCAACCGGTCAACGATTACGGGAAAAGTAAGGTGGCGCAGGAAGAACTCACCATGAGTTATAACCCCGATGATGCAGCCATTGCCATTGCCCGTCCCTTTAACCTGGCGGGACCGGGACAGACTGACTCTTTTGTCTGCGGCAGGATTGTAAATCAGGTCATTTCAATTGAGAGGGGGGAGAAGGATGCACTTGATCTTTGGGAAATGTCATCATCGCGGGATCTCATCGATGTCAAGGATGTCGTCCGTGGTTACTGGGCCCTCATCACTCACCCAGATTTTGCTGGAGATTGTTCCGGAAAAATATTCAACCTTGGATCAGGAAAAGCGTACCGGATATCAGAAATAATCAGTATTATTGAGGAAATTACCGGGGAGGATTATAAGATTCGATTACCGGATGCCGTTCACAAGGCTGCAATCCCTACCCAGCGGAGCGATAATTCCCGGATTACATCCCTGACCGGCTGGAAGCCTGTGATCTCCCTTAAAGAGACTCTTCGGGACATGCTAGACTATGAACGGAAAAAGAGAGCGCAGGAAATCAGATAACCCCCATCTCACTCAGCCTCGCCGGCA